>Ga0214544_1009817_pt1 | contig 14653 bp, 8 predicted proteins | sample CNSS3metaG_FD_160074 | JGI IMG/M metagenome (GOLD analysis project Ga0214544, IMG submission 160074) | Root nodule microbial communities from cowpea collected in UCLA plant growth center, Los Angeles, California, USA - CNSS3 | ecosystem: Host-associated > Plants > Roots > Nodule | place: USA...
TGTCCACAATTAATTAAGCTATATAGGTCCTAATCTTATATAAGACTCTCAAATTAGGTGTAGGACTTCCGGACAACCATCCACTACAAGGATCCATAACGAAATTGATCAACCAAATTCAGATAAACCAAAAAAATGTTTTTACTATCGTATTGAAGGTCATCAGAGGGGTCCTAATCATTGCCAATATGGACATTAGCCCTATGATGACTTTCAGTACCATAGTAATAACACTTTTTGGGTTTATCCGGATTTGGTTGATTCATTTCGTTATGTATCCGTGTACTGAGTGGTTGTCCATAAGCCTTACGCCTAGTTTGAGGGTCTGGTATATGGTTATGACTTGTATAGTTTGACCAATAGTGCACATGTGTCATCCACGTACCCAGTGGCGGAACTAGGAGAAAAAATTTAGGGGTGCCAGATTAAATTTGTTATATATAAATTTTTTTAGTTAGATTTTTTTTTTCATTTCTTCTGCTTAAAACAAACACGCATAATAGTAGAATTCAAAAAAATATGACTATTATTCGTTATTATATCATGTTATTATATCATGATACTAACCATGAATATCATTTTAGATCAACCCTTTGTATCTTATCAATTTGATTTGATGGGTATTGTCAAATTTGAAGACACTTTTTCCGGATAGCGTTCTAATAAATTTTTAAATTCATTATATATAACTCTAGCAACTTTAGAGATTTGATTTTCATTATCTTGAATTCTTGGTTCTCATGAAAAGTTTAGTTAACATATATGCAATTTTTTCATCTTTATCACAAACCTCCTTCTTTAAAAAAGAATCAATTTTTTTACTCTTTATCATAATTTTTCTAATATAAATTTATCACATCTCACCTATTTAGAAAAAAATAAAATTTATATTCAGAAGTCACAATTATCACAATGCAAGACATAACAAAATTTATACCACTTTAATTAAATAAGCAATAAGGTATAAATTTAAAACTTAAAAAAAATTACCATAGTCAGCAAAAAACACAAAATCCATAAATTTCATAATTAAGAGTTATAATAATTTAGGAAAAATTATAATTAGGATTCATACCAATTTCATAAAAGAATCCCTAAAATCATAATTAAGTTTATACTAATTTGAGATAAACTTAATTTGGAGAAACATCCTAAAAAGATTCATAAATTCAAGGTACATAAATCATAATAAGATACTACACTTGATGTGTGAGAGATCATACGATAATTACTTCATCTCAATCTATATGTTCCCTAATCTATCTTTTTCAATCTATCTCTTTATATTTATTTCTCCTCACACACTTTCATGATAATTTATACGGTAAAAAAATCCTATAGCCAAACAAAATTCTAATCTCTTTTATAAATCAATGTCTCTATTAAATTTTTTATTTTGTCTTTTATTATAATTTCCATAATATAAATTTAATATAAATAATATATAAAAAAAATTATAAAAAATATATATATATATATATATATATATATATATATATATATATATATATATATATATAAAATAAATTCCAAAAAAAATGGGGGAGCCGTGGCTCCCCTCTGTCGATATATAAGTCCGCCACTGGTAAGAATCATAGTCATATATTTCAATTATATAAAATTAAAATCTTATCTAAACTTTAATTTTATTTTGAGAACTCTTCTTATGGGTTATCAAATAGTTAAAGGTAGTTGTTTAAATAAAAAATTCTACCCGTGCATGGGATGCTAACAATAATGTTATAGTAACTGAACCGGGCCATTGAATATTAATCGATAGTCCAACCTATTCCACTATTGCATAGTTTTATAATAAAAAGGTCAATTTGTGATTTTCACAATTTTGAAAATTGAAGTCTTAGAGAGAGAAAAAAAAAAAAAAAAGTAGGTGGAGATTGAAATTGTTAGAATATAATACATCATTTAATCGATGTAACGGAAGATATTTTCTTCATTTTACAAATTATGTTGAATTTGACTATCAACGGTGTGTTGCCTATATCTTGTAGTCCTTGTTTACGACACAAACTCTGCAATAAATATTTTTTTTCAAAAGTTTTTACTGTAGGCTTTTTAACTTTCCAACATCTTTTAACATCTAATAAAAAATATTTTTATTTAGTTTATTTGTCTCAACTAATTTTATATGTTATTGATGTTGAAAAGTGTTGATTAGAAAATAAAATTTGGAAAAATATTTTTTTACTACTAAAATTTTGATAATTTTTTTTTTATAATTTTAAATGTCATTTTTTAATTGATTTTTATTTTTTTTAATATTCTAAAACTATTTACAAAATGACACATTGTGTAGTAAGAAAAAATTATCAAAATTTAGTACTCAAAATATCATTGTCCCAAAATTTGTATCCCAAAATTTGTATGTCACTCCTCTTTTTTTTTTTATGCCGTACAAAGTTGATTCTGTCATGGTGCATGCAAAATTTATATTGGAATAATAGTTTTAATTGGTAAATTGAAGAATATGTTAAAATTACACTCATTCACAAATTTGGCTTGCATTTGGATTGAATTTTACTATATAATTGAATTAAATATTCATATAAGACTTTATTATTATTATTATTATTATTATTATTATTGAAAGTGTACTCTGATAGAGACATCAACCCAACTCTTTTCAACACCATTCAAATTATGTAATTCTTTCATATTTTATTTTTTAATTTTGTTATTATTTTAATATTTGAAGATTTTTTACCCATTGTTTGCCTACAATTTTTCTTTTTTAACTTTTAAATGATTAACTTGTGTTTTGTTTGGCAGGGAGTGAGAATCAACTCTGGTGTGCGCCGTAAATAACATTTGTATTCATCGACCATCTTGCAGAAAACTAGAAACGACAGTGATGTAAAAATTTGAAAACAGAACGTAGATGATGCGCAAACAGTTGTACCGTCTTCATTATTATTTCTCAGGCAGAATCTTACATTAATGCGGAGATATTGTTGAAGACAACATAAAAAATAAAACACTAGCTATCAGTAACAAATAATTCAAAGTACAGAGCCTGCAATGGCCATTTTTGAAGAATTAAAAAAGGAAACGGCATTAGTTTTATTAAGCTGTCTTCAGCAGAGTGATAAGAACAGAGAATTGCGTTGGTTTCTGAGACTTAGAAAATCAGACAAATTGGTCCAGGTATTCATCCACAGTTGAGTATTTAACGTAAGGATAAGCCTCCGAAGCTTCAACATCTCTGGCAGGATCAATCTCATAAACTGCATCTCCCCTTATCTGTTGTGAGTGATACAACGCCAATAGATAATTGTTGGGGAAACTCGACTCTGCACAAAATCAACACATTCTTAATTTCACACAATTGATGCAACCGACATGTGTACAAAATAAATTTTTGAAGTCTAATAAATAAATAGTGCTGTTACTTGCAACATACCCTTAATCTGCTTAAGAACTTCTTCCTCTGGAACATAAATTTTCTCCAGAGTCTTTCCAATTTTCTTCTCCCACATGGATACAATCTGGTTTAAGGTCAAATAGTTGGCAGGGAGTCTTAGGTGCACGGCTTTGTTCAATGCATTTGGGTCATTCGCTGCTTCGATGGTGAAAGTCCCCACATCAGCCTCAGTCAGATATGCTCCTGAAACATTAAACCAATTCAGTTGTGTTGTGTCTAAGCTTTTTACACTCTGTGTGTACTAAAACAATTATTATAACTCTTTGGTTTACACAACTAATTACACTACCTTTGACATTTCCATCTCCTTGAATGTATATCTTGTCGCGAGGAGGAACAGTGATATCAATCTGTGCTAGGTTACGTAAGAAATAACCGGTAAAAGCATGACAACAGAGGTAAGTGTAAGGGACTCCCTCAGCTTCAATTACTCTCCGGATTTTTGCTTTTTCCTCAAACACTTCTCTCACTGGTTCAACTGCATCGTGACGATCCACATCCAGTCCAAATTCAGATGGGAAGAATCTCTGTCGAGGAATGAAATTAGTATTGAAAATGTGTGCTTGTTTAGAAAAGATTCTTTCCATGAGCAAGAGAGGCGTATACCTTGACGTTTCCGGCTTCTTTGATCGCTGCAATGATCTTGACCTGGTCTTCTATGAGAAGTCTCCCAAAGGAGCAGATGACGATGTCAACCTGTTTGATGGCGTTGACGAGACTTTGATGATCGTTCATGTCTCCCTGGAGAGAGAAAGGAGTGGTATGATGAATGGTGTGAAAAGAGAAAATGGAGAGAAAGAGATGAAGAGAGGAAGGAACGTACTTGGATGAGAAAAACTCCAGAATTTTGGAAGTTCTGAAGGAGTTCCTCCCTGGTTTCAGGATTTGCAGCGGTGACGAGCCTTGGTTTGTTAACGGTGGGTGGAGTGTCCCTAACCAACACATACGTTGGATTCCCTGCTTTCAAACTTGCCCACACAATGTGTCTTCCAATGGCTCCTGTCGGTCCCAAAACGAGGATTCTGTCTTTTCCGGCCATGACAGCAGATCAAACTCAAAACAAACACTTAGCAGTGTGTGGATTTCTTGTTCTGTAGGTAACTGATTAAAGCAGCGATGGGTTTGTGATGCATAGACAACAACACTTTCATTGGTATTTATAAGGCCTCCAACTTTGTTATATGTGGAATTTTTGGCTCAATAATTATGGTTAATAAAAATGTCATTACATAGTTCTGACAAGTTCAACAAATATCCATTTAGTTTGTGTTGTCAATTCTCAATCAACCATTTGACTGTGGTTGTTCGCTAAAGGTGTGCTCACGAGTAGTTGCGGATAGAGAGAGAGACCTTCCGCACACTGGACGACCAATAATACATTAATAACAGTTATAGTCACTGCCATGAAAATAAAATATCTAATAAATTCACATAATAAAAGAAACCGATCAATACAGGACAAGACTCAGCAACAACCAGAGATTAGGATCAACGGATTTAAATTATAGAAATGAATAAAAAAAAACATGTAGGTACAGAGGAAACACAAATCTTAAATAAATGACTACAAAGTAAACAAATTTTAGTAATATCGATCATTGATTCTAGGAAAAATTCATTTTAATGACTCTGAAGTTTTTTGCATTTTATATCGATAATATTAGTTTTCAAACTCTAAAAAAATATGTAGTAGCTTTTCTTAATTCAGAACTTTTGATGTTTCTTAAACAAAAATTTATGCGTATATTTTTTAGAATTTGAAGAGACAAACTTATTAATGTAAAATTACATGATTATAAGTAAGTTTAACGGAAATTACAGGCTTAAAATATTTTTTTTTTCTTTATTCTGTGTATATAGTTTTTATATTGCAGTGAGTTGATTTTCAATCAATAAGTTCTCGTAGTTCTTTCCCTCTAACTTCCTTTTTTGTATTTATCACTACTCTAACTTCTTTAAAGTACCAGAATATTTGTATTGTGTTATTAATAAATATTATAGTCTAATTGATAGAAAACATTATCAGTATGATGGTATTATTCAAAATGTGTTGAGTATTTTATAATGCAATCTGCATAAAGTTTTAATAAACAAATCTTAAATTTTATTATTATAATCTACCTAACTAAATGTTTAAGTTAGTTTTAATTTTTCCATCTTATCCCTGGGCATTAACTATTTAAATACAAAACCTAATAATATAAATACTTATTTCATGTATTTTTGTAATTTTATTACGGAAATTCTTTAAATTTTTTAAATGAAATAAATTATTCTCAAACCATTCCAAACGAAAAATTTCTCTTAATATATATATTTTTAATTTTTCCTTTTTGTTATTTATTGTTTTAAAAAAGTTTGAACGATTGTGATATGTGATGTGGATTTGAAAATGGGACCGGATTCACACTTCCGTTGAAGAGTTGATATAATAATTGATCCAAATGAATCACGTAATCAACTAAAACATTATCTTAAAATCGCTCGATAGCTCATACATAACTATTAAGAAAAATTAAAATTAATTCTTTTAAATTCTTAAAAAATTTAAAATAAATTTTGGGATAAATGAATAGAAATTCGTACATTCAACACATATTGTTTTACATTATTTTTGTACTACGATACTTCATTTCACAATTTCACTCATTTTAAGTCTTTGTACTTTTAGAAAAAAAACAAGAAGCCATGTGAGACTTTGAAATTTATAAAGACATTTTTTGTAGAAGAAAAATAAATATTTTACACAGAACTTTCAAACTTCGAACACATATCCTTACTTTGAAAAATAATAAATATATATATATATATATATATATATATATATATATATATATAAAATTTAAAAATTTAAAAAAATACTACAAGCATAAATGATTATGTACAAAAGACATGTTGTTTGACTAATCAATATAAATGTATATTTATGTGACTTAGTGACAACTTCTTTCTTTTTTCTACACAATAGGTTTTTGGCTACTTCTGTGTAATGTGACATCATGACAGATGAGTAAACCAACCCAAGCTTCCAACAACTCAACATATTTTACCTACTTTTCATAATTGGATTTTAATCTAAACCTTTCACTATCTATATTAATTAAAGACTTAAATTAGAGTTTATATTTTTCAATTTCACCCCGAATTTATTTCTTTATTGTTCCATATATATTGGTTTTCCTACATAATAATAAGATTAAACCTTACCGATTCAATTTTTTTTTTATAAAACATACAAACACTTTTCAATAATTAATTTTTCATATTCAAGGTTTAAAGTAAGAATTGTTCATTGGATCAGTTTTTTCGTCAATTCAGTCCTGTTTAAAAATTTTATATCAATTTTTGAAATATTAAATTATTTAATTTTAAATATTAAAAAATAGTTTATTTTATATATAAAATATCTAAAAAAGTCAGAAAAATTGTTTTTAAATTATTGCTTTTAGTAAAAGAAGATTTCAAAGCCTATATAACCTAACTAACTCAACCCAATCAATGGTGTTTTAGGTTAAATTGATTATGATAAAACAAAATGGAGAAATCTAACTCCATTAAAACCTTTTTTTTTAATATTGAATATCAAATGACGAATTTACTTAATCCATAACTTATAACTGGTATACACTCATGGTTCAATTAAAAGCAAGATTTTCCAATTGTGGAAAATATTAAAAAAAAATTGAATAACTGATTAAAAATAGAGAAAAACTAAATATATTTAAATAATCAAAACTAACATATAAGAATTAAACGATTATATTTAGTTCTACCTAAAAAGAAACTAACTACATATTATGACAATTAAGCACGGTAGTATGGAGATTATGAAAGACTCAGTGCCAAGCTTTTCTACTCACTTGTACATTTTTTTCTTCTGCTCCCAAAAAGTTAGTTATCTTTTTTTAAGGTTTACAAAACCAATTTTTATCTTTCAATCCCAATAACAAAAACATTAAATTTTAACACATTTCACTAAACAAATTTCTATTTATATTGTTTATGTTATTCAAGATTCACTGAACCAAATGTATTTATTGTTATCAACATCAAAATACTTTAAATCAATAAACTTTCTATTATAAAATCTAACTTTTTTTTTTCTACGTTATTTTCAAGGTATAACAAAATTTCACTACCATCAAACTGAAAAGGGTAAATGAGTACATTAAGCAATTAACCGTTAAAATAAATTATTTTGATATTTTAAACATTTTTTTTCAGTTTATTATTAGTCCCTCTGAAAAATAGTTAATAGGAGCTAAAAAGAACTAATAATATGCATATAATCAGTAAATTAGTCTACTGTAAAATAAAATAATGAAGAAAAAAAGACATGAAGCGAAAGTCAAGAGAATATTTTGGTGAATCAAAATAAAATGTTTTTATATTCGTGATAACAAAACAAACTTAAATTTATTGTTATTTTTTTAAGCAACTTGCAATTTTGAATTAAAAGGCTATTTTGAAGCCCAATATTCTTCACAACCAAACGGGCCGAAACTACCGATATCATACCATTCAATGAATTCGGTGGTCATTTCATTTCATCATGTAAACACAAGGGTAAACTATTGAAATTTATACTTGGAACTCTAAAAATATATGAATGTTGACCATTTCTTAATATAAAAAAGTTGGAGATATATTATTTTATTCCATGTTTTAAATGATGTCGATGACTTTTTTCAGAAAAAAAAAAACCATTTCATTAATATATTCAGTTTCTAATATACTTTGTTAATATTATGATAGATGTATTTTAGTTTTTCATACATTTTTCAAGTTTTAAATAATTTCTTATATTTTTCTAGCTTTTATTATTGAGTTCGCATACCATAAATTTATGAGTTAAGTGGATTAGATGCTAATAAAAAAAGTGAGCCATTTAATAAAAAATGAGTGAGGATTTATATGTTTTATTTTAGGATGAGCTGGTATTAACCGACTTCGATTACATACAGCTAATTACAAGTAAAATATATAATTAAAAACTTGCTCGTGTCCAGTTCAACCAAACATTTTATTAATTAAAAATGATTCTGAAATGTGAATATATTATATATATTGAAATAATGCAAAAGTAGAATATATAATTAAAAACTTGCTCGTGTCCAGTTCAACCAAACATTTTGTTGATTAAAAATATTCTGAAATGTGAATATATATTATATAAATTGAAATAATGCAACCACGTTTGAATTTTGACTACTGTACAGAATCAATGACAACCTATATACATCTTAAAATTGATATATCTTAATCTGTTAAGAATATAATTTGAGAAAACAAGTTAAGAATTTTTTTAATGCAGTACTTTAAATATTATTGTTACCACACTACTACAATAATATAATAATCTATGTTGGGCGTTGGGCTTACGATATATATTTTATTGATGTATTTCTCAATTTTGAAAATATATTAGTATATAGACTTGTTCAGAATATTTATTTAATATTTTTTATTTAAATTAGTTTTTTAATTTTAAAATACATTCGTATAAAGATAATTTTTTTATTCATTATTTAAAATTAACATTAAGTTATTATTAATATTTAATATTATATTACATTTTGTTCTATTTATATGTAAAATGCATAAATAAAATAAAATAAAAAATATTCTTTATATATATATATATCACATTTCTTATGTTTTTTTTATATTTTTAAATATATATTTTCAAAATATCTAAAAATTTTAAACAGTTCTTACAACACTTATTATAATGGAAGAAAAATTATTAGAAGTTATTATTCCATTTTTAGAAAGTTGTAGAACAATAAAACATTAATATATTATCCGAAAATCTGATGGTCAAAAATCAAAATACAAAAAGAAAAAAAATGACAAATAAGGCAAAATAACAAAATAAGATAGTTTGTTAGTGTTTCACAAATAATCCTCATTCCAATCACTAACTAAAATATAAAATTATATCAACATTGATTTTAAAAGAGTAAAATTAGATCGTTATAAGATATTTGTTTGTTATTTGTAAAAATATATTTTAAATATGTTTTTCTATTAAAAAAATATTTTGTATAAATTCTGATTCCACATATGAGTATACTTACATAACTATAAATATTTTAAAAAATATACTGCTGTGTTTATAAATATTAATATATACTAAAACTAAAATTAAAATATTTTACATTTTCCAATATTTTAATTTATAAAAAAACATTAATTTTACAAAAATATCATGTTCACAACTATTTAAATTTAGATATAGTTTTAATATGTTTAAGTATTGATTTTAGGATTATTTACTAAAAAACTAATTAATATTTTAAGGATTTAACATTTACATTATTAAATAAAATAATTATAATATAAATAAATATTAGAGACATTGCCAATTTTAATAAGATTAGAATGCACATTTGATTCGTACTTTATTGAAATTGTGTCAATTTAGTTTGAATATTTTTTTTGTTTAACTAGATTAAAATTTTTGTCAATTTTGTTAAATTTAGTTCTTTTTCTAACGTCGTTTAAATAATTAACTGTAATGAACAGTAGCAATAATGAACACTGACAGTCACGTGTTATTTAGTAATTTTATTAATTTTTTAAAACTTTTTTATTTTAAAAAAATTGTCCAAGTGTCAATCAGTGTCACATGTTATTGTCAATGTTTTATATTCAATTCGGTCTCTATATTCGTTATTTTTATTCAAGTTCAAATTTCTTTTTTTTAGATAGAGCAATTTTATCCCTCTCTACATTGAGACCAAATTTAATTTTTATATAAATGCTATAATGATATTTTTATTAAAATTTCACATTTTTATTAAACATTTTTTTGTTTAAGGTTACAATCAGTTTAAAATTAGAACGAAAAATGTTGAATACCTAATATCATTGATCTAAAATTTTAAGGGATTAAAATTTTAAGAGATATTGTGTTCAATTAGATCACTTTTAAGAACAAGAAACCTATAGGTAGCAAACCATGTTCTGCATAGCCTAAGAACATTCAATTAGAAGTTTTAAAGCCTATTTTTCTTTTCTTAGGATTTGGTAACTTTACATTAGTTAGACATTACCACACTCTTAGATATTTAAGATTAGGTTGATAATCTTTCCATAACTTAAAATTTTACTATTTTTCTTTACGATGTCTTATCTTGTAAAAAACATATTGTAAGAAGTGTTTCTGTCTAAAAATTATCTAGAATTAATAAATATAACATTCATAATTTCTTGAAGAGTGTTATTTTTTTTTCTTAATTACTCTATTAGACTCAAGCGAATATTATGGAATTACTTCGTGAATAATACCATTTTTTACACATTAGTCATTAAACATTATATATTCATCGCCTTTATGTAATCTAATCCTTTTAATTTTTTTATTTAATTGATTTTTTACTTTTATAAGTTAAAAACGCATAAAATGTTTGATCTTTTATATTTGATCAACTACACTCTAGTATATTTAAATTAATTATCTATATGAACATTACAAAATAACTTTTCCGAGTAATTTACAAAGATCAGAGAAATCTAGAGTGTACTTGATGAAACAAAAGAATGAAACACGTAACACATGTCAAAAGTACTGTTATCACTCAAAGTCGTAATCTTTCCGGGCGGACGTGAGCTTTAGAAGAATTTTCAGGACAAGACTTGTCAAGGACAAGATACTTTAAGGAAAATAATTAAAGTTTCTAAAAATAGAATTAAAATTGATTAATTAAAGTTTGTCAAAACTTTGTCAAAAATAATTTGTTAACATATCATAACTCATACTTTAATGAGTATTAAAATTTGTTATTATCTTTTGAAAAACATAAAAGCTGGAAGTGCTTATAACCGGTATAATATACTGCTCCGTCAACCACCACAAGCTCAAGTTCCACCGGAGCCTGCATCTTTCATTTTAGTAACTGATATTGTTATGCTGAAATTGATTTCTACTCTTCTGTACTACCTTTTATCTTTATCTTTCTGTTATCAAATCCCTTGTTTTCTTTTCCTTATTTTTATCTGTTTTTGTGCCTCTTTCACGAATCTCCATCACAAGTGCAATTCTGTGTGCTTGAAATTCCTTTTCAGGGTCCTTACAATGCAGAAAACAATCAAGACACGTAATTAAGAATGATGTATAAAGTTTGGAAGCAGTACTTTTGACTGCAGATTACACATTACAGTACTACAATTCTTTTGGGTTAAAAGAATATTACATTAAAACAATGATGGCTTAATTATTCGGATCATACCCATTTTGGTTTGAAAATTTCAAAATGGTACCCGCTTTGAACTTTGTCTCAATTTAGTACTCAATTTTGATTATTGCATCAATATAGTACCCTCCGTTTAAGTCTTCATAAACGGCGTTAACTACCTTACCACGTGTCAGCATCTGGATTTTTTTATTTTTTAAATTTTTTTTTAAATTTTTTTTAAATTTTTTTTAAATTTTTAATTTTTTTTTTAATTTTTTTTTGCCACGTGTCAAATTCTTGATGTGACACGTGGCAAGGTATCGCCACGTGTCAAGGTACCTGACAAGTGTCATTATCTTCATTTCAACCTAGTCCCCACATGTGTTTATTTGTTTCAATTTAGTACCCATATATATTTATTGGTTTCAATTTAGTACCCAATTTATTTATTTTAATTTTGTCTGAATATTTTTTTACAAAATAGAGAAATATTATGTCTACCTTAAGACCATGAATAACATATTTGTAAGTCACTTTTACCATTAACTTTATGTTATTCATGACTTACAAATATGTTATTCATGACTTTTACCATTAACTTTAATATAAATTTCAATAAGCCCTTAATTTTATAACTCATTTTTAATAACATTTATATAAATAATAAATTTGGTCTTAAGGGAGACATAATATTTCTCTATTTTGTAAAAAAATATTCAGACAAAATTAAAATAAATAAATTGGGTACTAAATTGAAACCAATAAATATATATGGGTACTAAATTGAAACAAATAAACATATGTGGGGACTAGGTTGAAATGAAGATAATGACACTTGTCAGGTACCTTGACACGTGGCGATATCTTGCCACGTGTCACATCAAGAATTTGACACGTGGCAAAAAAAAATTTTTAAAAAAAAATTACAAAAAAAAATTAAAAATTACAAAAAAAAATTAAAAAAAAATTAAAAAAAAATTAAAAAATCCAGATGCTGACACGTGGAAAGGTAGTTAACGCCGTTTGTGAAGACTTAACGGAGGGTACTACATTGATGCAATAATCAAAATTGGGTACTAAATTGAGACAAAGTTCAAAGCGGGTACCATTTTGAAATTTTCGAACCAAAATGGGTATGATCCGAATAATTAAGCCAACAATAACAATGATATATGAATGACTATTGAAGCGTAGCGTAAGACAATCGAAAGAAACTTTGCAAAAATAAAAAGAGGAAACGAGAGCATCATAAGATTGCATTTGTTCCTGAAATTTAAGAAATCAGACAAACTGGTTCAAATATTCATCCACGGTTGAGTATTTAACGTAAGGATAAGCCTCAGAAGCTTCAACATCTCTGGCAGGATCAATCTCATAAACTGCATCTCCCCTTATCTGTTGTGAGTGATACAACGCCAATAGATAATTGTTGGGGAAACTCGACTCTGCACAAAATCAACACATTCTTAATTTCACACAATTGATGCAACCGACATGTGTACAAAATAAATTTTTGAAGTCTAATAAATAAATAGTGCTGTTACTTGCAACATACCCTTAATCTGCTTAAGAACTTCTTCCTCTGGAACATAAATTTTCTCCAGAGTCTTTCCAATTTTCTTCTCCCACATGGATACAATCTGGTTTAAGGTCAAATAGTTGGCAGGGAGTCTTAGGTGCACGGCTTTGTTCAATGCATTTGGGTCATTCGCTGCTTCGATGGTGAAAGTCCCCACATCAGCCTCAGTCAGATATGCTCCTGAAACATTAAACCAATTCAGTTGTGTTGTGTCTAAGCTTTTTACACTCTGTGTGTACTAAAACAATTATTATAACTCTTTGGTTTACACAACTAATTACACTACCTTTGACATTTCCATCTCCTTGAATGTATATCTTGTCGCGAGGAGGAACAGTGATATCAATCTGTGCTAGGTTACGTAAGAAATAACCGGTAAAAGCATGACAACAGAGGTAAGTGTAAGGGACTCCCTCAGCTTCAATTACTCTCCGGATTTTTGCTTTTTCCTCAAACACTTCTCTCACTGGTTCAACTGCATCGTGACGATCCACATCCAGTCCAAATTCAGATGGGAAGAATCTCTGTCGAGGAATGAAATTAGTATTGAAAATGTGTGCTTGTTTAGAAAAGATATTTTTCCATGAGCAAGAGAGGCTTATACCTTGACGTTTCCAGCTTCTTTGATTGCTGCAATGATCTTCACCTGATCTTCTATGAGAAGTCTCCCAAAGGAGCAGATGACGACATCAACCTGTTTGATGGCGTTGACGAGACTTTGATGATCGTTCATGTCTCCCTGGAGAGAGAAAGGAGTGGTATGATGAATGGTGTGAAAAGAGAAAATGGAAAGAAAGAGATGAAGAGAGGAAGGAACGTACTTGGATGAGAAAAACTCCAGAATTTTGGAAGTTCTGAAGGAGTTCCTCCCTGGTTTCAGGATTTGCAGCGGTGACGAGCCTTGGCTTGTTAACAGTGGGTGGAGTGTCCCTAACCAACACATAGGTAGGATTACCTGCCTTCACACTTGCCCACACAATGTGTCTTCCAATGGCTCCTGTCGGTCCCAAAACGAGGATTCTGTCTTTTCCGGCCATGAGAAGAGATGACACTGAAAAAAAACACTTAGCACTGTGTGGGTTTCTTGTTTTGGTAGGTAACTGATTAAAGATGCAACGGCTTTGTGGTGTAAGACAGCAACGCCTCCGTTGGTATTTATAAGGCCACCAAAGCGTTGTTCTGCATGCAAACTTTGGCTTTGTTCTCTCAAAGTCTTTCACCAAATAAACATATTTTAATATGTTCTTCAGCGGCCGGCGGCTCCAATTTTCAGGTCCAAAATCAACCAATAATTACATTTTCTTTCGATCTCGGTCAAACATCCAATTAATTGTGTATCATAATTAGAACAATAATTTATCTTTTCAATATTAATACAATTATATATATATATATATATATATATATATATATATATATATATATATATATATATATATATATATATATATATAA
>Ga0214544_1009821_pt1 | contig 14640 bp, 7 predicted proteins | sample CNSS3metaG_FD_160074 | JGI IMG/M metagenome (GOLD analysis project Ga0214544, IMG submission 160074) | Root nodule microbial communities from cowpea collected in UCLA plant growth center, Los Angeles, California, USA - CNSS3 | ecosystem: Host-associated > Plants > Roots > Nodule | place: USA...
TTGTACCTATAAATAGGACTCGTCCTATCAGTAATAAGACACACATACAAACAGAAGTTGCTCCCTACTCTCTCATTCTCTATTCTTCCTCTCCTTTGTCTCTCTTATTACCTTTATTTTATAACACTTCTTTCTTTTTCTCTTTTTTCTTTTTTCTCTCTCTCACATCCGTGGGACCCACACTCTTTTTGAGACATGTCACTCATTCACTCTCTCACACCCGTCACACATCACTCTCTCATTCTCTCACTCATTTTATTCACTCATTTTATTCACGTGACACATTTACTCTCCCATTTTCTCACACACATTCACCATGCTTTAACACCTATAGCTACTTTTTGCTTATTTCATACACTTTTGGTGCAACGAACACACTTCCTGTCACATTTGAATTCAAATCTTTTTCTTCCAAACCAACGGGCGCAGTGAACAGACCCGTAAACACACGCAACCGGCAATCTTTCTCTCTGGCAGCACGTTTCTCTGCATGAGATCGTAATATCATTCAGATCCTTCACTCTTTTTTATCAATAAAAAAACACTGCTAACTGGCGGGGGATCTCGACTTCGACTCCATTTTTCCACCCGCACGGGGTCTTCACAAGTTCAACACTGTATAATATCATACTGAGTCATCATCACCTAGATCCTTCACGCAACCCCCACCGTCAACCACCTTCATTTTCTTCATTTTTTCTTCCTCGGCAGTTTCTTAATTTTCAGTCCGAACCCACAAAAAAAACAGCCTACAATGCCTTCAGAGTTTGAACCCAAACGATTTCCATTAGATTATCGGTCCTCCATTTTTCTCCCTACACCATAATCCACTCTAGAGTCATTTTCTCTCCCTTTTCACGCACAACACACATACATTTTCATCATCTTCCACCGTCACCATTGCTCTTCACCATTCACAACCCTTCCAAAAGCTACCCCATTCACCATCTCCCCTCCATAACACCACCTATACCTTCCGCCTATACACACATAACACAACCAGTTATACCTTCTAACCCATCACACTCTCATTCCCAACCGAGTCTTCATTCCCTCTACCTTTCTCCCGCTGAACCTGAATCACATCCTCATCTTCCTCCTCCACCTGCACAAAAACCAGAGAGAACAGAAACCCAAGACCAGAACCCACACGTTAATCCCACACGATCACCAACAAGCGTTATCGCCTTCGCTCGAACATTCCACTACAGATTCCACTGCACAGATACAAACATACACCAGGCTTCTCCCGAACTACCAATCATAACCTTGACTTTTGATCCCATTCGTAGAACCATTGACATCCCCATTCTGCTCCATCACTCCATAATAGCACCGAATGATCATGACTGTCACGCCCCTTTTCATCATCGCAACCCTACATCAAAACAGAGAAACCAAAGGATAAAGAGAAAAACATCGCCGGCGGCGGGTTGGAGCTTCGAGCAGAGAAACGACTTCACGCCAACAATGCTGCAGTGGTAGTATTGATCGCAGCGGTCTGGGCCGGACTCGGGGCTGACTGACGTCGTCAGCTGTGGCCGCAACTTCCAATGGTTCTCGCGCAAGAAGAAGAATGAAAGGCCCAGGGCGCAGCGGAGGTGATATGGGTTGCGAAGGCCAGGGGTCGGACTTCCATGGTGCTCGCTTGTCCCCAATTGTAGTGGCCGGTACGGTGGGGGCGAGTCATGGTTGGCTACGGAGGTGCGACGAAGGAACCTCGCGCGCAGGAAAAAAAATGAGAAGGGGATGATTCGAGAAGTTGGTGTCTCGCCGGCGATGCTTTCGGTGGTGGCTGGCATCGACGGCGGCGTGTCTCGCCGGCTGTGGAACTTGCGGCAGCAGCACCTGCGGCTAGAGTCTTGGTGGCTCGGTGGCTCAAGGCATTGGAGAAGGGGGCCGCCGTTGGTGAGAAGAGAGATGGGTTTTAGCTTAATTAGGGTTAGAGAAAAATTAGGTTTGTTGTATTTTTCTCGTGCACCCCCAATATTAATTCCCCAATATTAATTTCCTACGCACCCACGAGCTTCTTTGGGCTGGCCAACCTTTCTACTCTGCGCACCCTCGCTTTCAATCTTTGCACCCCTCCCAGGTTGTGTTTTGGATTTATTTGAGTTTACACGACGCACCTCTTTGTTTACTGCACACACCCCACATCATTTTATTTCTTACACCCCTGTTTCACTTTACACACTCTAACTGTTTACTTCGTGCACCTCCCACATATGATAGTCCTACACCCCATACTTTTGTCTATTTGTTTTTTGGCATGTTGTTATGTTTACTTTGTGCACCCCACTAATAACTCATGTATCCCCATATTTTGTTTTTCACTTTTATTCTTCTTAAAAAAAACAAAAATAAATATATTTGAAAATTATTAAAAATTACAAAAAAATAGAAAAATCTAAAAAAACCAAAAATAGTTTTTTCTCTTTATTGTGTCTATCCGGTCGTTCGTACCGCGTGACACTTATTTCCAAAAATATCAAAAATAGTTTTCTTTCCTTTTTAGTGTTTGTTCGACCGCTCGCGTCGTGTGACACATATCTTCAACTAATTCAAAAATACCAAAAAAATACAAAAATTTCAAAAATACATAAATATCAACATTTTCAAACAACGTCTTTTTAAGAACTACGTGATCCTTGATTCTTCACTGTGAGATACGTAGGAGCAAGACTAGTCCTTGTCAGGTTCACCTCCAAAAAAATTAAATCATTTTCTCAAATAGTTTTCCAAATATCTTTAAAGAACTACGTAACCCTGATTTCTCATTTTGAATGAGAATACGTAGAATCAAGGTCAATCCTTGTCGGGCCCAAAAAATTAAAAAATATTTTTGTTTCTTTTTAACATTTTTGTCTTGTTATTTTTGGGAAAATTAACATTTTGAAAACCACATCGACTTTGCATTTTTAATTAAAGATACCGCCCTCGGGCGGGCGCTGTAGGATGATAATAGCTTCCTTACGCGTAACCGACTCCCGAATCCAAAAATCTAGTTTTTCGCAGACTTGTCTTATCTTTATGGTTTTCCATAGTTTTTCAGAATAACTATGGTGGCGACTCCAAATCTCTTTTTAAAACTCGTTTTCTCCGTTTTCTTTTTCGATTCGCCTTTTCGTCGCGATTCCGGTTGCGACACCTAGGCTCTAATTTACCATGATTCACATGAGCATAAGCAGGACAACCAAATATACGTAAACCAGAATAATTAGAAGGTTTATCAGACCATACCTCTTAAGGAGTCTTTAAATCAATAGCAGTAGATGGAGACCTGTTCACCAAATAGACAGCAGTATTAACTGCTTCAGCCCAAAATTCTTTTGAGAGACCAGCATTTAAACGCATGCACCGAGCACGCTGAAGTAATGTTTGATTCATCCATTCAGCGACACCATTCTGTTGTGGTGTATGTCGTACTGTAAGGTGCCTGACTATACCTGCTTCTTTGCAATAATCATCAAACTCGGTATTGCAGAACTCCAGTCCATTATTTGTTCTTAGAGTCTTGACTTGTTTCCCAGTCTGTTTCTCAACCATAGTCTTCCACTCCTTGAACCGTCCAAACACTTCATCCTTGGTCTTCAAAAAATACACCCAAACCTTTCTAGAGTAGTCATCGATAAAGGTCACAAAATACCTGCATCTTCCATGAGACAAGACAGGGGAAGGACCCCATAAATCAGAATGAACATATTGTAATTTTTCAGTTGAAGTGTGCTTACCGTGACAAAATTTCAGCCTGCGTTTTTTACCCATAACACAAGATTCACAAAATTTCAATTTCCCTGTCACCGCTCCACCCAACAATCCTTGTTTACTTAACACAACAAGACCACGTTCACTCATATGATCCAATCTACGATGCCATAATTATGTATTATCAACATGTTGCTCTAAGGAATGGGATACAGACACCGTTCCCTGAAAGGAATGGCCAAGCATAACATAAATTCCATGTTGTAGCTTTCCTTTCATGACAACCAGAGCACCTTTGGAAACTGTAATTTGTCCATCTTTTCCTGAAAAATTGTACCCTTGTTTGTCTAAGGTACCAACAGAGATCAGGTTCTTTCGCAAGCCAGGAACATACCAAGCATCAAACGTTCTAACAATGCCATCATACATTTTTATCTGCACAGCGCCACTTCCTTTCACACCAAGCTCCTCATCATCACCCAACTTTACACTGCCATTCCATTTTTTAAATGAACTGAACAACTCCTTGTTAAAAGTCATGTGATAAGAAGCACCGGTATCCATGACCCATGTATCAGCAGAACCAATAGTGCCGACCGTCAAAACATCTCCGCCATCTCCTTCATTTGAGCTCTCACCTGAGACAACTGCACTAGAACGAGCAACAGTTGCTCTGGCATTATTATTTCTTTCTTTCTTCAGTTGTGGACAATTCTTCCTTATGTGCCCCACCTCTTTGCACTTGTAACATCTCACTTTCTTTGACTTTGAAAGTGAATTACTGCGCGTATGACCCTTGCTACTATTTCCTCTTTCCATGCTTCTGCCTCTGCTAACTATCAAGCCTGCATCATCCCCATTAGAACTAGAGACTCTTCTCTTCAGTTCTTTAGATTGCAAACTGTCTTTCACGTTGTTGACAGTAATACTATCCCTGCCATACAACATAGTATCAATAAAATTTTCATATGATTTCGGCAGAGAACATAACAAAATAATAGCTTGATCCTCATCATCAATTTTAACTCCAATACTCTGTAGATCCAAGATAACTCGATTAAAGTTATCAAGATGATCTCTCACAGATATATTCTCAAACATCTGCAACGTATAGAGACGTTGTTTCTGATACAACCGATTGGTTAGAGATTTTTTCTAGAATTTATCTTCCAACATCGTCCACATCCCTGCAGCTGTTGTCTCTTCACCCACCTCTCTCAGAACTTCATCAGTCAAACTCAAGAGAATCAAATGTTCCTGCAGAGAACAAATAAGATAGATTAGGCACAAGCGTCACCTTACCGTGTAGTCCGCTATCTCCTCAATTGGCCCCTTCCCGGTCGATGCATGCTAACTTGAACCCAGGAGGGGTTACTTGCAGAAGAGTCTTCGAAGCTCAAGTAAGTCAAAGTTCTTCTAAAGTCAAATCAGTGATTAATGAATGCGTACCTTTAAATGATGGGGTCCATGCATATTTATATAGCATTAATGACGTTTGACCATTTCATGGGCTGGGCCTTGACTTGGGCTCTAGGTGGGGCTTGCGAGTAGGCCAGGGCCCAGCCCAAGCCCTTAAGATTTATTGAATGCGGGGGCTTCTATCATACTGAGTGTATTGAAGTGGTCGGCTTAGGCTATAATCTTACCAGATATGCTCGAGTAGTCGGTTTAGACCGACTACTTGCCTTGATGGCTTATGTTGGTGATATGAGGTGCAGGTTGTCCCTTTAGACGTTTAGTTTAGGTTAAAACCGGTACAAGTTAGGCTAACTCGGCCTAGGATGGATACTTGGCGGCCTCGATCCATTTGGTAAAATAATCAACGGCTACGATTAGGAATTTTACTTGCCCCTTGCCGGGTGAGAAGGGGTCGAGGATGTCCATTCCCCACTTAGCGAATGGCCATGGGGATAGTATGTGGTGTAGTTGCTCTTGTTTCTGATGAATAAGGTTGTCGTGCTTCTGGCATGGCTTGCACTTCTTGACATGGTCCTAGCAGTCTGCTTCTATAGTGAGCCAGAAGTATCCAGCTCTGAGAACTCTTGTAGCCATGATATATTAGGCTTGCTCTGCCGTGACACATTTAAGTAGGGGTTGGCCGTATTCGCGTTTGTAGAGGTCATCACCTACCATAGTGTACCTGGCGGCTTTAGCCAGCCAAGTTTTGTCTGCGTCGAGGGGGGTTGCCGGTTTTGAGGTATTGAGAATGTAGGGGGTGGTCCAGTCTCTCAGAACTTCATCAGTGGTTTCACTGGGGAGAACAACACAAATGAAATCTGAGCCTAACCACATAAGACACTGACACCACTCTCAACCCAAAACCTTAAGGCAATGGGTTTATGGGCCTTAATCCTTATATAGTGCTCTACTTTCTCAATTCTGATCAATGTGGGACTTAGACTCACACTTTGATTCCTAACAATTACTTATCAAAAATGTAATATGATAAGAAAACTATAACTTCATCGATCAAAAATCTTATACAGAACTAGCGAAAATATAAAAATTCTAGGAAAATAAAATTTACAATAAAATATAGAATTTACTTTTATAACCTATTTATAACTTTCTTTTCATTTATTATCTATTAAAATTTATATCTCTAAAAAAATTATATCATATACAATCAACTAAAAAAAAATCAAGATTGAAAATATTTCAATTAAATAATTAAAATGAAATATATTATGTTGGTTATTCTAAAAAAAATGTTTGGTAACATTTTTTTTAATTCGAAGTAATCAAATCGTTTTGTTAATCAATCATTCCATTTTGGCACTCGAAAAAATTTTAAACGGTATATATATTATTGTCAACTGAAAGAATCCTCTGTATTTTTATTCATTTTTAAGGGATTAATTAAGTTTTGGATCCCTAGTAGATTTGAAAACTTTCGATTGAGTCTCTATTAAATATTTTTGGTCTATTGAGTCTTCAATATTTTAAAATCTTTACATTGAGTCTCTAATTTTTCTATTATCTATATAACGTGATAGTCTCACTATTATCTTGCATTATCATTCCACTCAAATATCATCACATAATACATCATTACAAACTACCGTAATAACGATGATCTCTTCTAAAGATTTGCTTTTGTATTAACCTAAAATTATTCTTAATAAAAGTTCTACATTTATAAGATATAAAATAAAAAAGATACATCATTACAAAATAAAATTATATAAATTTTAATTTATAAAATTATAAAATTATGAAATATAAAATAAAATTGTATAATTTTATGATTTAAAAAATTACAATTTTATAATTTTATAAATTTATAATTTAAGGATTTTACAATTTTATAATTTATAATTTTATAACTTTTTAATTTTATGATTTATAATTATATCATTTTATAAAATATATAGTATAATTATATAAAATTTTATATTTTATAAAATTATAAAATTACAAGATCATTAAATTATAGATTTATAAAATTACAATTTTTTAAAATCATAAAATCATATATTTTATTTTTTATTTCATAATTTCATAATTTTATAATTTTATAATTTTATAATTTTTATATTTTTATTTTCTAATCTTATATTTTTTTGACTTTTTGAATTTTATATTTTATAAATTTATAATTTGTATTAATTTTGAGAATAATTTTAGATAAATAAGCATCAAATTTTTGAGAGAAGTTCATCACTTTGGTAGTTTGCAACAATATATTATGTGACAATACTTAACTTGGGGTGACAATACAAGATAAATGTATGTCATCTAGGTAAAATTTAAGAGTGGAGTTGAAAAGATTTGAATGAGTATAGACCACAAAAATTTAATAGGACTAATTTGAAAATTTTCATAAACTACAAAAATTTAATAGGGATTGAATTGAAAATTTTCAAATTTATCGAAGATCTAAAGCATAATTAAACCTTTTTTAAATGATAAATGTATTTATTTTTCGTTTAATTTTTTCATTAAATTTTAAAAGAAATATAGTGTAAAATGATAATATTAATGGCTTTTAAAAACATTTTGTGGTGCACCCATTCAACTCCTTAAAATGATGCCACTTCCTCTCTGAATTTGACCTTTTTGGTCATACCAACATTTCGTATTCATCAATATCAAATTGTTTCTCTTTTTCAGAACACGGATAGTGCCCTTTCTTGTAAGTATTTTTCTTTCTCCGACAAGGGTCCCAAACTTCACTTTTGACATTATAAAATAACTCTAACTAATAAATTATGTTTTACTTGTACCACTAAAACATTTTTTTAATGGTAAATTTTATAGCAACTAAATAAAGTTCGTATCCAAAAATACGTGACAGAGAATTCTTTTAAGTTTTATTCAATAATTCATTATTTATTATTATTACATAATGCATGACAATGTTTTTGTATAAGTTTCATAAAAATATATCAAGTAATAGTAAATAAATAAAATATAGCTACCATTTTAATTGAAAGAAAATAAACACACAAGAATGAAGTGGTTGTGACATGGTAAATTTTAATATTTTGAGTCGATATAATATATCATATCATTTTATGTTTTTGAAGGTTCTTTTGAGATAATTGTTATAATGACGTGAATTGATGGAGCTCATGTGGAGGTCAAGGTAGATAGTAAGTGAGGCTAAGCAAGGAGTGAATTTAAGTCTTTGTATTAATGTACATAACATCAAGTTTTAGTGTATTTCATAGTCTGATTACGTATTGAGAGTATTGAGGAAGTTTATATAGATTTTTATCGTGGGAAAACTTTTAAATTTGCAAAGACTATGATTGTGCTAACTTGTATATTCTTGAATGTTAATTTCTCATCTATATTTCAATATTTGCCCTCATACCTTAATGTATGATTTCCAAAGATAGAAATTTTCTCTATCTTGAAGACGTTACACTTAATGGTATCAGAGTCAGGTTAATAGTGTAAAAACTACTTAGGACATTATATAATTGTTATCCATCAAGCATAAAGAAAGTATATAAATTACTTCATTACAGTCATCCCAAAAGACATTCTGAAACGAAAGTAAGTATATATACGCAGTGGCGGATCTTCAGTCAATATTTTGGAGGTGTCCAAATTTTGGTTGAATTACTCTTTTTGTCCATGTTTTTGTTCAAAAATGTCAAATTGATCATCTAGTGTTTTTTAATCTCAATTTAATTACGATTTTTGAATTGATGCAATTTGATCTTTTTTGTTAATTTTCTTGAAGCGGAGCAGGAATTTTTCATTAAAATTGATACTAGAATTATGTCAATTACACCAGTAAAGCAAATCATCCTTATTCACAACTTCAATTTTAATGAAAAAACTTTGGTTCGATTCCAGAAATTTAATGAAAAAAAGAAAAAAATTGTATAATTTTTTCAAAATTCGGTACCAAATTGAGACAAAAAAAATTGGAGGACCAACTTGATATTTTTGAACGAAAAAAATGAACCAAAAGGATAATTCCAAAAATTTTATATAAACTATTAAAAACATTGTATTTACTTTTTTTATGATAATAAAAAAGAATAAAATTAAATATAAATAATTTTTATTTTACTATAATTAATTTTCATTCATAATGATTAAGTTTAAATAATAATCAAATAAAAACTGGTTAAATTAAAACAATAATCACTTAAATGTAATATTAATAAAATAATTATTTTTATTTAAAAAATATTTAAAATAAAAATTGAAAATAAGTGTGGTAAAAAATATTTTTCTCATTTATAAATATAAATGTATAAAATTTTATTAAAATATCAAATATGTTAAATATATTAAAATATTAGTTTGAAAATATATGTATAAAATTATATAAAAAAAAAATTGGGGGAGGGGGGTGCATGGTCTCCTTTGTCAATCCTAAGGTTCATTGCATACACGGACATGCACATGCACATGCACATACACGCGCATCCTCGCAAAGACGCATTGACAGATGCACAAAAATCTCTATGTTTAATGAAAATGGTAACTTAGCAACATATGTACAAATTGTTTGAGATTTTAGAAATAAAACTATAACTTGTACAAAATTCCAAAATTATATTCTTATATTCAAACAAAATATAATTGAATCAAGAATGCAATGCAAAAAGAATCAACTAAATTGGGTAACCATGGAAAAATGTTATGCACCAACACCAAACAAGCAGCAAAGGTCAAAATTGTCAACAACTTAAACTATGAGAATGATCTAACACAAACAATTGCTCTAACTATAGTTTTCCAATCAAAGATCATAATAGTCAAAACGAAGAATCATATGTTTAAGACTTACTGTAGACATTTCAGCTCGATCTGATAGTTAACGAAGCATAAATTCAAATTTTCAAAAGATGACTCAAAGTAGGAAGATATCTTGTCCAGCGCAAAACCATCTCTAGAAACTTGTCAAATTCGATTTTTGGCGCTCACCTAGCAAAAATAGGCTCACCCATCGAGTCTTCATATCACAGACAATATTCTACATTTCCAACCCCCCCCCCCCCCTCATCCAGTCCAAAAACAAGTATATCACACAATGGAGACCACAAAAACGTCAATTTCACATATCAATACGAGTTCACACATCTAAATAACATTTAACACTTTTGAAAGCAAAAATCCCTAATTCTAAAAACCCATACATGCAAGACTATTTGTTGCCCTTTTTAGAAATTTCAAACCAACAATTCAGCAAGCAAGCATATGCTCATTACATTACACGTCACAATTAAATCAAAATTTGAATAAATTTGAAGAGGTTAAATTCTAGCTCTAAGACCCATATCAGCTCTAAGAATCTCAGAAAGCCTTTCAACCCATGAATGCTCTATCTCAACCAAGAAACAACATACAAGCGATATGACTGAATCAAAAGAACCACCAATTAGAAGAGAGTTGCATCAAGGACTCTAGTAACACATGCAACCCACGAAAAATTACATGAAAGAAAAGAATGAGCTGAACATTATAAGACCCAAAAAATTTAAATAATTAAATAAATAATTATTTAATAAATGCGGGTAGTTAGAGCTTTTATGACATTTAATACTGATATGTATGATGTGGAAAAGTATTAGCTTAAATGGTTGAGAGTATTTAGTTGTATGAGAGGACTTGGGTTCAAGTCCCATGTATGCCATTTATGTGTTAATTAATTGATTATTTTTAATAAAATGCTTGAACATGTTGAGTGATAATATAATCTTATAATTATAAGAATTATCATGCAAAGAATTATATTAAATGAGGTTTTAATATTATTTTATTCTAATTTATTAAAAATCTGTATATCCGGGCAGAATGTTACAAACATTGACAATGATTGAAAATTTTACTTACTTGAATGGAGAAATTGATCGAGTAGACTCGAAGAGTTCTTCGTGATAAACACAATCACGGATTCTGATTACGAAAAAGATGAAATTTGAGTGAGAAACTATAGCAAAAAATTGAGGTGGTAGGGAGAATGTGTTTTGGGAAAGGTGGTTTCTTGTTTTAAAATTTCATAATGGCTATTTTTGGTCTTGTCTACAAAATCAGTTTTGTATTATAAAAAAGTTTTACATTTATAAGGTCAAACAAGTGCAAACATTTATAAGGTCAAATAGGTGCAAATTTAAATAAGGTGTTAGGATTTGAGAAATAAGTTTGATTACGTTGAATAGAAATAAACTTCTATAACAATATAAAAGAAATATTCACATATTCATTATTTGTCTTATAATTTTAAGTTAAAGACCCATATTCGAAATTATATATCAGATTGCACAATGTAAATACATTAAAAAATGGAGGTGTAAAGTAAATTTTACTTTTCATTATAATTTTAATTAAGAATAATTTGAGATTTATATGTTTTATGGGGTGCTGGAAGAAAAAAAGAGAGGTGCAGAAAAAAAACAGCCTTCTTCTCTGCTAGCATTTTTGTGGCCCAATTGAAAGTAAACTTTATAACTAGATAGTTTCTTTCGCATCTCCATAACTTTCTTCTTACATCTCCATAATTATGTTTTCACATTTTTTTAGAAAAAAAAAAGAGAGAGATTAGATTTATAATCTAGAAAGAAAAAGAGAGGGAAAATGTTACGAGGATGCAAGAAAAAAAAGTTATGGAGTGCATAAAGAAACTACCTATAACTAAAGAACTAAAAGTGGAAAAGATCCGGCCTTTTTTCTTTTTATGTGAAATTGGATCTGGTTGTTCACTAGATTCTTCTTGATACAATAATTTGGGATTTTCTTCCTGCACCCTCAATATTTCTTCTGCACCTCTAAACTTTTCTTAAAATCCAAAACTACCATTTTACTATTTTAAAATTTTAAATCAATCAATCTCTCATTTCTCTTTCTTATTTAATGCATCACTTTGTTTTAACTAAACCCTAGCTGCCGCCTCACCTCATCCCCCCAGATCTCATCTGCCTCAATCTCCTCTCTAAGGTGCCCCACTCCTCCTCTCTATTTTTTGTTCCGCTTTCCCTCTTCCCTTCACCATTCCTCTGCATTAACAAGTAAGGTAAACATATCTCTTGTTATATTTTTTAATTTTTTAATTCTTTTTAGTTTCTGTCATGTTTGCTTTGCTGCATCTATGTATATAGTGATTTGTTTTTATTTGAGTATAGATATGTAAAAACGTAAACCACACAAACCCGAAAGTCGACTTTCATAAGTGACTGAAGTGGACTTCCGTAGAGAACAAGTTTCGGAAGTGGACTTCCGTAGATCACGTAAAAACATTAAAAATGGCACTTACGGAAGTCGACTTCCGTAAGCCATCAATACCGGAAGTCGACTTCCGTAGTTGAAAATGACTTTCGTGCTGAAGTGACTTCCGTAAGAGAGGCATGACATCAGTAGAGGCGTGGCGTGACTTCCGAAATGACGTGGCTACTTCCGTTTGTAATTTTTTTTGTACTTAATTTTAATTTTAATGTAAATAACTTTTGATATAATTAATTATAATTTTAATTAATTAAAAAATTTTAATAATTAAAATTTTAGTTATTTATGATTTTGAATAATTTTAATTTTAATTAATTTTATTATTGAATAAATATAATTTTAAATAATTATAATTTTAAATAATTATAATTTAGAATAATTAAAATTTTAATTATTTACGATTTTGAATAATTTTAATTTTAATTAATTTTATTATTGAGAAATATAATTTTAAATAATTATAATTTAGAATAATTAAAATTTTAGTTATTTATATAATTTTAATTTTAATTAATTTTATTATTGAGTAAATATAATTTTAAATAACTATAATTTTAAATAACTATAATTTAGAATAATTAAAATTTTAGTTATTTACAATTTTGAATAATTTTAATTTTAATTAATTTTATTATTGAGTAAATATAATTTTAAATAATTATAATTTTGAACAAATTTATTTTAATATTAATTTAATTTAATTAATTAAAATATTAATTAATTTTATTTATAATTAATTATAATTTTGAATAATAATAATTATAAATAATTATTATTTTGAAAAATTATAATTATTATTTATAATTTTGGATAATTTTAATTAATTATATTGTTTGAATAATTTTATTTTTAATTACAGACATGGTTAGGACAAGAGGAGCACATCGTGGTGGCTCAAATTCTTCACATGTTGAGGCTTCTAAGCAAGAGCCTAGGGAGAGACCGATTGCATCTGTTCGTAGAAGAGATAAGGGTCATCATAGAAAGAGTGGTCCATCATCTCATGGGGAAGCTGGTTCATCAACTGATCATGGAGAAGCTGGTCCATCATTACCAACTCCTATTGATATTCATGAGGAGCAAGAAAATATAATTCACCATGAGGAGGTTGTTGCGGGGCAGGACCATGATGTTTTAGGAGGATTTCCTAGAGGACCCAAGGATACGTCTTTGTTGACCGGATTTGCTGGTCATGTTGCATGTGCTATTTGGGATGACCAGGTTAGTATTGTACTTTAACAATTTATTTGTTGAATTGGTGGATGAATTTAAAATATTTGTGTAATGTTTTTTATTAGGACCGAGTGGACATGAAGTTAGTGTCCCATGGCAAGAAATTGAAAAGATTCAGAGTTTTCATGCAGCTGTTGAGCCATTTGTTCAAAATTCGGGGTTGATGCCACTATGTGATATAATATATGAATATCCTGAAAGGGTCTCATACTAGCTTTTGTTGAGAGGTGGCATAGAGAGACCAACAACTTTCATCTTCCTTTTAGAGAGATGACTGTGACATTAGACGACGTCTTTGTCCTTCTCCATTTGCCTATAGTTGGAGAACTTTTAAGCAATGAAGCATTAGACTTCGATGTTGCTCTTGAGTGTGTGATTGATCTTTTAGGTGTTGAACGGTTGAAGGCATCATCTGAGTTGAATCATTGTCGTGGTCCCCATGTAAGACTCAGTTGGTTGAGAGACGTCTACACTGAGTGTTGTAACAATCAGCAGTGGCAGTTTGCGGCACGAGTGTATCTGCTACATCTTGTTGGCTGCACCATCTTTGTGAATAAGAGCGCTACCTCCATCAACGTCTCGTACCTCAATATGTTTGCAGATCTGCAGTCTTGTGGAAGGTTTGCATGGGGAGCTGCTGCATTGACACATCTTTATGAGAAGCTTAGCGATGTTAGCCTTGCCCACACCAAGCAATTAGCTGGATATCTTACTCTTTTACAGGTACAAAATTATTTTTCAAAAATTAACTTTTTACTTTGGTAAAAAAATTAAAATATTCCTCAAACAATTAAATAAATATAAAAATAAAATAAAACATACATAAACACTCAACCATAAAAAAAAATCAAAATAAATAAAATTAAATCAATAAAAAATAAAAATACTCATTCAAAAATATAAAACAAACACACAATAAATAAATAAATAGTAAACTTAAACAAATAATAATTAAAACACACAAAAATATAACAATAAAAAATATATAAACAAAAAATAAATATTCATGTAAAT
>Ga0214544_1009824_pt1 | contig 14638 bp, 20 predicted proteins | sample CNSS3metaG_FD_160074 | JGI IMG/M metagenome (GOLD analysis project Ga0214544, IMG submission 160074) | Root nodule microbial communities from cowpea collected in UCLA plant growth center, Los Angeles, California, USA - CNSS3 | ecosystem: Host-associated > Plants > Roots > Nodule | place: USA...
AGCACCCCTCGCGAATCAGGTGCTCAGCAAGGAATCACAAGTGATTCTTTCGACTCAAGATTTCGCCGATCGGCAAACCAGGCCGAGTGGTCAAAGTTATGGGTAATTCAAAGCCTCACCGGATGCTCACCCCAAAGGTGGCCTTTTCGCGCTTATTCAGCTGGCCGCTCCTGAGCAGCGCGCTTCCCTTCCGCTCGCCTTGCGGTTGCAGGCTCCTTTCCCAGCTGCCGAAGGCACCGGGCAGCACCGCATGTCGCCGCGGCGGCGGCTCGCGGGCTACCCCCAGCGCCGCCGACTGCACAGAACCCCCTCGCCCAGAGCTCCCTCCCAGAAGATGTGGCGGATACGGAGGGGCAACGCGGCCAATTGATCCGGGGAAAAAACGGGGAATTTCACCCTGCCGGTAAATTCAAGAATGACGGCTGGCCTTCACAGAGGAGAGGTCCAAGGTTCGATCCCTTGTGCGCTCACCCTTTTACGGGTTTTTTGAAGCCTCCCAGGTGTTTCCACCCTCACGTGAGAGGGTGCTTGTAAGCGAATCGCCGCGTTCACATCGCCGCGATCAGGTCGCGAGCTTGAAGTATCTCCGCAATCGCGTTTGCGGCTTCACAATCCCAAGCGACCAAAACCTTCCACCTAACCTTCGAAGCTCGTTGGACCGGCCGGGTAAATGCGTAGTTCTTGGCACGCTGCGTTTCCCCAGCCATCCACAACGCAGGCACCCTGACGACGATCATCACACGCTTTTCGTGTTATATATTCGCATCTAGCGAGTCGCGGGCATCGGACGAGGTCGTCTCGACGATCAACATGGCTCAATGCACAGCACCGGTGGAAGGCCATCGCTCAGCGAGCGATGCTGCCATCCGGCACTGCGCTATTGTTCAATTGGAATCGTCCCGCTGAGCCAGAGCCGTGATCCGCCTTCGAACGACCAACCAGCCGTGTAAGCAATCGGTGCGCCGGCGGGTGCTTTCGCGTACAGCGGCGCATCGGAGCATTGCGCCGTCCGCGGGTCGCCGCCAAAATGGTAGTTCAACCCGATCTTTTTGTGTTCGCCGGAAGAACTGCGAACGGCTGGATTCTGCACCGTGGGAGGCGTTGCGACGCTCGGTCCCCCGAAATGCAGATAGTTATGCTCAGCTTTCACCGACCATGCAGGCGTAAGCGCTTGCTCGACGCCCAGCCCCATGGTGGCACCGAAGCGACCATAGTCAACATGGGTTTTCTCCTATGGCCAATCAAACTCGTGGCTATTGTAGACGTCGCCTCGATTGTTTTGCCAAGCGACGCGCCTCCCTCGAGATAGGCCGGCGTGCGGCCCAGCGCGCCAAACGCGGAGCCGATGCGGCCGGTCCCGGTGGCAAAGACGTTGGGGCCTGCCTTGCACTTTGCGCTCACGACAAAGCCGGACGCCGCGAGGCAGGTATTGGTGCCGTCGGAGACGGCACCGCTGGCCTCGAGTTCGACACACCACTCAGCCGTTCTTCTGCCAATTGTACCCGATTTGGCCACCGGCGAGGAACACTGGGGTATCGACGACATCGCCATAGATTGACGGACCGTAGGATTGCTGAAGGAGGTGCGGCCGTAGCCCCCGCCGACGTGCCCGCCAATATAGGCCTCCGCACCAGTTCCACACCGCCGGTGGCAGTTTCACTTCTGCCCCAAGGTCTGCCGCATTCGCTGCACCGGTTGCGACGAGCGCAATTGTCGTGGCTCCCAAAAGAAGAACTCCAGATCGCATCCAAGACGTCCCCGCATTGTCTCGGTCCACAACCGAGCGCCCTTAACTTATCGCGCAGCAAACCGTCAGAGCGGATCAGACGCTAAAAGCGACGCACGCCGAGTCCGTCCCGAAGATCATCGCACTGCGATTGGTGATGATGCCGCAAAGAGAGCAAGTCGCGTGCCGTAGGGAATTCGCGGGCTCTGCAGGCACTTCGTCGCGGCGTGCGGCGTCAAGTTGCTGACATTGTGTCAATACCGACTGCCGCGCAGCCACTGCCCCCCCAGCAATACTTAGCTGGCGCGGTGTCACGCGCCCACTTAAAATGGGCCCTCAGCTCGTACTTGGTCGGCGTCTGCACGGGCAGATCAGCCGGCTTCGCGCCGGCACCCTTAGCAGGGCCATCTTAAGCCATGCAGGAGCGGCCCCGACGTCAGCCTCTCTTCCTCCAAAACGCGGACGAAGTTGCCGGGCGGGCCTCGGCCTCAGTCAAATCGGACGCATGCCCGCGCTGCTTAGCTTTACACTTCTGGATCTGAAATGCGGGTCAGCATCCTCACGTGCGGTCCCGCCCGTTTGAAGATCGGCTCCCAAAAGGCATAGGCGTCCTCGACGAAACTCTCGGTAACGGTGAACTTCGTGAGCGCGCCCCGATATGCGGCCTGTCGCCGGCAGCCCTGCCCCTCGACAAGATGCCAGATGAATTGAGCGACCTGGCGTGCGTATGTGCTCGGACGACCTTGGTGGTTGGATACGATCTCAAGTCGCATGGTCCCAGCGTCACGCGTCTGCGGTTCGGTGATATTGGCAAGCCAGATGAAAATTGATGGATCAATGCTCGCGGCATAGCCGTCGCGCTTGAGCTGCTGATTGATGATAGAGAACGCGTTAGCGGCTTCTCTGAAGCATTCGCTCAGGATGAAGTTCGCCTCATTCTCCAGCTTTCCGCTCCGAAGATCGTCCAGTAATCTGACCGCCTCGTCAGTGAGCCGCCGCATGTATTGCGGTTGGGGCTGCTTTGCGTCGTCGTTTGGTTCCTCCTGTATAATCAATTCGATCGCATCCGGGCGGAACTCCGTTGCGGCATCTTTGAGAACGGGCAAAAAATCGCTTTCAAGGCAGGAATCGCCGACGTCTTTCGACGCCGCGTCGCCTCCCACCCGTGTCTCCACAAGATTCTTTGCGTGATCCAACGCAACGTTCAGGCTGGCTTTGAGGTTTTCAGAAGCTCTTTCTTGAGAGTCCTCGACAACCTTTTCCATCATCTCCGCGGTACTGTCGGAATCTATGAGTTCGTCCTTAAGCGGCGCCGCCGCATTCCGAGATTCAAGCTCCGCAAAGGGGCTCCGAGCGGTTGCTTGCTTTGTTAGGATCGTTTGATCAGACGTATTCGCGGCTCTGTGCTGCGATCGCGGATTGGAAGCAGCAATCTCGCCGGACAATACAAACAGGCCATCGTCGACGGCTCGGCTCGCCGCCGCGGTAAGATCCACCAGCGAGCGCCGCACGCACCGCGTCTGCCTAGCGCGCCGCTTTTTCGTTTCTTGCGTATGGCTCATGATCTGACGACCCCTCGACAAGCTTTTTTAGGACCCAGCGCCACAGCTCACGAACTTCCTCCGAGGCTCTTCCCTGTTGTGCAAACTCGGTGACGCCTAATCCTGCCCCAAGCGCGTCCTGGTGGTCATTGCGCTGTCCGACATAGGGAAGCGCAAGCACCCCGAGCGAATTGAGCGACGTTGCAGCTTCACTCAGGCGACAGCCCCGCGGTGGCGTCTGATTGAGGACGAAAGCAAATCGGCGGTTGAGCCTAAGAATAGCACTCACCGTCGGTATCGCAGCTTCGATGTCGGCTGGACTCGGACGCACCGGGATCAGGCAAAGATCGGCCCTCGCGATGGCGCGCATGGCCAGTGCATTGTTTGTGGCGGCGGTATCGATGACTGTAAGCCAGATCCCCTCAGCTTCAAGGCTGACGAGCGCCCCTTCTATTTCGGCGGGATCGGCGACCCGAACGACCCGCGGATGAGGATGGCCGCGCCGCTCTACCCATTTTGAAATCGTGCCTTGTACATCCGCGTCGACAATTGCGACGCGCTCCCCGTTCCCCGCCGCTGCGACTGCAATTCCGACCGCCAGCGTGCTCTTGCCGCTTCCGCCTTTTTGGGTGACCAGAGCAAGGACATACATTGCCTGCGCCTCCAGACAACAACGACATGAAACGAACGGGTCGTCGAAAACACTTAGCCTACGGATCGGTGACCTACCATTCCCCATCGTGAATCGCATCAAGAGCGAGCGTGGAACTCACAGCCAAATCAAGCCCGCCCACTAACGATATACCGCGTAATACCTCGCCCAAGGCCGGCCGGTCCATACATTGCGCCATTCGCGGACATCCCGCGCCCGAGCCCGAGCGTTTGAAGATGGTGCAAGGTCCGCTCGCACCTCATAAAATCGATCGGCCTCCGACGCTGTCGAGATATCCTTGTTCTGCGACCAAGTTCGCCCACTTCACAGACCACCGCTTGTGACGCAGAGAATAGTAATCGCGGCTCAACAGCCGGAGTAAGCCTACAAGATCATGTAGTTGTAGTACTGCTGTTTACAAGGCTCTCTCCTGAAGCCCGTCGCTGACACCGGGGAAGCCATGTCGACAGTTGCCAGCGCAATTCGGCGCCTTTGGTGCCGAAGCTTTCCTGCTCTTCTGGCGATCATCGCGGTCATTGCTTTGATCGCGGTCCTGACCAGCCCCCAGCTTGGCGCGACAATCGAAGCTCTCGAGCCGCCTGGTCTCCCTGAGCCGTTTCTCGTAAGCGAGCAAGTTTCACTCGATTAGGGCTGGAACGCCGAAGACGCCGATCGATTCCATCACAAGCCCCAGGGCACGCAGACCTTGCCAATCCCGCTGTCATGGTTTCTCGCCCTGGAAGCGCCGCTGAACTCGCCCTTCGCTCTGCCCTTTTTCGAACGCGAAGGCTTTGCCGACAACCGCTATTTACTGCGGTTCGGATTCATAAAATCTGCTAAAAGTGAGAACAATGAATACGGTTTGCCGATCGGATTTGCGTATTCGCCGTTTCAGTCGATCCGCGGACTTGCGCGTAAGGACACTGCCGTCGGATTGACCTGTGGCCGCGTGCCACACCGGCCAACTGATCTTAAAAGACAAGCGGTATGTCATTGAAGGGGGCCCCGCCGTAACCGATCTCAGTCAATTGACAAATGCGCTCCGCGAGGCGCTCGCACAGACCGCCTTGTCGGCAAAGTTGCCCTTCTTCGACGGTCGCTTTGGGCGGTTCGCGAAGCGCGCTTTAGGAACCGAGTACAGCGATCTGACACGCGTCAACTATCCAAGGAACTCGATGGAGTACTTGGTGCTCTGGTCGATCAGCCAGCTAGGATCGACGTCACGGAAGGGTTTACCCGCCTCGATGCGCTCAATCGCACGGCAATCAGGTGCTCGCACTCGAGACCAAGCGCTACGGCAACTACGTCAACATCAACGCCCCCGTCAGCTACCCGCACATCTGGACATCGCCATCGTTCGATTGGGTGCAGTACGACGCCTCAATCATGCAGCCATTGGTACGCAATGCCGGCGAGGCGATGGGGGTTCGGCGGAGCTCAACCTCACCGCACCGCTCAAGCAGGGACGTGTTGCCAGCAGCATTCCTTTCGATAATCTGCACTGGATCGAACAACAGCTCGCTGGAAAGGACCAGCCGCTGGTGGCGAAAGCCTTCACCGGACTGAATGCGCCAGCCTGGCCCGACAGCTTTCCTGCGATCGACAAAGCCAAGGCCGCCGTGGGAGCCCAACTCTACGAAAAACATTGCAGCGGCTGCCATCTTCCAGCGCTGACGCTGGACATCGTGCACGGCAAGGCCCCGGACGCGGAGTTCTGGAAGAACTTCGGCCCTATCCGCTGGCGCGGCCGGGCTGGTCAGGAGAAGCAGACGAAGGAATCCGGACTCAACGTCAAGATCGCGCAAGCAAAGCCATATCGGCACCGACCCGGCCCAGGGCGACGTGCTGCGCAATCGCACCGTGGACACCGCCGGCAGCGAACTGGCCAAGGCGGGCCAGAGCAGCCAGGACTCGGCCTCGACATCGATGTCTGCCAATGGAAGGCTGAGAACACGCTGGATACGATCCACCTCTCGGACCATGTGATGCAACTCTACGCGCTTGCGCTCGGCGCCGTGGTCCAATCCGGCATCGACGAATGGCTTCGGTCGACCGGAACGGTCCATGCGGAGATCGAAGGCGATCGGCCGAACTGTCTCGCGGCAGGTTTCGGCTATAAGGCGCGTCCGCTGAACGGCGTATGGGCGACTGCGCCGTTCCTGCACAATGGCTCGGTGCCGACGATCTACGACCTGCTCAGCCCGGTTGCGGAGCGCCCAAAAGTCTGCCTGCTCGGTGAACCCAGCTTTCCGGGTGGGTATCGTGACGCGGCCGGTCGCTCCTAAAGGCAGAACCTACGACAGCAAGGGCTACTTCATCATCGATACGTCGAGGCCCGGCAATCGCAATACCGGCCACGAATTCTCGAACGCGAAGCATGAGCGCGTCATTGGCCCTGCGCTGTCTCCCGAGGAGCGCAACGCAATCATCGAGTTCCTCAAGTCGATCTGAAATTGATTGGGTCAGCTCCAACTGAAGCAGTATCGAAGACCATCTCGCTCCCGCAGGGGGAAAGGTGGACGGAAGCCCGGATCGACCGACCAGGCGAAGCTTTTCTTGAGTTTGGGTGCGGCAGCAATGGCACAGAAACAGCGGCTGGCGGCGAAGTTCCTGAAATGGATGATCGCCAAACATCCGGATGCGTTGTTCGCACTTATCCGGCGCGTCAGGCCCAACTTGGCGTTCGGCGTCGCGGGGCCCGGTGTTCATCACCCGCTTCCCCGACGTGCAGGAAGCGCTGAGCCGCCCCGACATCTTCAACGTAACCTATGCGCCGATGATGGACCCTTCCGTCGGCCCCTTCATGCTCGGCCGCGACTGCACCGAAATTAACCAGCGCGACGAGGGTACATGCGCGCCTTTCATGCGCATGGAGGATCTGCCGGCAATTCGCCAGAAAGTGCGCAGCCTCGCCAATGCGTCCGTCGAAAAGCAGCTCTATACCCAGAACCAGATCGACGTGGTCAGCACGTTGTCGCGCCTGGTGCCCATTCAGCTGACCGGAGAATATTTCGGCTTTCCCGGCCCCACCTGGCGTCGATGTTCCGCTGGTCGCGCGCCACGCAGTACGACATGTTCCACAACCTGGACAAAGATCCGAGGTTGCACCAGGACAAACACTGACGCTGGGCAGGAGATGCCCGCCATGACTAAACGCGGAGGCAACGATGAGGAGGTTCGCAAAGCTATCGATTCGTGGCTAGCTTGACTAAACTAGATCGGCCGCGAACACCTATCTCGGTGCATGGCCGAAATACATGCTCGCGGATACCGACGTCCTGCGAGGCACGTCGGTAGAGCTCCAGAACCCTGTAAATTTTGGTGAGTTTGCGTTCTTGTCAGTGTCTGGCGCGGCGCTTGCACAGAATGGATACTCCAGTTCGCACATTCGGAGAACATGCATCGTTATACTCCAGCTCCTCGCGCTGCCGCTCACAAAGAGCTCGGTATCATATGCCAATTGGGATACGACATTTTTGGAGGCAACCCAGCCGAAGATTAGTCGTGCCTGAGCGGCGAGCGCATGTCCGCGACCTCAGGATCGTCAGCATGAGTCTCAACCGTGATGCGGGAAGACCTTGCCCCGCCAGTGACCGAGCAAGCGCGCCGGAAGTGTCACAAGCATTTCTTGGTCCTGTCAGCGCACGAGTCCTCTTACCTTGCCGGCTCTGAAAATCGTTGTCGATGGCGGTCTGACGATCGGCATCCCGCACGTGTCAGGCCCCCGAAAACATCTTCTGACTATCAGCTGAGGGATCGTCTCATCAAAACGAGAGTATGAGTCGCGATACTACAGAAGTGGAAAGCCAGGAAGCTAAGCATCAGCGACAGCTGTGCGCCCTGCGCAGCTCGCTTGGCCAGGGCATCCGAGACGCCCGGCGGATCATAGAGATCCTGGGGTTCGCGGGCCGCTTCCGATGCGACCCTGTTCTTTGCGAACGTCAAAGCGTCAGCGCGTCGCCGAAGGGGCACCGTTGCGCGGCGCGCGGCGAGCTAGATGCTGTCGTTCATCAACTCGGTCTAGCGCTACGTTGGCAGAACTGTTTTCGCCACTGTTTTTCAAGGGTTTACTTTCGGCAATATGGACACTGCTAAGAGGGGGGCCGAAAGGGAGAGATCGATGTTGGCGTGACGTGCGGTGGGCATGGTTGGTTGAGGCGGAGGCCGGTTGACTCTGTTGTTTCCGCCCCGCGTGTGCGAGGCGACGAGTTGCAGGAGGCGTAGGCGATCATTGTCATCAGGGGCGTGGCGATGAAGTCCCCTGCCATGATCGCCCTTCGAAGTGATCAAGTCCAAGCTCCTCCTTCTGCTGATGCGCCTGCTCACAAATCCACCGTGCCCTTGATAGTTGCGGCCAGCGTGCGCAGATCCGTCGCCGCTGGAAGATTGGCGAGATAGTATTTCTTCTCCCCTCGAGGCGCGTCGATCGCCAATGAGCTAGGCTTCGTCGCCTGGGAGATGCTGCTGACCTTTATCCCATATCCGCTGCGGAGGGCGGTCCGCGGTGGGGACACGGAGAGCAGCACGGGCGTTTAGGGTCTGTACTCAATAAAGGCTTCCTGCTACGCCCACTCGACCTTCCTTCCCGATCGACCGCCAGATCGCTATTGAGGCAAATTCGGTCGTCCTGGTGAACCCATTCACTCTCGACAAAGCCGATGAGGCGGCTTTTCTCAAGACCTGGCAGGACGACGCAACGTTCATGAAGCGACAGCCGGGCTTCATTTCCACTCAGCTGCACAGAGCTCTCGGCGAAAGCTCGACCTATCTGAACTACGCCCTCTGGGAATCCACCGCACACTTCCGCGCGGCCTTCACCCATCCTGACTTTCTAGCAAAAATCGCCAGCTATCCGGCCTCCGCGCTAGCTTCCCCTCATCTGTTCCAGAAAGTTGCCGTGCCCGGCATCTGCGTTGCCTAGCCCTGCGGTTTTTCGGAAGGGAAGATACTCATGATCAAGTTGATCCATCCCGTCGCTGGCGCCTTGGCTATCGCAACGATCGACACATTTTGGCTATCGACGGTACTCAGCGAGCTGTTCGCGTCCCATGCCACAGTTGCAGCGGTTAAGAGCACCATACCGTGGGGTTTCTTGTTGCTGATTCCGGCGCTCGCTGCCACCGGTGGTACAGGTGTCATCTTGGCAAAGGGGCGCCGGGCCAGACTGATCGGGGCCAAAGTCAAGTGCATGCCATTCATTACAGGAAACGGCATCCTGATTCTTATTCCGTCTGCGCTCTTCCTTGCGTCGAAGGCTCAGACGGGAGAATTCGATGCCACGTTCTATGCTGTGCAGGCGATCGAGCTCGTCGCGGGCGCGACAAACATTACACTTCTTGCTCTCAACATGCGGGACGGTCTCAAAATGAAGGGATGGTTGCACCGCAAACCCGCTTAATCACCTAAACCGGAACTGCGCGGACAACTGACCTGACGCCCGGTATTGTCGTGACTTTATGAGTACGCGCCCTAGCTAGTTGTCCCTACCCGGTCCTTGGATCGAATTGCTAACAGAGTGTCCCATCAGCTTCGACTGGATGCGAGCTAGCGCGTCACTGAGCCTCGCCGCTTCATTGAAGCGTGTCTCGGAATATGGCGGGTGCGCGGATGGATCGTGCAAGAGGGCCTCGGCTGTATTCGAGAGCCGGCGAAGGGGCGTCCTCAGCCACTGCGCCGCACAAAAGAGCAGTGCTAGTGTGGCAATGGCACAAGCACCGAAACTACTCCAGAATGATCGGATGAGATTACGGGTGGACGCAAGCGCCTCACCGGCACTCTGCCGAACCAGAAGAGACCAACCGAAGCTTGGAAGGTTCGCGAAACCGGCCGTCGGAACGATCACTGTGAAGTAGTCCCTGCCGTCAGGCCAACGTTCGCGCAGAGACGCAGTCGTGACGCGACTAGCCGCAAGTGCGGAGCCGATGTTGAGCGGCTTGTTGATAAGCTCCGGCGGACCAAACAGGACGGTTCGATCCCCCGAAAGCAGCAGCACATCAATGCCGGGTACTTGTAACGAGTCCATGCTTTCTGCGACCCATTTCCAGTCAAGGTGAGCGCCGATGACCCCGGCAACGGAGCCGGCGTGGCGCAACGGCGCTGCCAGGTCGATAAAGCGATAGGGCTCACGAGGTGCCGGCAACTGGGTGGCCAGTAGTTGAGCGGCATGCACATCGATAGCCGCCGGCGAGACAAGGCCCCGCCTAAACCAAGGTCGCTGTGCAACGCTTACTCCTTCGAGCATGCCGTCTTTAGCCGCGAGAATGGTCCTCGAGATCCGCGACGCCAAGCCAAGTGTAGCGTCGATCAAGGCGGCTCAAGAAGTCGATGTGTTCTCGCGCATTCTTAAGATCAGTTAGGTCAATGAGCTCAGCGGACCGAGCTACATCCATCCAAACTCCATAGAGCCGCCGGGCCAACAGCGCGGAACTCATTTCGCCGCGAATTCTTAACGCGTCGAACTGCAGCTGCTCTCCCCCTTGCTGTAGCAAGGCCGTGTAGATCGTCGCGGTCACCATGGCCGGCACCAATATGAGCAAGGCGCCTCCACAGAACACCAAGGAGAGTAGGCTCGGTGTTCTCGGCATCTCGCGCTCCTCAACTCGTTAGAGCTCGCGCCAACTCGCGAATCATTTGCAAGATGTCAGCCGTTTTCCGCAAGCTTAAGGGTGAGCAAGAAGTCCTCGGTTACGCTTTGTGTTGGAATCCAGCCAATCTGCTCGACGGCCTGGACCCGCATTACGGATGATGTCCCACAGCAGATGGCAATCCCCCAAGCGTCCCGCGCTGGCTCGACCTTGTCAAAGAAATGACGTTGTTCATCCGGATATGCGGTGCTTATTCCAAGCTTATGTTGGATCAGATCAGGATTGAAGAAGTGCTGCGGGGTTTGCACGAGCGCGACGCTTGGCTCGTGAAATAACGCTAGCGTCCGCTCGATGAAGTCCGCATGGGGAACGAAATCTGCGTCAAGTACAGCGACAAAGATCGGGGGGGCTGGATCGCGGGCGCGCGCTCGAAGTGCATGGTTAATGTTCCCCGCTTTAGCATGCTCCTTATGCGAACGTGCGAGATATCCGATTTCGTGCAGCTCGCAAAGTTGCCATACCCAATTGCTGGCGCCGTCGTCGAGGATAAAATCCGAAGCTGTGAATAGCGGATTTGCGTCGCGCCAATGATCGTGCGCTCGAGCACTTCCGACGGCTCGTTGTAAGTCGTGATAAAAACGTCCACACGCGGCGCTTCTCCAGGCAGGCACCATTCGGAGTACTGGTCTGCTTCTGCCGACCGGTCATTCACTCGGGACAGTATGAAAAACGCGATGGTAGAGGAAAGCATCGTCAGGGCCTCGAGGGTGGCGAATCCCCAACTGAACAGCGCGTCCGCAGTCCAGTCGAGCGGTGCCAGCGTTTCGGTGAAGCGCCAAGCCAAGACAGTACGGCAGCAGCCCCGAGGAGAAGAGCGCGCCAATACCACTTCATCGGATTGAGAAATGTAAAGACGGTACGGCGAAGCCCAATTATGAAGGCGGCGCCTGCGAAGGCAGCAACGAATGGCGACAGCTGAAGCATCAGAGTCCGTAGCGCGTTATGAAGCGGCGGAACTGTGCGATTGGGCCAGCTGTGAAGATGACGCGTCCAGTGCGTCCAATCGCGCAACCGAGATCTGCCTCTCCTGCAAGATCTGGAACTGTCACTGTGACGTCAAAGCACTGGAGATATTGAGCACTTGGCCCCACAGCAAGATTGGTGTAGAGCGAGGCCGCACCGGATCCGCCAAGACGAGTTATGGTTCCATTGAAAATACGATCATCTCGAAACAGCCGAAATTGCACGGCCGTTCCCACCGAGAGACCGTCGTAGAGAGATTCGCTGACGCCGGCGGTGACGATCAGTGTACTGCAGTCTACGATCTTGACGAGATCCTGGCCGCTCCGCGCGTATTGGCCGTCGTCTATTAGTATGTCCCAGACTAGACCAATCACGCTGGCATTAAGGGTAGCGAAGCTCAAGTTGTTGACACGAAGACGCTCGGCACCGATTTATTGGTCGAGCTGTACAATACGTGCTTTCACCTGCTCCTTGTCGACATTCAGCTCGGCCAGCCGCTGCTCGAGCTCTCGGATACGTTGAGCCGATGAAGGAGCGTCGTTATAGGACGCCCCGATGAAGATGCCGTCGCGAGCGGACGTAAGTTCCGTCTCTAAGTATTTCACTCGCTGCTGCGCACTCTCCAGTTCTTGCTGCGCCACGTCGTAAGTGGCGCGAGCCCGATCCAAGTTCGCCGCCGTCTGTACACCACGCGTGCTTAGTTCGTTTGCTCGCCTAAATTCTGCGTCCGCTTGACGAAGGCGTGTGGCCGCAGCGTCTTGAGCTGCTTTCGTTTCGGCAATTCGAGCCTCAATCTGCCGAACCCTTCCGCGCTGGTAATCAGTTGACTGAACATCGAAGCGCGACCTGGATGCGCACAAGGCCTCTCGTTGGCCAACGAGACGGTTGAGCTCGATCTGCTGGTTTGTGCGATCGCGATCAAGCTCAAGAAGCCTCGCGGTATCGAAGCGTTGGTCGGTGAGTTCTGCTATCAGGGCGCCGGGACTAATGCGCGCGCCGATGCTCTTCACGGCAAGCGTTACCTTTCCTTCGATCGGGGCGCGAACGATGTAGAGCCGCGCATTGAGTGTAGCATCCGCCGATGCTCCAGCGAAGTGCTCACCGATAATAATATACAATCCCACTGCCAACAGGGCCAAGCCGACGATTGCACGTACGAGCCTCATAAGCACATTCCAACTGTTTATGACGGGAAGGTCGCGCAGCGAATTACTGAGCAGCCCACGGTACAATCGCTTTCGCCTAAGGGGCCCCCGCCGCTTTGGATCGTCAGGTCCAATGCCGCTCGGATGCGAGCGTTAGCGGCTCAGGCGTCATGATCAGACTAACAGGCTGGTAAAGAATAGCTTCGTGATCTCAGCGGCAGGAGAATCCATATCGTCAGAAGTGAAAACAGTCATGAATTCATTCCTGCAGTTCCAGCAGCGCCAGAGATCTTGGACCTCCCGCGCACTCATGCGTTCATGCCACTCAAGGTGGACAAATGCAGAGCCACATTGAGGGCAGTTTATGTGACGTGCTATTGAGACCGACTCCATGTGGCAGCTCGTGTCATTGCACCAAAGGGCCACAGCCGAAGAAGCGTTAGTGTAGCCGCCGCTTCGTGGGCGGCTGCGGTGGATGCACCTCTCTGTTCAAACCCTGTGCCAACTCCGACAAGCTTGATCAACAAGGAATATTGCTTCAAGGAAGTTTGCCAGACCGACTGCATGTCAGAAATCGGACAGTCTAGGTCACGTTCTAACGTAAGGTCGCAAATCGGATTAAGTCTCGTTATGGAAGCCTTGGGATCGTTTGGTGCTGAGCAATGCGGCCTGGGAGGGTTGGCTGACCATAAACGGCCTGATCAGGAGGGCTCCCACCTGAAGGGGACCAGCGGATGCCTGAGTTGGATCGTGTGCGTCCGGCGCTCCCCGGAGCAATCAGGAGCCGCTCGATTAGGAGACCAGAACGGTCAGCTCCGGCGCTTCAGTCGGAGGGGCATCAGGGGATTCAAATGGCGGATCTTTGAGACGATATCCAGAGTGCGGATGTCTGATCGCCGTTGATTCAGCTCATCGAGTATCTGCACGCCGCTACAGCGAAGAGGAGTAGTCGAAGATCAGGCGCTTGGCCGCTCGCGCACCGTGAGCGCATAGGGCCCTTCGCGAGCCCCTGTGCGTTGACGTTGGAGTGTCAAACGGTGATGCACGGCAGGCCGCCGCCCGTAATCGCGTCATCGATCCATGGTGATCTCTTAAGAGTCTGCGTCCTGTCCAAGTGAATGGGCCGCCCTGAGCAACAATGCAGGTGATGCGTCGAAGGTATCGTCGCAAATCTAGCCGCATTATTCTAATCAAGCGCCTCCCGAGCACGCGTGAACTCAGCGTGTCGGCTCACGCACGTGGGTCTCTTGCTCCGTCTTCAGTAACCGGCCCGCGGCTGGCTTCGCGACTGAGCAGCGCGGGAATACTGGTGGCTGGAACGGGACCGCTGAACAGGTAGCCTTGTCCTTCTGTACAACCATTGGACACTAGATAGACGAGCTGGCGTTCGCATTCGACTCCCTCGGCCGTGGTCGTCAAACCAGGGCCTTCGGCGAGGCCGATTATAGCACGAACGATCACCCGGCAGTCAGTGCTGTCGTGGAGATGTGACACGAAGCTGCGATCGATCTTGATCTTGTCAAGACGAAACGAAAGCAGCTGGCTAAGCGTAGCATAACCTGTTCCGAAATCATCGAGCCCGATGCGGACGCCGGCTAGACGAAGTGCGTCAATCACGGTCTTCGCAGCCCCGCTTCTTTCCACAAACGCGCTCTCTGTAATTTCAATCTCCAGGCGGCGCGGACTAAAGCCGGTTTGCTCAAGGACCGATATAATGCGCTCTCCAAGCGCGGAATCCCGCAACTGAACAGGCGAAATGTTGAAGGCAAGCGAAAAGGTCTTTGGCCACGCAGTGGCATCAAGACACGCGCGCCGAGAAAGCTGATCTCCAAGAGCGTTGGATAACGTACAGAGTCTTTCGCACTTTCAGGATTGACGGCTTCTTCTAGAATGAAGGAGCTTTGAATGAACGATGGGAATGCCATGGGTCAGGTGATCCAAATTGATGAGGCCCGGATTCGAGATCA
>Ga0214544_1009828_pt1 | contig 14628 bp, 5 predicted proteins | sample CNSS3metaG_FD_160074 | JGI IMG/M metagenome (GOLD analysis project Ga0214544, IMG submission 160074) | Root nodule microbial communities from cowpea collected in UCLA plant growth center, Los Angeles, California, USA - CNSS3 | ecosystem: Host-associated > Plants > Roots > Nodule | place: USA...
CCCCCCAAAAAAAAAAAAACTGAAAGAGAAGAAGTAGAAGTTGGATATTGAGTTTGCACAGAAGAAATTGAAATTGTGTTGAAGAAAGGGGCTTGGTGAGAACATTAGCCCACTGATACATACTTGGAATGTGAGAAACAATAAGTTGATTGGACAACACCTGATCCCGAACAAAGAATACATCGATCTCCATATGTTTGGTGCAGGAATGAAAGACTTAATTGTGAGCAATAACAACTGCATTTTGATTGTCACACAGCAAAGTGGGAGAAGAATATGAGACATATAACTCCTTTAAAAGGGTTTGTAGACACAAAAGTTCAGTAGTCGCTTGAGCTAGGCTACGACACTCAACCTCAGTACTAGAACAAGCAATAACCCTTTGCTTGTGAGACCACCGTGATATAAGATTAGGACCAAGATATATAGCCGAAGCATAAACAAATTTGCAATCATCAATATTAGAGGCCTAGTCAGCATCACTCATGACTATGAGAGAAAGAGGTTTAGAAGCATTAACAAGTCTTATATGTGAAGGCCATAAAAAAGAATGCATTTCAAATACCGAAGAATACGCTTAACAGCAGTCCAATGAGTGTCTAACGGATGAGCCATAAATTGACAAACTTTGTTGACAACAAAACAATTATAAGGTCGAGTAAGATTAGCATATTGGAGAGCACCAACCACTGAACGATAGAGAGTAGGATCAAAGAAGGTAGCATAACTAGGTTTGGACAACTTGCAAGAAGAAACCATAAGTGAAGAAACTGGATGAGCCGTTTCCATTTTGGTTTTTTTGTAAAAGCTCTCTGAGATATTTACGTTGGGTCAAAACCAAGGACTGATCAACAAGATAATTAACTTTTATACCTAAAAAATAATCAAGTTTACCTAGTTACTTCAAGGAAATCTGAGAATGCAAACTGTGAGTATTTTTTTGAATAAGAGAGTGAGAAGAGCCTGTAATATTGATGTTATCAACATAAACCAAAATGCAGATAGTATAAGAATCATGATGATAAACAAAAAGAGAAGGATCAACCTTGGTAGAAGAAAATCCAATCTTCAAAAGAGTGTTGCGAAGGGTGTCAAACCATTGACAAGGGGCCTGTTTAAGGCCATAGATAGCCTTATTGAGGTGACAAACTAAAGATTTATCAGCAACCTCAAAGCCTAGAGACTAAACCATATAAACAACTTCATCAAGATTGCCATGAAGAAAGGCATTATTAACATCCAAGTGAAAGAATTCCCGACCATGAATTAAGGCAACAGTGAGAATTAATCAAATTGTAACCAACTTGATAACTAGAGAGAAGGTTTCATGAAAATCAAAGCCATAAACTTGATTGAAGCCTTTGACAACCAAGCAGGCTTTGTACTTGTGCACAAAACCATCAGGATTCTTTTTCACCTGAAACACCCACTTGCAACCAACGCTGAGAAGGAAGAGACACTAAATCCCAAGTATGATTTTGAAGAGGAGTCATTTATTCTTGATGCATGGCAGGAACCCAATCTTTCTGCTTCAGAGCTTGAAAAATGTAAGACCAAAGAAAAAAAGTATTTAATATAAATGCAATTAAAGGAACCCCTATAGTATTTAATGCGGAGAGTTATGACAAGAAGTAATGGTAGCTAAAGTGATTGGATGTGTGGAGTGGTGTTGAGAGGACTTGGATTCGAGTCTTATGTATGCCATTAGGGTGATGTTTTAACTAGTTGATTTATTTTGTGTGCATGCATGAACATGCGACATGGTAGGCACTGTATCAGTATAGGCACAGTACTGGTTTCTTTGCAATCCTGCCCAGATTTGGTTTCTCAACCCAAGCATCAAAACTCACACTATCTTTCACCAGTGTGGTGGAATGGCTTTCCCAAAGGCCAACTTATTTTCTCATTTCCTACTCCCATATAAGCTCAACCTCCCAAGTTTACAAAAACGGGCTTTCTTAAAGTTAACCTTATTCCTCACCACCATACCACAATGCACTCATTTTACTTATTCCTTAACCTTGAATCTAGTCATTACAGCCATTCCCAACTCATTCCAAGTCAACTCCTCTTAAGTATCACAACTCACTCCCATTCTAACATTAGCTTTGAGTTAAATTCCCATTTACAACAATAGGTCAAATCTCTAAACCCCTTACACTCAAATTATCCAAGTCCATAATTCCCTACTATGTCATAATTTATATAAGCCAGACCTATAATGGCTAATACCATTACATTCTAAGATAATTCCAACCTCTTTAATTCATGCCCAAGGACTCCATCATCAATTTCTCCCAGATATCACTGAATCAAATCTTCTAATTCCAACTAAAACTGTAACAACACCCCAAAACCATCACTGAGTTTAGTAGCCACGCAGACCCACTGTCTCTGCGTTGGCGCCTGGCGACAAGCCCCAAGCCGCCAGGCAGTGCATGTGTTTCTGGCCATTTTCCTAGAATTGCAGCACCTGCAAGGAACTCCTCACGCCTCTCCAATGCTTTTATTTGCCTATCTTAGTCGTTTCTCTCCAAAAACACTAACAATGACACCATTAAACACCTCGACTAATTCCAGCAACAATTTTAGTATAATTAACAACTATTACGCTCAGTTCTACCCAACCCCCAATTCTTCCAACCCTAAAAAGGATTTATAAGAGTTCTCTCAAATTAACTCCAATTGACAGAGAAATTCCTCAATTTCTATCATCCAATATTCAATTAAAAGCTAAAGACTTCTTCCCTTCCATTTGGATTTCAACCAAAATACTCAAAACACCAAAACCGAGCCAAAATTGGCTCGCGTCGCCTATCGGGTATTCATCCCTGCCAGGCAATGCAAGCAAAACCCAACAACTAGGTTAATCTGTCGCGTGTCGCCTAGCGGCACAAAGCCCTCCGCCAGGCGGGTTCCTCTCGGAAACCCATAAAACAAGCAAAAATAGGATGAGTTGCCTAGTGGCAATTCATCATCCGCCAGGCCGTTTCTGGAAAATTTCCAGAAACCCAGAATTTTACGAATTGATTCAGCAGGAAACATGTAATTGTACATCACACATTATATCATTAAATAACAACATAAATTACGGTTCAGCTCCCCTAACTTGGAATTCCTTTGCTTAAAATATAGTGCTTGAGTCCTTTCCTTGATTTCCAATAGTTCCTCTAAGTTCTTCCACTATCCAGCCCCTCAATTCCACTCCCTAACCACTGTTTGTCTCTGATTTCGTGCAACTCTCAATACCCTCAAATGTTCAGACTCAAAAACCTTTCTCTCTCTCTCAATTAGCCTTTTATTTGTGTCCTTAATGCTTGATTAATTACCAAAAACGAAAATAGGCTTAATGGCAATGTTAATTACCATTCAATGGTCCTTTATGGTCTGTTTTTCAGCCACTTCTAGACTGTCCATTCATCTAGGGTTTCCTTCAACTCTTCATATTCAAACCCAAAACTAAAATTAGCAAAAATAAAGTTTAATTTGAGTTCTCCAAGACTTGAACCCATAACCATGCCAATGCCAAATCAATGCTAACCATCAAGCCAATTCATGTTTCTTGCTAACTAATATAATTCAATGATTATATCATTCTATAACATGATAACATATATAAAAATATAATAACACATAAATGGCATACATAAGACTCGAACCTAAGTCCTCTCACACAATTAAGTACTCTCAACAATTTGAGCTAGTACTTTTCCATGTCATACAATTTAGAATTTAATGCCATAAAGACTTCCACTACCCGCATTTATTAATTATTTATTTAATTAATTAAATTCCATGGGTCTTACATTAGATGTCTTGTTAGTCTTTGTGTGTCCTCTTTAATTTGTTAAAATGAGTTTTAACATGTTAAAAGCTTGCTATATATAGTTTCTGGTATGAATGTATGCAATCAGTTGAATTATTTTTTAATCGACCGATTTCACTTAAGTAAAGTGAAATGAACAGATTGTACAGAAAATTCAACTGCTTGATTTCACATAAGACCAAACTATATAAGTTGTGTTTTCGAGAGCAGATGAACGATTTTGAGTTTTTGAGCATGAAAACCTCTCATTCATCACTGGAAAACTCTTTCTCTGAATTATACAGTTGTAAGGTGAAGATTGAAGATATTGAGAATAGCTTGAAGAACTCGCATATGGTTGCCTAGGGTAGCCTCTAGTTGTTTACGTAGTGTGATTCTAGGTTGTGATTGTGATTCTTGCAAGGTTGTAGGCTAGATTTTTGTGTCAGTAAAAAATCTTGGTGTGTTTCTGGTGGAGCTCTTGGTGCGGAATGGATGAAAGCTCCATGAAGTAGACGTGATCCATGGAAGGGAGTGGAAGTAAGTGTTTAAGGCTCTTACTAAGCATTGGTTCGGACTAAGGTGTTTGAAGGTTTAGATTAAGAGAAAGCTAGGGGAAGGTGGCTAGAGGAGATGATTCAATCCTCTAGCAAAGGAGACTCTCAAATGCAATAGGGTGGAGTACTCTCAACATTATGCTTCTATTGCAAAATTCAAGAGTAAAAACGTACAAATGATCTACTTTTAGCTTTTATATGTGAGCCTAAAAGCTAGACTAATTCTTGGCCCTTAGATCAAGCTTGAAGGAGAAGCTTTAATCATCACCCTTGGATGGTGGCTTTGAGGAGGAGGCATCTTCCTAGCCTTTGGATGAAGACTTGGAAAAGAAGACACTCTCTTAGCCCTTGGATGAAGGAGGCGTATGGGTGGAGTGTGGACTTGGCTCCATGGGATGCATGATCCATGAGGAAGTCATGGCCTAAGGGAGACTCTTAGTGGGCCGAGCCCATTTGTATATGTAACACCTATTTTTATGTCTTACACCATTATTGAAAGCAAAGCCCAAACATTGGCCCAATTTAAAATCTATTCTATTGGGCTTTGATGCACTTATTCAAGTCTTGTTGATTTTTTTGGCCCATGAAAATAATGTGACAAGCCCATTAGATTTGTGTCTATCTATTGGGTGGTCCATTTGAATCTTCTTCATCATACTTCTTGTTATTGGGCCTTTTAATGGGCTTAGGCTTGGGCTTGGGCTTGAAAGTGCGATTGGGCTTGGTGGGGTCACATCAGTTTCTTTGTTCAAAAGTGTAATTTAGTGTGTGATATGTAAAACTTTTGAATATGGGGGAAACCAAACTCTAGTTGTCCTGGTAAACTGGTTGTAGCTTTGTGATTGAGTGAACCAATATAAAAACATTTGTGCCACTCTCCTACCTTCATCTCTTTCACTTTCAAAACTCAAGAAATTGAAGTAAATAATTCTTTGTTGTGTTTGAATGTGTTTCTGTGTAATATGATAATGCATACCTGTTAGAAATATTGTTTGGAATATGTCTTGTGTGTAAAAGTTTGTTATTTGAGTTCATATGCAAATTCTGCATAATTTTCCAAGAATTTAGCTTATTGATTTGAAATGTTAATCAAGTGACTCACAGGCATATAAACAAATTAATCTGTTATTTTATTTTTCGATCGATTGAAAGTGTACTGTTGTGTAGCTTTTGCATTCAAATTTTGTGGTCTATTTGATTTAATCAAAAGGGGTTTTAAGCTTTCAAAAAAAATTTTAAACAGCCAATTCAACCCCCCTTTCTTGGCTTAAATCAACATTTCATACCTAACAAATATGCCTAAAAATGTATAAAAATGAACTTAAAACAATTAACATTCAAATGCTTATGATATGCTAACATAAAAGTGTCTAATGCTATTATAAAGTAGATATGACTTTTTTATATGCAAAAGGTAAATAACAAGTAAATAAAATATTGTAAAAACAATTATAGTAAAACATGTTAATTCCACTACTTTATCAAAAAAAGGTTCATCATTGATTATCTAAAGATTATGGTTGAATTAGTTTTTGTTTTAGATTTGCAAATTAACCAATGTAAAGTCGCTAGTAGTTTGTTGACGTTCTTATTTTTAACCAAAGTACAATCTCAATTAAAAATAAGAACTTTTAGATCATCCATAGTAAATTTAATCAAAGTATAGTTCTATTAAATTTTACTATGTCTAATCATGTCTATTCCTTTTATGATATCCTATTTAATAGATAACTCTAATAAACAAAATATCATATATTATAATATGAAATAGAGCACACAGAAAAAGTATAAAGGATTAGCCATTACAATTCTCCCAAAGTATACTAGAAAGGAAATCTAAGGCACAAAACGAATGACATAAAGATAACTTAAAAAAAGCAGTTGTTCAAAAGGATTGCTCGCAAAGCAAGGAATTACAAAATAACATAGTTCAATAAAAGGTGCTAAAAAGAGCATTAGCTAACACACCCAAACTAGACAACAACATTACCATCATCTAAATGATCCCCAAGAATCTTCACATCTGCTCACACCAAGTATTTAGTGATCATTGCAAAAAAGAAAAGCCAAACAGAGAACACAAACACAAAAAGAAAAAGTAAGCTAGAGAAAAATAATTTTTAACATATAAATGAGCAAGCAGATTATAAATAATTAAATCAGTAAGCATACATGGCATGTGATAGCAAACAATTAAGACTCTCAAACTCAATTATTCGAATATATGTAAAGAGATCATATTCACTGGATGCTTGCACTTGTAGTGGCCTCTACTGCTCTATAGAGCCATTGCCAATGGGTTTCACTCTACCAAGCACAAGGTTAGTCCATGATCATCTAAGGTCATTATCCTGGCAGAGACTAGGACCTCTTGCTACTCTCACCACTTGAATCAGTCTTCTCTATGTAAGTTAGACTTATTCTTTAGAGTGTTAGGATGCAACCTTTCTTGAATCCTTAGCTAATTACATACACTACAACACCACCATAAGATCTCCCCAAGAGGCTCATGGAATTATGTCTAGCTCATACCATATACATGTTTTTCACATCAAATCCACATGTTATTTCAAAGCATTATAATCTCATGTCAATGCATAACCAACCAACCAATTCATGTTTCATTTCATACCAAGCACATCAATTTCAGTCTCATTACATCGCATAAAACATACATGGTATCATTCATGGTGCTACTAAGGGTAAACCTTGTAGGTTTGAAATGGTGATTTAAGCCAAGAAGGGAGGTTGAATTGGCTATTTAAAAATTTTTCAAAAGCATAAAACCCATTTCAATTGAATCAAATAAACTGGAGAATTAGAATGTAAAAGCTGCAAAATAGTATACTTTCAATCAGTCAAAAAACAAAACAACAGACTAGTTTGTTCTTGAGTTATGAAATAGTCGATTAAAATTTCAAATCAGTCGGCTAAAATCTTGGGAATTTATGCAGAATGTAGAATTCGCAGATTTAACTCAAACAACAAACTTTTAGATACAAAACTTGTTCCAATCAATATTTCTATCAAGTATACAACCTCATATCACACAAGAACGCATTAAAGCACAACAAAGAGTGGATTCCTTGGTTTTCTTAAGTTTTTAGAGTGATTCAAAGTGAGTGAGATGAAAGAAAGAGAATTGCACAGTTGTTTTTATACTGGTTCACTCAATCACAAAGCTACATCCAGTTTACCAAGATAACATGAGCCTGGTTTCCACTATATTCAAAAGTTTTACAAATAACACACTAAGATTACACTTTTGAATAAAGAAACTCACAAGATTTTTTACTAACACAAAAATCTAGACAACTACCCCGCAAGAATCACACTTATAGACCTGAAATCACATCAGGCAAGTAACCAGAGACACAAGAACATCTAAACCTGATGGTGGCTCTCTATAGCCAACCATACATGTGTTCTTCAAGCTACTCACAAGCCAAAATGCCTCTAAGATCAACTAAGATCTTCAAACTTCACGTTGCAACTATGTATTACAGAGAGAGATAAAGTTTTCCAGTGATGAATGACAAAGTTTCGCGCTCTAAAACCCAGGATTACACCTTTGCTCTCGAAAATACAACATATATAATCTAGTTGAAGTGAAATCAATCATTGAATTTTTCGTACAGTCAGCTGATTTCACTTTACTTAAGTGAAATCAGTCGATGGAAAAATAATTCAACTGATTGAATACATTCATGTTAGAAACTATATACTGCAAGTCTTTTAACTTATTAAAACCCATTTTAACGAATTAAAAGAGATACATTAAGGCTAACAAGACATCTAACCTATGTCATATAGCCTACCAACATGATATAACACCTAATCATTACAGTTAACACATTATTTCCATATTTAACACATTGAAAAGCTTAATCTTCAAGTGGATCTACATCAATCTTCATTAAACACATATGACCTTCATGAACATGGCTTTATCAATTCTTTGATTCAAGCTTGCTTGTGCCAACAAACCAATCAATCATGGAAGCAATCAAGTAGTTAAAATAATTATACTGCCAATCTCGCTCAAGCTACAAAGCTCTCGCTCAAGCTACAAAGCTCTCGCTCAAGCGACATGAGTCTCTAGCTCAAGCTAAAAACCCTTGCCTGGGTGAGATTGTAAATAGTGAGCACTGGAATCATCCACGAGTCCTCACTTAACCTAACCCATTTCGCTTAGGCGAGATTACTCTCGCGCAAGCGAAAGGCCCTCGCTCAGGTGACAACTCGAAACAGATAGCAAGGACGAGTTTTTGCTATTCTCGCTTAGACTGGAGCTTCTCAATTAAGCGAGAGCTTCTCGTTTGGGCGAAAAACCCATCGCTTAGGCGAGAACAACAGATTCCCACCTACGCTCACTCATGCAAAGCCAAAAACCAGTGCAAAAACATACATGCAATCAACTCCATTCCATACAATCATCAGTCTAGTATATCTCAACACCCAATCTCAGGCAAAAAATCAGAAAAACACCATTGTAAAAGCTTTTGAGTTCTAGCTTCCCTTACCCCAAAACTTTAAGCAAACTACAAAGAAAGAGCTCGAACAGAAGCTTACCACAAAATAACTACAGCTTAAGAAGCTGATAAACAAGAACAAAAAGGGGAATAACAGTGAAGTCTATGACCACAAATCAAGAACAGACAAGCACTTGGAACATGAACAAAAAGAAAAAGAATGAAGGTTTTCTTCAACTTACACGGAGGAAGTGTTCAATTAGCTCAAGGGAGGATCTTGCTATGCCCTAGCTTAGCTTCTGAAAGAAGAGTAAGAAGGTGAGATGTTTTAGTTTGGGAGACAGATGGGAAGTAAGGGCAACTGGACAGGTTCCTAGGAACACAAGTGGTTGGCTATGGGCCCTTACTCACTAAATTTGGGCTCATTAACTTAAAATAAAAGTGGGCCTTACACCTTTGTTTCCTCACCAAATAAAAAACGTAATCAATCAAAGTAAAGTCTTGACTAATATTAGTTAAAATGTTTACATGTAATCAAAGTAAAGTCCTCATTATTGGTAAAAACATATTTAATCACATGAAACCTTCTAAATTAAATCAAAGCAAAGTCTCAATTGAATTTAAAAATCCTTCAACTCATATGATCATCATGCATATAGTTTTAAACATTTCGCTAATTAGCTAGAATGTAAAATAATTACTTTTATAGTTCATTCAGAAACAAAAGACATATAAATTAAAACCTCAACAATAATAAAAAAAACAAAGAAATTATTTTAATTTAACCTCAAAATCCATACTGAAATTACAAAGGAACCAACCCTAGAAGCTTAACTCTCCATGAATGGGGCGAAATACATAATGAATGAAAGAAAAAAAGTAAAGTAAGAAGGTGAGAGATGTGGTGGATGACAACTACACAAAAACCAGAGTTTTTAATGCCTTTTCTGCTTCCCCTAAGTCTTTTTCTATAGAACTTAGAATGGGCTTTGGATCTGGCTTTTCTGTTGTTATATCTTCAAGGGTTGTTGTTAATTTAAGTTTTGTTAATAAAACCACCACAAATTATCTTTCAAATATTTCTATTTTTTGATAATGTAATATCTCCCGATTAATTAACAAATTTGATCAATTTTAAAATATTTGGTAGATATTTTCTATTGATAATTTCATTTATAATTAAATTAATTATATCTAATAAATTATCAATTTTTCCCAATTTTCAATTCAACCCTTGCAATCACGTAAGCCAAATCTGTAGAGAAATCCAAAAATATGAATATTTGTATTTTAGCCCCTTTTGTTTGACCAACTTTAAGGAGGTGCCACATGGCATCCCCTTCTTTCTCTCAGAATTAGGGTTGCTTTGTGTGGCTAGCTTCACGGAGAAGATACAAGGAGGTCCAATGTGGTTCATTAAAGCTTCGATTTAGGCTGCATGAAGGCTCACATTGGCTTCAAATGTGGGTTGCAGTGAAGAGATTGAGAGAAGAGAAAAGGAGAGAGTGTTATTGAAGGAACTTACCACTCCTTCGATAATAATTAAAACCATGATGATAAAAGGAGTTTTCCAACCTTTGAACTTTTCTTAATTTATCATTAAACCATCTTTCATAATTTCATCCTTTACTCTTGAAAGTTTTTCAACTTTATTTCCTTCTTCCCTTGTTTTAAACTCTTCATTGGTTTTTTTAAAAATCACCTTTTGAGTTGATGTTACCTTCTAGGTTACAATTAACTCAAAGTAGACAAAAACACTTTTGTGAAGTGGGTCTTGAAAGTTCTCAAGGAAATTCTTTCAAAATAACATCAAGCCTTCTTATAATTTTTCATTTAAATATATTTTGTCTGTAGCACAACAAATTATTTAATTTTTTGTTTGATGAATTTTCTAATTATCGTAAAAATAGAAAATAAACATGCATGCATCTTTAATTTTCTATCAATAATGTTATCAAATAAATTTGAATATAACTTGTTTTCCTGTTGTAGCAATCTTTCTTTTTTCTCAGCAGCCAAGTCCATAAATATCACTGCTGAAAACTTACTTCCATTATTCACATCAACAAACTTGATGTGTGGATTGTGTGGCCTCAACTCAGTTTGAGCATCATCATGAGCATTATGGTAGACATCAAGATCATCACTAGTCTTTAAAATCTCATCTTATCAGTAAAAATTTGCACTTAGAGTAGTTCACTTTGTTACTTCTACTGCAATTAGTTCCTTCATTGTATTATTCTCACAACTTTTCTCTTGAAAAAAGTCATGTGTACTTATTTCAAATCAATCAAATAAAACTTTACATGCATAGTGAGAATCAGCATATCCATCAATATATATGTTAATGTGAGCATCTTGAATTTCTTCATCAACAGGTTTAACAACATGTTTAGTGAAATTATATGTCTGTTAGTAGATATATCAATGTGATGTAATTCTGTTGGTGGTTGATTTAACCTTTTAATCCAAATCTCTCTTACTTCAACTATCATTTGTCCCAACTAATTTTGCGTACTTTGCATGGCTGCATTCATCGTTTGATTCATTGTAGTGTAATGTTCAATCATCATTTTCATAAAAGTAACATGTCTTACATCATTCATTAGCTAACTTAAATCATGAGACATTGTTTATGCTTTAATAGCCAACTTTAGAAGCAATAGCGAATCTTGACTAGTATTTTAGGGGGAGCCAAAATAAAACAATCAAAATTTATATATTTAATTATTGTCACTAAGGCAAAGATAATGAATACATAATTTAGTATAACCATAACTATATAAAGTAATAATAATTATTGTCATTTGTTCTTTCATACTCTTGAACTCATCAATAATTGAAGCAGAACAAAAATTTCCAGCTATTTCTTTTCCAATGTAAATAAACAAATTGTCAGTAAGAAATTCACCTTCCATCTTTATTCAGCAATCTTGTTTTGAAAATCTTCATTACAAAAAAACAAATTTTCTATTATAGTAAGGGTCACCTATAATTCTTTGAACTTTAAGAAAAAAAAATTATAATTGGACAATTGAGTCAATAGTATCATGGTTTGGAATATGTGAAAAAGTTGAATTTATCTTGTTTTCATCTTCACATAGTTTCCCTTTTTATCATTTTTAAAATATGAATTTGTTCTTTTATTATTCAGCAATATATATTTTTTTAAGTTTAAGACTAAAGAATAATTTGTTATAATCTAATAAAAAATTGAGATGTAAATACTAAAATAAAAATTCATGATAATCAAGCTACAATTAAAAATCGGTTATGAAAAAACACATAGTACAATATTTTTTTCTTCTATATTCCTAAAAATGAATATACAAAAAACTCGTTAGATAAAAAATAATTTTAACTATTAAACTAATATTTCACTATCAAGTAAGACAAAAAAAAATATTTTTTTTTCAAGAATGGAAGAGAACATATAAGAAATAAGAGTATAGGTAACAATTATTTTTCTCTTTAAAAAAATAAGTAAAAGTAAAATATGAGAACAATATGTGAAAAACTCAAGAGACAAATAAAAAATGTCTTAATAATTTTTTTATTCTTTATTATATTTGATTTCAACTTTTATTATCCTCCGCCACTGTTTAGAAGCACATCCCCTATGTCATGATGAAGTTTTCTAAATTTGCAGTTTCAACAAATCTTTGGTGGGCTTGAAGGGTGTGGTATTAATAGTTTGAATAATTCTACAAAATTGTTGTTTCTTGCATCCTCCATCATGTTAAATAATATTTGCTCATTTTCATACCACTCTTGTTCAGTGACGGATCTTGATTAAGAATGTTGGAGGGGCCAAAGTAATATGATTATTTGATTTTGATTGAATCATTAGTATAATGTTTTCAAAAAATAACTTATGTAACTGAATAATTGAATCATCAAATTGAATCATTAGTATAATGTTTCAAAATATGTGAAGAAGTAGAATCTATGTTGTTTTTCATGGTAGTTTTTCTTTTATCACTTTTAAAAAAATATTTATTATTTTATTCTTCATCAATATACTTTTTTTTAAATATATTAAAAAATAATTTGTTATAATCTAATAAAAAATTGAGAAACATAATTATTAAAAGAAAAATATATGGTAGTCAAGTCACAATTAAAAATCGGTTATGAAAAGACACATAATACATTATTCTTTACTTATATAATAATAAAAAATGAATATACAAGATACTCATGAGAAAAAAAAATAATTTTAATAATTATTAAACTAATATTTCATTATCAAGTAAGACGAGAGAGTTATATCTTGTTATTCGAGAAAGAAAAGAAACAAATAAGAAATAAGAGCAAAAATAATAAATATATATAACTTTATTTTCTCTTCAAAAACAAAAAAGAAATACGAGTAGGGATTGCAACGGGGCGGGACGGGGACGGGTTTCGCTATCTCATACCCATCCCTGCATAAAAAATTCATCCTTATCCCCATACCCAAACCCAACGGGTATCAAACTTTTGTCTCATCCCCATCCCCACCGGGTAACGGGTATAATCTCGTACCCATACCCGTACCCGTGTTCTAACTATTTCAATATTAATTTTTATAAAAGAAAAAAAAAATTACGGTAAAGAAAACATAATATTATCAAATATTCAATATTAGGAGGATGATTGTTTCTTCCATATCAAATACTTTGAAATAAATTATAATTGTCTACATTTTAGATTAAAATACCAAATAAAATTTCATGAGAACAAAAATATTTATTAAATTTGCAAACTACAACATTGATGAAACTTAGGTGATAAAATTAAAAAATATTTCAAAAAAATATAAAAGGAAAACAAATATTTAAATTAAAATATATTTTAAATGTTTGTTTACTTCAATTTTTTAAATTCTAATGAATCTCTTTTTTATACACTAATAAAAGTTATAATACATCACTTGATCAAAATGACACAAAGAACAAATAATAAACATAATAATAAAATTTTGATATAGATTTTGTACCTTTTGAACTTCAATATATGTTGGATAGTGACAAATAAATATTCATAGCAATTACATTAAATTTTTATATTATAGTAAATAAAAGTTATTTATATAATTAAAGTGAAAAAATTACAGTATGATTAATAATGAGTTATAAAATAACAAATAATTAGATAGAATATATCGAAATATTATTCTACATGATGAAAATAAACAATAAATAAAAATATTAAAAAACTAGCAAATGTGTATTTTAGAAATAATTTGAGAGACTATTGAAAGAAATTGCACAAAGGAAATCAAATGTATAATTAAGGTATGATAAGATGAAAAATACCTTAGAGAACTAATTATTAAATTATGTTTGAAGTGGTTAAAATTAAATACAAATATCATTAGTGACCAACAAATTTGTCATTAAATTACAAATAAATTAGTAATTAAATTGGTCACTAAATCAAGTACCGATTCGATCATTGAATCGGTCACTAATTTAATCACTGATTTAGACAATAAATCAATTACTACCACCAATGACGAAAAATAGTGAATGATATGGGTTAAGTCACTATTTAATGTTTTTCTTGTAGTGAATTATCATATACTATTCCTAAATATCATTATATATATATATATATATATATAACTTTAATCACTTCAAACATAATTTAAAGTGAAAAAATTACAGTATGATTAATAATGAATTATAAAATAAAAAATAATTAGATAGAATATATCGAAATATTTTTCTACATGATGAAAATAAACAATAAATAAAAATATTAAAAAACTAACAAATGTGTGTTTTAGAAATAATTTGAGAGACTATCG
>Ga0214544_1009830_pt1 | contig 14628 bp, 5 predicted proteins | sample CNSS3metaG_FD_160074 | JGI IMG/M metagenome (GOLD analysis project Ga0214544, IMG submission 160074) | Root nodule microbial communities from cowpea collected in UCLA plant growth center, Los Angeles, California, USA - CNSS3 | ecosystem: Host-associated > Plants > Roots > Nodule | place: USA...
TTCTGTTTTAATTATTATTATATTAAAATTTTTATTTTTATTTTATTAATAATAATAATTAAATATATAAATTTTGAATATATTATTTTGACATGGTTATTAAAATTCGTCACTAATATTATATCTCTCATCTTAAGTTTCCATTGTTTTTATTTGATTGATTACCTTGGAAAAAGTCATATATGTATAAATTAATATAAAAAAAAATTAATTTCATTGGAATATATATATATATTTGACATATTCAAAATTTTTGAATACGTGGACAAAAGAAAATTTGACAACCACACTGTATTTAATATGAAAAGATAACGGTCACGTCATTCGATTAAATTAGTAATACGAAACACCTTCATTCACCAATTTCGCTAACTTATTTTTTTTATTCTAAAATGAAATTATATGCCATTTTTATACCATGAGGATAGAAGTTACACGTCCACGTAGTACTGCTAAATAAAATAATATTAATTAATATTTCTTAAATTGATAATATTATACTAGTATTAATAACATATAACTGAATGTATTTTAATAATTTAAGGAGAATATTAAATATATTAATAATAATAATAATAATAATAATAAATAATTGATGTAAACTTAATAAAAGATAATCGTAAACGTAAAAAACTATAATTAATAATTAGTATTAAAATTTAACACAAAAGACACATGGTAATACTATTCTATCAATTAAAATATTTCTTTTTCACAAAGGACTCAGCTTTGATCGATTGTTCGAGTCGGTTCTGTATTTATCTTCACCAATAAAAAATTTCATAACTTTGTGGAATTTTAATTTTTTTTAGTAATTTTTAAATTTTATTATTTTAATTATTTAAAATACCTTCTTAAAATCCATCAATTTTAATTTTTTCATCCAAACAAGTCATTTTACTTTAAAGAAATTCAAATTATACAAATAAATAAATTACTCTTTTAAATTGTCTCATCCAAATACATCATTACCTTATGTTTGGATGAGGGATTTCAATAATTTCTTGTATTTGAAATACTTATTAATTGAATTATCTTCATTTCTTAAATAATTAGTTTGGATGCAGTAATTGAAATATCTTACATTTAAATTTTTTTGTTTGGATAAAGCAATTTAATTTATATTTTACAGTGAACTCAACTCTACCTTTGAGTCTAACTTGACTTAATTCGACGTCAACTGGTTTGACCTAAGTTGAATCAAATCAATTTATCCTTAACACAATTTGAATTTATTCGACTATAGCCGATTCCAACCAATTTTGCCCAAGTTGACTCAACTCAACCTTAAACTCGAGTAGATTGATTTAAACCTTATGTTTAGGTCAATTCAATTTGATCTTCAGTCTGGGCTAACTTGGCTCGAACTTTGGCCAAGGCCGACCTGGCTCGAACTTCAGTCAGGGCCAACTTGGCTCGAACTTCGTCCAAGATCGACTAAGCTCAGAACCATCTCGTCTAGACCTTTGGCCAGAATCGACTCAACTCAAACTCTTGGGCCGACTCAACTCAACTTTTTGTCCAAGCCAACTCGGCTTGACCTGCGACACGATGATTAGTGTAACATCCCTACTTTTAATAAACTGTATTATTTATTTTAAATAAAACACTTAGAAAATCTTCTACTTTTACTAATGTTTTGTATTTTATTATGAAACATTAAAAATATATTTTATCATGATGTAATTTTTACTTATTGAAAATAACAATAAGAAGAAAACAAAACTCATAAAATATGTATATATATATATATGTGTGTGTGTGTGTGTGTGTGGGTGGGTGGGTGGGTGGGTATGTGTGTGTGTGTGTGTGTATGTGTAGAGATGGCAAATAAACCCGCCCCTGTGGGTATTGCCCGAACCTGTCCCCGTTTTGACGGGGAATCCCCGCATTGACTGGGTATGGGTATGGGTATAGGAAATCCCCGACTTTTTCGATTGGGTATGAGGATTTACATACCCCCCCATAATACCCGTCCCCGCCATATCTCTTCTCCATTTAAATTATTAAGATATTCACAATTAATTAAGTAACTCTCTATACATACATACATATATATATATATATATATATATATATATATATATACTTTATATTTTTTATTTCTTCTAATTATTTGGTTTGTCATGAAATTCATTCGCATCTCCAATATATTTTTCATCTTATATAACATTTATGTAATTATGTTAAAATGATGTATGTTAATTACAAAATTTGTATGCCTCACATTTGAATATTTTTATTTATTGTATATTTTCCTTTCACATTAGAATGTTTATACTCTCAATTTAAGGTAATATAAAAAAAAATTACTTATTATTATTAATTTTTGTTTAATTTGAAGAACTCTTTTGTTTCATTAAAATAATTTTCGTTATTTTTCAACTATTGAGTATATATGTTGATATTTGAAAAGTTTTATTAGATCTCTAAGGTATTTTTCATCTTATCATACTTTTAATTACACATTTGATTTCCTTTGTACGATATTTTTCAATATTCTCTCAAATTATTTCTAAGACACACATTTGTTAATCTTTTAATATTTTTATTTATTATTTATTTTCATCATGTAGAATAATATTTCGATATATTCTATCTAATTATTTTTTATTTTCTAACTCATTATTAACCATACTGTAAATTTTTTTTCACTTTAATTGTATAATTAACTTTTATTTACTACAATATACAAATTTAATGTAATTGCTAAGAATATTTTTTTGTCACTATCGAACATATATTGGAGTTCAAAAGATACAAAATCTATGTCAAAATTTTATTATTATGTTTATTATTTGTTCTTTGTGTCATTTTGATCAAGTGATGTATTATAACTTTTATTAGTGTATAAAAAATAGATTCATTAGAATTTAAAAAAATTGAAGTAAACAAACATTTAAAATATATTTTAATTTGAATATTTGTTTTCCTTTTATATTTTTTAATTTTATCAAATAAGTTTCATTAATGTTTGTAATTTGCAAATTTAATAAATGTTTTGGTTCTCATGAAATTTTAGTTGGTATTCTAATCTAAAATGTAAACGATTATAATTTATTTCAAAGTATTTGATATGGAAGAAACAATCATCCTCCTAATATTGAATATTTGATAATATTATGTTTTCTTTACCGTAATGTTTTTTCTATAAAAATTAATATTGAAGTATTTAGAACACAGGAACGAGTATGGGTACGAGATTATACCTGTTACCCGGTGGGGATGTGGATGGGACAAAAGTTTGATACTCGTTGGGTTTGGGTGTGGGGATGTGGATGAATTTTCTTTGCGGGGATGGGTATGGGATAGCGAAATCCATCCCCGCCCCGCCCTGTTGCCATCCCTATGTGTGTGCCAACACCCAATTTCGTCCGGATAAAAAATAATTTTGTTTTCAGAAAATAATTAGGAAGAGAAGGAAATAATAAAAAAAAAAACAAAGAGTAGTGAACATTGATTTGAGTATAGATATATTCTTATTTTACTTTCATCTCATTTTAAATTTAGTTTAATCTTGTTTTATTTTATTTAATTTTGGTTTCTTTATCTTGTTTATTTTATTTTATTTTATCTGTTTTACTTTATTTTATTTTATTTTTAATTTTTAATTTTGATTTTAATTTTGATTTTAATCATATTTATTTTATTTCATTTTTCAAAAAATATGTATATAAAAAAATGAAAAAATGAAAAAAAAAGGCATAGAAGAACAAGAGGTTAACGTAAGGTCTTTGATATTGGCATACCTATATCTTTCTACTATTGTGGTTAATTGGAAGAGGTTTAGAGGTGCATCATGTAACATCTCGGTAGGATATTACTTAAAAAAATAATAAACAGTAATTTATATAAATAAACCTCATTTATTAATGAAATCATTTCCCAAAAATCATGGGAAATTTCAACTTTAAACCTTCACAATAAAATATTAATAGTCAAAATAACACAAAATTTGTCTTTACAATAAAAATCCAAATCCATGAAACTGTAATCAGATTACATATAAATTAAACCAAAAACAATATAAATCCCCTCGTGCACTGAGCCCCCTCTCCGCCACTAAGCGTCTCCTGGCTCACCTGTAACATCATCTGCTCTCGGATAATAAATTATCCGATCATCGCCACACACAAACAGATAGGATGAGCTATGCACAGATCATTAATAAATATGAAATTAAACCCCAGTCCAAACATAAGTATTCATTTGTTTATTCTCAAAATACCCTCTTTCCCACACTTATAACCAATATGAGTTCATGGATGTACTCTAAATCTGGGATTTCATGTGCTTCCACCACCCTCCTCGCTCGTGGTCCAACCTGCAAGCCTATCCCGCTTGTAGTCCTGCTTCACGGACTCCCTCGCCCGTCATCCGAACTCCTCGCTCGGATCCGGACCGCATACCCGCCTTTCCTACTATGAACTCCCTCGCTCATAGCATTCCCAAGTCGAGCATGAAATGAACTCCCTCGCTCATTCATCCCAACAAGAGTACCTCTAGTGAACTAAACAGTTCACATTCTGCATGCGGTCCACCCATCACGAACTCCTCACTCATGACCAAAACCAAGCACATCCCAAATCCTATGGACTTAATCTATCAAGCCCAAACACCACAAACACATGCATATAACTTCCTATAAGTTAGGAAATATCAAACAACAATCCAAACAGTACATAAGAACATGGTTCCTCACCATTCTCGCTTAAGCCATGCCTGTTCACCCAAGCTAGAACCCCAGTCTCGCTTAGGCTAGCCCACCTCGTCTGAGTGAGCATGTAACAGTGGTTATACCTCTTCATCTCGCTTAGGCGAGCTCTTCTCACCTGAGCGAGACCTCAAGTCGCTCAATACACACAAAGCTCCTCGCCTGGACGAGGATTCAGTCAACAAAAACTACAAGTCTCATCGCGACCTCGCTTAGGCGAGCCATTCTCGCCTAAGCGAGTGTATCTTTCGCTCAACACCCCAAAACTTCTCGCTTGAGCGAGAAGTCGCGCTCAAAACATCCATATTTCCTCGCGACCTCGCTTAGGCGAGCCAATCTCGCCTGACCGAGATAACGTGTCGCTCAACTCCCTAACTGGATTGCCTGAGCGAAAAGCTTGAGCCAAAACCCTGTTCAAGCTTCTGCATCTCTCGCCTAGGTGAGAGAGACTTGCTCGGGCGAAACTTGCAGAGTTTTGCCACTGTTCAATCACGAAAAACAACCAAAACCATACCTAAAACGCAATAGACACAATACCAAGCATTCCATATCAACAATCAACCTACTAGTATACATATTTACATCCAATGGAACTCCAAAACCGAACATTTGATCAATTATAACCATTTAATACCCAAAACCCTCAATCTAATCATAACAATGCATAGCATGTCCTTACACCCAATATCAACCAACCAGATTCTGAAACACAGCACATGTCACACGAAATTCTTCTCTCACAGACTGCAATTTATAAAAATAGAGACCCAATATAGTCCCCAAAGTTCAGTTTAGAATCAGGAAACACGTAAACAGTGCATGGGTCCCTCATACCCATCCAATTGGTAGGACTTTCAAGCAGCAGTATCAAAGCACCCTAACCCCCACTCAGATGGCATATAACACAAATTTCATGACATACAATTATCAAATTCATACACCTAAAATAACAATACGAAAATTAGGTTAAGCTCCCCTAACCTGAACTTTTCCTTTGCTTAGAAGAACGCAGAATGTTGAAAATCCCTCCTTGATCACTAGGCAGCCTAACACCTTCTCTTCCCTACGCTCTCAATCCACTCTAAATTTTCGCACCCTTTGCAAAGCCCTCAAAAAACAGTTTCCTAAAACCCCTATCCTCACTCAAAACTTGCCTTTAAGGGGTTTAATGCATAAAACAAAAATTAAGTTTTCAATGGTAAGTTAATTGTTATTCAAGGCCTTTATTAGTTGTTTTTCAGCCCTCCTACCCCCTTCTGTTAGGGTTCTTTCCACCTTTTCATATTCATGCCATACCCGTTTTTAGCAAAAAGGAAATTAAATTGGCCCCACCAAGGATTGAACCCTTGACCACTTAGTCACAATTCAAGTGCACAACCAATTCAACTAAACATGTTTCATGACAATTCATATAATTTTATAATCTTATTATCACACAACATGATCATGCATAATATTAAAATTTAAATAATCAAACAACCTATAAATGGCATACCTAAGTCCTTTCACACAACCAAAGTACTCTCAACTACTTGAGCTAGTACTTTTCCACATCACCCCAATCAACATTTAATGTGATAATTGCTCTTCCTACCCGCATTTATTAATTAATTAATTATTTAATTAATTAATTTTCACGGGTCTTATACATCAACTATGCTACCATTGCTTTTGTACGTTAATTAAGAATTAGGTGTGGTAGCTAGCTGGCCATGGTCATGATGGCTGAAAAAGTAGGAAGCAATATTTGCTTTCAGCCTTATCCCACATCTCGAAGTGGGAAAGGAACGAAACATAGGCACAACAAATATGATCAGATTCCCTTCATCTAACAACTTTCACCTTCTTCACTCATGCTTGCTTTCCCTCATTCTTTGTAAAACAAAAAACAACACCTTCATCCATCACCATTCTCACATCATCGATCCACCTTCTTCTTCATTCCTTCATTCATCATCATGTTCATCTTCCATTTGCACAAAAACTAAAAAGCACAAAGACTCGAGGCCAGCTCACACGACACAATCACACACATCAATGCAGAACAGTAAAATAGGGAAGTAGGGCTCGGTGTCGTGACTTCCATACTTGGTGTGGCTCGTGTGAGAAGAAGAACGAGGGGTTGGGAGCGCAACGGAGGGCGACAATGCGTTTGGTAGCGATTGTCGCCATCGTCGAGAGCTTTAACAGACTGGGAAGCATGCGAGATCGTAACCTTGGGGGTGGAAGGAGTGGCTCGCATTCGTGGGGAAGATGAGATCGAAGGAGCACTCGTGAGAAGGAAAGAACGAAGTCGAACGGTGACATGAGCACCGACATCTCCGTCGGCGACATTTAAGGTTGCGTAGGTGCGTGACACGGGGCTAAGGTTGTTGTGTTGTGTGTTGGAGATGATGGTTGGGAGAAGAAAGATACATGGCGAGTATTTAGGGTTTTGGGGTTTTTAAAGAAGATGGACTGAGACATTTATGCTCCGCGCACCCCTGTTTTCAATCTCTGCACCTCCATTATTTATGTCACACTATGTATTTTTCTATGCACCCCTATTCTCGTTTTAGCACCCCTAGTCTTTTACTTATTTTGGTTGGGTTTTGTTGGTTTATTTCCTTCGTGCACCCCATCTTAATCTATGCAACCCTGTTTTCACTTCATACACCTGCATATTCTAATAACTCTACACCCCTATGTGTGTTGTTTGTTTGGGCCTGTTGTATTATTGTGCTATGTGTACCTGAATGTTTACTAGCTTGCATCTCTTGTGTTATATTGTATCTGTTTGTGTTTACTCATTACACCCCCACTGTTTATGTTTACACCCTTCATGCCTTTGCTAGTTGCACTTGTTTTTCACAATTCACACCCCTCATTCTAGGTTCACTTTACTCTCAGCTTTTACTTGCTGCACCCCTACCTTTTAATAAACACACCTCATTTACTCATGCACCTCACACATTATTCAAGCACCCTTACATTTTTGTTTTTTCCACTATCATCCTTTTTTTAATTCCACCATTATAATTTTCTTTATAAGAAAGAGAAAACAAAAATATTTGAAAATTATCAAAAATTACAAAAAACTAGAAAAATCTAAAAAAATGAAAAAAGTTCTCTTTCACTTTATTGTGTTTATCCGGTCGCCCACACCGTGTGACACTCATTTTCAAAAATACCAAAAGTAGTTTTATATATCTTTTAGTGTCCGTTCGACCGCTCGCGTCGTGTGACACATATTTTCAAGTAATTCAACAATACAAAAAAAAAAACATAAAATTTTCAAAATACAAAAACATCAACATTTTCAAGCAAAAAGTCTTTTTAAGAACTACGTGATCCTCGATTCTCCAATGCGAGATACGTAGCAACAAGGCCAGCCCTTGTTAGGTTCAGTTCCAAAAATATCAAATCATTTTCTCAATTGTTTTCCAAATTTCTTTTTAAAGAACTATGTAACCCTGATTTCTCACTTTAAATAAAAATACGTAGGACCAAGGTCAATCATTGTCAGGCCCAAAAATAAAAAAATTGTTACTTTTTAGTATTACTTGTCTCATTATTTTTGGAAAATTAACATTTTGAAAACCACATCAACTTTGCATTTTTAATTAAAGGTACCACACTGCCCCTCGAGCAGGCGCGGTAAGGTGTTAACACCTTCCCTAAGCGTAACCGACTCCCGGTTTCAAAATCTGTTTTTTCGCAGACTTGTTTTATTTTCATGATTTTCCATAATAACTATGGTGACGACTCCAAATCTCTTGTTAAACCCGTTTTCCTTTTTGGTTTGTCGTCCCGTCGCGATTCCGATTGCGGAAATATATATATATATATATATATATATATATATATATATATATATATATATATATATATATATATAAGGGAAGAAGTTACGTGAGAAAGTGAGAAAGAAAGAAAGCAAAGAAATCTTAGTCCTCTACAAATATTATTAGTGTGCCTTTCAATCCATAAGGTAAGGGGGAGTGAGGTTAAGATTTTTTTTATATTAATATTGATAAAATCATGGGTGTTATATTAATTTCTTATTTATTTTGAATCATATATTATTTTATTTACTTCCATTTAACTTATTTTCATTTACTATTCTCTTATATTTATTTATTTTATTTTATTTATCTCCAGTTATGTATTGGTCCTATTTATTTAATTTTATTTTATTTAATCTCTAGTTATGTATTGGTACTGTTTTTTATTTTATTTATCTTCAGTTATGCACTGGTTCTGTTTATTAATTTTATTTAATTTATCTCTAGTTATGTACTGGTCCTGTTTATTTATTTTATTTAATCTTTAGTTATGCACTGGTTTTGTTTATTTATTTAATTTAATTTATCTCTAGTTATGTACTAGTTCTATTTATTTATTTTATTTATCTCCGGTTATGCATTGTTCCTGTTTATTTATTTTATTTATCTCTAGTTATGTAGTGGTCCTATTTATTTATTTTATTTAATCTCCAATTATGCATGGTCCTGTTTATTTATTTTATTTTATTTATCTTCAGTTATGCACTAATCTTATTTATTTATTTTATTTAACTTATCTCTAGTTTTGAACTAATCTTTTTTATTTATTTAATTTAACATATCTCCAATTATGCACTGATCCTAATTAATTTATATTTTTATTATTATATTTATTTATATCATTCTAATCCTTATCTAATTATTTATTTAAAGTTCTTGCTTTGATTCTTATTTTATCATTATTTTATAATTAAAATAAATAAATAAATTTAAAATAAAAGTAAATATTATTTTATTCAATGAGCTTGGATAGAAAAAAAATTACATGTACATTTTATTTTATTTTATATTCTTTGTGTATAGTTTATACAATGACATGATTTGATGGTTATTACATTTTCACCAGTGTAGTAAAGGCTTTTTGCCCCAGTTATTTTCCTCATTTTGCCTCGAGTCTGAAACCGAGGCATATTGGGCTGAGGCCAACAGGTACCCCCTTTTGGCCTCGGTTGTTACCCGAAACCATAAAGTCCCTTTTATGCCTCAGTTCTAAATGAACCGGAGCCATATGGTTCCTTTTCTGCCTCGGGTCCACGAGAATCGAAGCCATATGGTAAAAATATTTTTTTTAATTAAATTTTTTGCGGCACAGCACGCTCATCTATTACCTACTTCCTCGCGCACCACTCATGGCAGCAGCAGCACCATGCTCGAGCAAGCCGCCACCATCACGAAGCAACCTGCACGCGGACCAAACTCTCCAGCCACAACAAATTCACGCAACCACCATGCTTGCAACTCGCCTGAACCAGCGCATCCACTGCGACGAACGACGAGAACGATTTCTTCGTCTCAACGGCGACGATCTGGATTCGCGATTAGGGCTCGCGATTTGGGTCCTCAGGTTCGATCAGGTCCGGTGACGGTGCAATCGCACGACCTCTGTTGCAGTGACGGTGGCTTTCTGCAGCGGCGAAGATCTCGACGGTGGTTCCTCTAGTGGAGCGCAATGGCGATCTCGCGAAAGGTGCTGCCATGGTGGATCACGTTGCCGCGTTGTAGATCTGGTGCCCTGTTTTTGCGTCGCAGTGGTGGCCGGTGTTGTCGCTAGGGTTCATCACCGGTCAGAATGGGTGCGGCATAGATGGGTGGTGATGTTTGCTTTGTTCATGCGTAAGGTGAAGGGGAGAGGGGATCCAGGAGACTAGTGAGACGCAGAGAGAGATGGAGAAGATGCAGCGGCGCGCGAGGAAGAAGTAGAGAGGTTCGCGTTTTTATGCCCTAATTAAACTATATGGCCTCGATTCAATTAATAACCGAGGCATATAACCCTATTTGGCCCCGATTCAGTGCCACCTGAGGCCAAAGACGTAATGGCTAGTGGCATTTTTGAAATTTCTAGCCACGTTTTTGGCTTCGGGTTTGTTCAACCCAAGCATATAAGCACCTTTTGGCACCAGTTATTTTTGAGCCGAAGCCTATAACCCCTTTTGGATTTGAGTTTTTCTTGAACCGAGGCATAAAAGTTGCCTGGAATTGCAAAAATGCCACCGTGCCGTTATATGCTTCGGTTCCTTACCAACCGAGGCCTATAAGGCGAGGTAAAAATTCAATTCTGCACTAGTGTTTATGACCTTTGAAAATATCCAAGAGTGTGTCAATTAAGTCTGGTTTCAATAAGTTGAGATTAAACCAGTGTCAAAGTGTTTCTATTTGTGAAGTCATACTTTGGTACACTGCGGGATGAAAGGCAGGGACCATGGTGGGATCTAAGGAAGTAATACCAAGTAGGTGATTATCTAGATAATTCATAATAACGCACTAGACTAGGATATTCATAGGCCAAACTTGGGACTATCCGATACTTGCTTGGCATCGCCAAGGTTAGGTAGTGAGTATATATCTCTTTTATGGGCCTATAAATGGCTAATATTCTCGAGAAATAAATAATTATGATTGTACCAATTGTCGCAACTAGGGTCACAATGAGATAACGAAAATTATTTTAAAATACAGAGGAGTCGCTACCATAGTTTATTAAGTAAAACTATAAAAAAACTTTAAAAAGAAATAGTCTTTGAAACCAAGTTTAGGTTCGGGAGTCGATTACGTGTGGGGAATGTATTAGCATCCCACAACGTCCGTCCAAAGATAGTCCCCTTTAATTAAGTGTGCAAAATTAATGTAATATTTAAAATATTGGTTTTCACAAAAAAAGTCAAATAGACAAACAAATATAAAATGGTAAAGAAAATATTGTTGAAAATTTTAGTTGGGCCCGACAAGGATTGACCTTGCTCCTACGTATCTCCATTCGTAATGGAGAACCAAGGTTACGTAATTGTTAAAAAACTATTTGGAAAAAGATCTTAAAAACATTTTAAATTTATAGGAGGTGAACCCGACAAGAACTTGGTCTCGCTCCTACGTATTTCCATTCAGAATCAAAAATCAGGGATCACGTAGTTCTAAATATATAATTATGAAAAATGATTTTAAGAAGATTTTAATTTTTTTTAAGGTGAACTCGAAATGGACTTGACCTTGCTCCTAGGTATTTCCATTCAGATTGGAAAATTAGGGATCACGTAGTTCTAGATAAAAGAACTATCTAGAAAATATGGAAGGCTTTGTAAGAATGTAGGGATTATAAATTTGCAAATTTTAAGATAAATTTTGTATGTTGTAAAAAGAAATCATCAAGCAAGTCTAAGATCCAACATGATAATTAAAAGGTATAAAAACTATTATCAAGCGAGTCCGGGACCCGACATAATAATTAAAGTTATGATGAAAATAATGATTATCAAGCGAGTCAGGGACTTGACATGATAATTAAAGTTATAAAAAATAATGATCATCAAGCGAGTATGAGACTCAATATGATAATTAATGTTATAAATATAATGATTATCAAACGAGTATGAGACTCGACATGATAATTAAAGTGATGAAAATAATGGTTATCAAACAAGTTCGAGACTAAACATGATAATTAAAGTTATGAAAATCTTGATATCAAGTAAATTCGAGACTTGACGTGATAATTAACGTTATGAAAATAATGATTATCAAGCAAGTCCGAGATTAGACATGATAATTTATGTTATTAAAAATCTTGATTATCAAGCAAGTTCGAGACTCGACATGATAACTAATGTTATGAAAATAATGATTATCAAGCGAGTTCGGTACTCGGCATGATAATTAAAGTGATGAAAATAATGATTATCAAGCAAGTTTGAGACTAAACATGATAATTAAAGTTATGAAAATCTTGATTATCAAATAAGTCTGAGACTTGACGTGATAATTAATATTATGAAAATAATGATTATCAAGCAAGTCCGAGATTAGACATGATAATTTATGTTATTAAAAAATCTTGATTATCAAGCAAGTCTGAGACTCGACATGATAATTAATGTTATGAAAATAATGATTATCAAGCAATTTCAGTACTCGACATGATAATTAAAGTGATGAAAATAATGGTTATCAAGCAAGTCCAAGACTGAACATGATAATTAAAGTTATGAAAATATTGATTATCAAGTAAGTTCGAGACTTGACGTGATAATTAAGGTTATGAAAATAATGATTATCAAGCAAGTCCGAGATTAGACATGATAATTAATGTTATTAAAAATCTTGATTATCAAGCAAGTTCGAGACTCGACATGGTAATTAATGTTATGAAAATAATGATTATCAAGCGAGTTCGGTGCTCGGCATGATAATTAAAGTGATGAAAATAATGATTATCAAGCAAGTCTGAGACTAAACATGATAATTAAAGTTATGAAAATCTTGATTATTAAGTAAGTCCGAGACTTGACGAGATAATTAATATTATGAAAATAATGATTATCAAGCAAGTCCGAGATTAGACATGATAATTTATGTTATTAAAAAATCTTGAATATCAAGCAAGTTTGAGACTCGACATGATAATTAATGTTATAAAAATACTGATTACCAAGCGATTTCGGTACTCGACATGATAATTAAAGTGATGAAGATAATGATTATCATGCAAGTCTGAGACTAAACATGATAATTAAAGTGATGAAAATCTTGATTATCAAGTAAGTCCAAGACTTGACGTGATAATTAAAATTGTGAAAATAATATTTATCAAGTAAGTGCGAGATTAGACATGATGATTAATGTTATTAAAAAAATTTGATTATTAAGCAAGTCCGAGACTGAACATGATAATTAATGTTATGAAAATAATGATTATCAAACGAGTTCAGTACTCGACATGATAATTAAAGTGATGAAAATAATGATTATCGAGCAAGTCCGAGATTAGACATGATAATTTATGTTATTAAAAAATATTGATTATCAAGCAAGTTTGAAACTCGACATGATAATTGATGTTATGAAAATAATGATTATCAAGCGAGTTCGGTACTCGACATGATAATTAAAGTGATGAAAATAATGATTATCAAACAAGTTTGAGACTAAACATGATAATTAAAGTTATGAAACTCTTGATTATAAAGTAAGTCCAAGACTTGACGTGATAATTATCATTATAAAAATAATGATTATCAAGCAAGTCCAAGATTAGACATGATAATTAATGTTATTAAAAAAATTTGATTATCAAGCAAGTCCGAGACTGAACATGATAATTAATGTTATGAAAATAATGATTATCAAGCGAGTTCGGTACTCGACATGATAATTAAAGTGATGAAAATAATGATTATCGAGCAAGTCCGAGATTAGACATGATAATTTATGTTATTAAAAAATCTGGATTATCAAGCAAGTCTGAGACTTGACGTGATAATTAACATTATGAAAAATAATGATGATCAAACGAGTCTGAGACTTGACATGATAATTAATGTCATGAAAATTATGATTATCAAGCGAGTCTGAGACTCGACACGATAATTAATGTTATGAAAAATTAATAATTATCAAGCAAGTTTGTAACTTAACATGATAATTAAAGCTATGAAAATAATGATTATTAAGTTTGTCCGGAACTTGACATGATGATCAATGTTATGAAAATTTTTATTGTCAAGCGAGCTTGAGACTTGACATGATAATTAATATTATGAAAATTTGACTATCAAGCAAGTCTTAGACTCAACATGATAATTAAAGTTATGAAAAAAATAATTATAAAAAGAATGATTATCAAGCGAATCCAGGACTCGACATAATAATTAATATTATAAAAAATTTTATTATCAAGCAAGTTTGAGACTCAACATGATAATTAATGTTATGAAAATATTTTAAAAGATTTTAATTATTAAGCAAGTCTGAGACCCAACATGATAATCAATGAGAATTGTGAAATTTTAATTATCAAGCAAATTCGCTCATCATGATAATTAATGTTATGCGATATATATATATATATATATATATATATATATATATATATATATATAT
>Ga0214544_1009831_pt1 | contig 14626 bp, 10 predicted proteins | sample CNSS3metaG_FD_160074 | JGI IMG/M metagenome (GOLD analysis project Ga0214544, IMG submission 160074) | Root nodule microbial communities from cowpea collected in UCLA plant growth center, Los Angeles, California, USA - CNSS3 | ecosystem: Host-associated > Plants > Roots > Nodule | place: USA...
AGAGGAAAAAAACTTCCCGGTGCTGTACTGGGTGGAAAGTTTTGCCTTTTTTTAAGAGAAAATACGCATTGTTTTAATTGACAAATACACTTATAGTTCTGATTCGCCATTACCTTTTAATTGGTGTGTATCTTTATAAAGAATGCTGAATACAGAAAGATATAAACATAGCGGAGAGTTTATTACCTCTGGTCATGTATAGGGTTGCAGAACCCTCCTTCCCATATCACAAAATGTTGCCTTTGTTCCTCATGTCTCATGTGGCTATTCCTTTTTTACCCGGTTGACCCATTTTACTTCCTTCAGAATTCTAGTTCCCATTTTTCCTTTTTTTTTTTTTCTAATAATTTTCCCTTTACCTTTAATATTTTTATTTCATTACTATGTTATTATCGCTTATGATGAATTTCTTTAATTATTTTTTGTTCGTGTATAACCATGTTGTATAATTTAAGCTAATAATAATAATAATAATAATAATAATAATAATAATAATAATAATATTATTATTATTTTTGAGTATTTCTTCCCATGTGAGTATTTTTGAGTTCTCTTTCTTTTTGTTATCTCAGTGACAAAGGATATTCAGTTGGCTCGGAGGCTTGGAGGAATAGGAAGGCCTTGGTGAATGCACAATGCCAGACGTAAACACCACTATGAGTGCTTTATGCGTGTAAACCTTGTTGCCAAATTAGAGTGTTTATTTGGTATTATATATTAGGAAATGTAATGTAACTCATTTTGTAGTTGAGACAACAATTATAGAACGCAAATTAAGAATCAACCATTATAGAATGGTTTCTACGATGACTTTAAATTGATGAGTGACGAAATGGTATAAAATTGTACCAATGAAATATTTCAAGTAATAGTTTCCATCCATAATGTTGATGAACAAATAAAATCTATGTGCATTCATACATTAGTTTAGACCATTTTTATTCATTTTTGCATTATTGCAATGATATCATTTTGCATTATCTTTGTTTCGGACCATACATTTGGGTTGGTGTATTGTTTGTGTAAACAGGTGGTGTTTTGAGGTGAGCAATTTGAAGGGAGTTAGTGTCAAAAGTGAAGAAAACAAATGAGTGAAATTCACACGTGCCTGGTGAATTTTTCCATGACCTGTGGTTTTGTTTTTAAAGATGTAGGATTCAAAACAAGTTTCACTGATGCTTGGTGGATTTTTCCATGACAATGGATTTGGCCTCAAATGTGAAGGAATCAAAACAACAACTTCTACAAGTGCCTGATGAACTTTTTCTACGACCTATGGATTTGACTTTAGAATATAGAGTGCAAAACAATGAGTTTCGCATGTGGCTTGTGGATTTTCCCACAACATGTTGATTTTTATAAAGAAATATTAATATGATGTGGATTGTGAAGGATTTAAAGAAAAAGAATATAAAAGAAAGATAAAAAAGGGGAAATGGTTAAGGGAGAGAAGTAACAATCTCAACAAGTGGAGAAAACGTAGAAAGGATAAAATGGGAGGATCGTTCACAAAAAAAATCTCTCCTCATCTTCATCATTTTCTCTTCTTTTGCCGATATTTAGCTTTTACATTATACAAAACTAATTTTGTTTTTGTTGGAAAATTGATGTAAGACTCTATATTATAGTTTCTATTTCTTGACAATTGATGTTCATTAATGTTATTTATTTGAGTGTTCTATTTATGATTTTTTTTTGTTTATTCTATGAGCAATTTTACAATTAGGAAATTGAAGATTGTTTGTAATTATAAATTGAATCGGTAAGGTTGTCACAATTGAGAAATTGGACATGTTTATGCTTGCAATTCCAGTGAATCTCATTTGCTCAAAATCATGTAAATTAGGAATTTAGTATTCAACGAGTCAATCCCAAAGGACGATATTTTATTACTACGTTAACGATTGGTGCACTTGCCAAACGTTTGTCAAGCTTTTGGCGTCGTTGCCAAGGATTGATTTTTCTGTTGATATTAGTGATCTAGTTCGCTTAAGATTTGAGATTTAATTTTTAGGTAGTCAAAACTATTTTTACTTTTAGTTATTTATTTATTTATTTTTTCTATTTTAATTATCTTGCTTATATTAATTTGTTTTCACGTGAATTTTGTTGTTAGAATCTTGTGTCTCTAAGTTGTTTATGCGAGGTACAGTTGCAGAAAAAATCTTGCTTTTTGACCCTGAAATTGATCATTTTGCTAAACGTAATAGGAGTAGCGCAAGAAAGAAGAAGCAAGAAAGAAAAGCAGAGCCATCAATTGATAAGAAAGAGCATATATCAACAAGGGCAGATCAAGACCCACTTGTGAGGAGGACTCTTCGTGATTATTCAATGCCAAATACTAATAATTACAAGGAAGCATTATGAGACCTCATGTTCAAGCCAAAAATTTTGAAACCAAGCCTTCATTGTTGCAAGTCATCCAACATAATCAAATACTTTCCTGCATCCAAGTCAACGAGAATGAGAAATGAAATCACTACTTTTGTGCAACAAGAAACTGAATCTCTGTACGAGGCTTGGGAAAAGTATAGGGAGTTATTGAGGAAATGCCCACATTATGCTTTACCAGATTGGTTATAAGTCCAGATATTCTACAACGGTCTTGCACCCTCTTTTAAAGCAATTATGGATGCAACAAGTGGAAGATCGTTTAATTTGAAAACATCAAAGGAAGTTTTCGAGACTCTTGAGTTAATGGCAAATAATACCGTGAATATGCAATTTGATGGTCAAAATAGAAAAGGTGGAGTATTAGAGGTTAATATTTTGGATGCTATCCTAGCTCAAAACAGGTTATTAACATAACAAATGATTGAGTTGACTCAGAAGTTGGGTAATATGCAAGCAAAAGTATTTAATACAACGTCTCTAATGTGTGATTTTTGTGGAGGAATGCATCAAAATGGTGAATGTCAAGTCACTTATCGAGAGGCACATGTGAATGTAGTAGGCCAACAACATAATTAGTTTGCTAACAATTTTAATACAAATTAGAGGAGTTCACTAAACACACCTTGGAGTGGTTTGAATCAATCTAATCAACCAAAGTCTCCATATCAATATCAAGCACAATCTAGCAACCAAGGAAATAAGATATCTACTTTGGAGAGTGCTTTGGAGAAGCTAACTATGCAAACCTCAACATTTATGGAGCAAACTTCTAATTTCATAAATGAGGTAAAGACTAATTTCAAGAACTAGGAAGCTTCAATCAAAAAGTTGGAGAATCAAATTGGTCAACTTTCCCTAGTGACTGTAAGACTTCCCTAGTGACTGTAAGACTAGAGGATTTAAATAATTAAATAAATAATTATTTAATAAATGCGGGTAGTGTGAGCCTTTATGGCATTAAATGTTAACTTTCATGACATGGAAAAATACTAGCTTAAATGGTTAAGAGTACTTGATTGTGTGAGAGGATTTGGGTTCGAGTCCTATGTATGCCAATTGTGTGTTATTTAAATATATTATTTTTTATAAATATTGAGTGAGAGGAAGTGCTGAAAGGTGGAAGAACAAAGGAGGCTTTGGAAATCAGAAAGGATAGTTAATTTTGCAAGTGGAAGCAAGGAATACCAGGTTAGGGGGAGCTGTATTTTCGTGTTTTTAGTGCTTATTGTATGATTCTGGATTGAATGAAATGTATGCGAACCTTGGATTCTGCCAAAATGTGGTTAATTGTTCGTGTTTTTGGAAAATTCCAAAAATCGTCTGGTAGCGTTGAATGAACCCCCAGGAGACGCATGTTCCAGAACCCAATTTCTGGGTTTTTCCTATGAACTGCCTGGCGGCTAGGTGTTGTCCGCTAGGCGTCGCAAACTGGCTTGCCCAGTTGTAATGTTTTCTTGAGTTATGTGATATTGGTGGTGCTAGGTTGGAATCTTTATATCAAATTATAAATATTTTTGTGTGTTTACATGTCAGAAGTTGTATAAATTTGTGATAATTGAATAAGTCGTGAAGATGATTGGGGATTAGGGTTCATGTGGGAATTGGGAATGATGAAATACATTTCGGTTTAGGATTGATGTACTACTTCCATGAAAATGATATTAGGTTGGTTTAGCATGAACTTGGGTGATGTTGAACAGTAAAATCATGTCAGGAGTTGTGCTGGGAATATGATTTGAGGTTTTAGGGTTCGAACAAGTGTAGAGAATCAGGGCTGAACCCAGAATTTGTATGCATCGCCTGACGACGCATGTATTACTGTCAAGCGACACATTAGTCGTAGGCAGCTCTATTTTTTCTATTACATTTTGTTTTGTATGTGATTATTGGGTAATTTAGGGAAGGTTTTTACGAAAAATTATTAATGGGTGGGAATAGACAATAATTGAGATGAGATTCATGTAATATGAATGTTTGGCTTTTGGATGTATTATGGTTTAGTTTTGTAGGGACTGTTGTGGATGTATCAATTGTGATGTTGAGTTGAATGGAATGAGTCGTGTGTAAATTAGAAAATGAAGTAGGATATGGTATTCATAATATAATTGATTGAGTGACAAGATTAAATGTGTGCACAGTGTCCAGTGATAGGAATTATGACTGGATAATTGTTAACTGAATATTATTGGGTATTGTATGTTGGAGGTTCATTGGAACTTGTGCAAAAGTGCCAAAAAATTAGTAGCATTGCGTTACTGGTATAACGCCTAACGACGTGGGGTGAGCCGCCAGGCGATAGAGACTCAAAACAGTGGTAGTGGCCACTGTACGCGCGTGGCGCTTGGTGGCAGGGTTGGTTCCGCCAAGCGAAAGGTCTGCGACAGAGGTGTTGGAAGGTGCTTGGCGCTTGGCGGCGTGAGAGGCCTGCCAGGCGGTCTAGAACCAAGTTCCGCCTAGCGACACGAGAGGTGTGCCAGGCGGTTTTGGGTGCAGAGTTGGATCGCGAGGAGGATTTCTACACAACTTTGGATGAAGGTCATGATGTGATGCTTTGATCGGGGGCTCATTTACGAGTGTAATTTATATTAGGGTAACACGTGGCCACTCAAGATTGTAGTCTGGTGGTTTAGGAAGTCCAGTGGAGTGTGTGATATCGTGGCTCATACGACGAGGTTCTGGAAGATTACCCTCTTCAGTGCAACTGAATGAGTTTGGTAGTTTGGGGACAACTATGAACTGTGGTTTGTTTTGGGGAACTCCACTTGGTATCGTGGATTGTGGCCGTGGCAATTTATTCCTGCGTGTGGACTATTAGGTGATGGCTTGTAGTCGGAGGGTCAAGTAGACACTCATGCAACAAAGATCGATCAGTGTACTCATCAAAGGGTGTAGAATCAAGAGGCGTCCAACATAAGATTTGGAAGTTGAGGAATTAAGGATTTGGGGGCTAACATGAGGCATAATTTTGAATTGCTTTATTACTTATATTGAGATTATCTGTCTTGTATTTGAGTTCACCCATCTGTGTGTTTGGCGATGATCATGTAACTTGTTACATGGGAGCAGATGTGGATGCAGGTGAGCATGTGGATGCTTAGAAACAGAGTGGGTCCAACTCTGGGGATTTTGATATTAGTTTTATTTATGGAAATTTTATGGACTAATTTGTAAGGTTCTATAAACAGTTTATATTGTAATAATTGAACGCCTTGGACTCTAGTTAAAATTGGCGCGTTGAATTAAATGTTTTAAATTTTCCCACATTTTTGGAAGGTACTTAATAATAAACGTGTTTTATTATTATATTTCTTTCTTATTTTCAAATAAGTAATTTTTGGCTAGGACGTTACAGTGACACCATTCCGAACCCAAAGGAATAATGTAAGGCAATTCAATTAAAGAGTGAGAGGTTGGTAGAAATGAGAAAAGGAGTGATATGGGTAATGAGAAAAAATGAACGAAGAGATGATATTGTGAAAGGGAGTGAAAAAGTGAGAAAAAAATTGTGAGGAGAAGAATGAAAGAGAGAAAGGTCAAAAGAGTGAAAAGGGTAAAATGAGAGAATATGTTCCTACTATTCCATTCCCTCAAAGGTTGAAGAAGAAAGAACAAGATAAGCAATTTGCAAAATTTATTGATGTTTTTAAGAAGCTTTACATCAATATTCCATTTACGGAGGCATTGGAGAAAATGCCTTGCTATGCTAAATTTATGAAAGACTTGTTGTCTAGAAAAAGGAAACATAATGCTTACAAAGGTGATGACTAGGAGAATATAAGAGGAATGAGCCTTAAATGCACATGCAAGGCCAATATGAACTTCACATGGGCCAAGGAAGATGTGAAGACCTAGTTTAAGACTTTTTGTTTGTAAATACTAGAATAGGGCTTAATTTTGGGCCTTGTATTTTGGACTCAATAGAATAGGATTTTCTTTAGGCCATGTATTGGGCCTTTGAGGGTTTTTGGGCCTTGAAGATGAATTGGACCAAAGGAGAGTTGGGCTTGGATTTGGGCCACCAAAAAGGAGAGCACATTTCTGAAGGATCTAGATCCTTCTTGTGCAAATCTTGGTCACCAAGCTTCTCCTAGGCGTCTCCATGCATGCTCCATGTGACTTGCTTAGGTGGCAAGTCACACTTCCCTCATGCTCTTTTTTTGGCTCCAAATACCACATTCTAGATCTTTTTCCCTTCCATTTTTCTAGACCACTTAGCTCTCATTTTCTACCATAAATCGAGAGCTTAGGACCTTTGTAAATTGATTCGTGAATATAGTAGAGAAACTCTATTGAGATGACTTCAGACTCCTATCTTTTTGTTAATCAACTTAATTAGGCTAGAGTTTCTCTTAGTGGTTTCCTCTTGAAAGATCCAGAGAGCTTTGTCATTACATGTGAGATTAGAAATATAGTGGTGAGCAAGGCATTGTGTGACCTTGGAGCAATCATCAATTTGATGTCTTTGACCATTTTGAAAAAGGTTTGGTACTGGAAAAGTGAAGCCTACTATGATAACTCTCCAATTAGGAGATCGTTTAGTGACTTATCCTTATGGAATAGTGGAAGACGTCTTAGTAAAGATTGATAAATGATGGAGCTCTAAGCACGGTTTTGGAGAGGAGAAGCTCCATGAGGCATCGAAAATGAGTGGAACAAGGTTAGAGGCCCTTGAGCTATGCTATGGATTATGGAAGTGAAGCTCTAGGAAGGAGACCTATCCCAACGAAGGAGGCTAGAGGAGCTAAAGGAGAAGCTTAGTCTAGCTTTGACTCTTAAGGCAATTGTGTGGAGTGATCTCAACATCATTCAATTACCAAGCAAAGAGTTACCTCATACAAGTGGTGAAGGCTCTCATTTATAGAAGAGAGGTCGTCCAAGATGTAATGCAAATTAATGTGGAAATGAAATGCAACTTAGCTTAGGCTACAAGAAGCCTCTCGGATCCGTTGATGCAATGGATGCAAGGATCATGTCCCAAGTGTCTTTCACATGATGTCTCGTGCCTTGGCACCATGTGTAACATGTGCTTTGAGATCATTCTCGGGCAAGCTTCCAATTGGGCTTGAATTAGCCTATTTTATAAGCTAATCATCAATGTACTTTGGCCAATTATTTCTAGAAATCAAGGTCTAACATGTGGCTCAAATTAAAAGACTATGCTAATATTTTTACATGAAACCCATCATATTTTGATGTCCTCTTCAGCCCATGAGAAAAGCATTTGAAGCCCTTGAGGATTATTGCCATCTTGATGTAAGCCCTGTTGAATCTTTCTCATCATACTTCTAGTTATTGGCTTGGGCCTTTTGAGGTGAATGTGAGCCGTGTAATGGGCTTAGAGTTGATCCATCAATAAATTTATCTTTCCAACAAATTTTGTGGTCCTTGACATAAAAGAAGATACTAAGGTCCCAATTATATTGGGAAGACCATTCTTAACAATGGGAAGAACATTGATAGATGTAAAACAAAGTAAGTTAATGTTAAAGGTAGCTGATGACAAAGTCACCTCCTCCATAAATGAAGTAGTGAAGCATAAGGTGGACAAGGAAGATTGTTTCGAGGCTGAAATCATTGAGTCTCTTATGTTAAAGGAAATGGATAATCATGGGAGGAAGAGTCCATTGAAGTGAACTTTGTTGTCAAGAATAAGAGCAAAGGAGTTAATTGAAGAAGTGAGTGATGAAAAGGTGGTACAGTGTGCACATCAATTGGAAGTTCTCAAGCCATTATTCAGTTCTTTAAGAAGAATAGAAAACCTAAATAAGAGTGAATGTGGAGGAGAAGAGACATCCAAGGATGCCAAGCCATAGTTAATCCATTGGATTCTCTTAATGCAAGAGTTTGACAAGGAAATCCAAGATAAGCAAAGGAAGCAAAATTTGATAACTGATAACCTTTTAAGACTGAAGTTTGATGAGGATGACCAGGATGTTTAACCTATTTCAGAGGTGTTTCCAGGTGAGAAGTTGCTAGTCATTAATACTTTGCCATGGGTTGCAAACTTTGCTGATATTAATGCAACAACCTCGTCACTTCACAAGCAAAGCTATTTTCAACGTTGGCAACAATGGGCCGCTTCCACCATTACTAGTTTTTGTGAGTTCCATCCCTTCTATTCTTAGTTATTTTGTTTATGTTGGGGAGAACTTAAACATCTAAGCTTGGGAGGATCAATTGCATGTCATTTTGTTGTTGCATTTGCATAACATACACATCATCTTGACTCAAGTTTAATTTTATTCAATGATATTTTGTGAAAAACATTGGGATAATTGTTGGGAAACTTCACACACTACACAAGAAGTCTTGACACTTGACACTTAAGGAAGAAATTTTTTGAGTGATAGACTTAAAATTTTTTCTTCTGTTTCTATGGTGACACTAATTACATTTAGTTACTAGAGAAATGTCTACCAATTTCACAAAAAATAACAAAAAAAGAAAAAAAGAGTTATATATATTTGTGTAAATAAAAAAAAGAATATCAATAAGTGAAATTGGCACCACTTTAAGACCATGAGTTACTGGGAAAGAGGCACTCTTTTGAGACCGAGTGTAGCTAATGTAAAGCATTTGAGTGGAAGATCCATGCTTAGATGGAAAGTAAGTGTCTTTTAGGCTAGAAACCTAAGAAAAATATTTTATTGAGAGAAATTAAAGTTCAAAGATTATGTCCCTTAATTTCTTATGCATCATTCAATCAATTGCACTTAGGGTCCTAGCAAAGGTGGAATGTATGCTTCTAGAATAACATTGGTTGAATTTGAATTTGAGACTAGATGATAACTCATCATTCTGTTTGCATTATTATTATGTTCTTATTAAATGTTCTTCACTTGAGGACAAGCAAAAGACTAAACTTGGGAGAATTTGATGAACATATAAAATGAATGTGCATTCATGCATTAGTTTAGGCTATTTTTATTCATTTTTGCATTATTGGAATGATTTCATCATGCATTATCTTCTTTTTTGGATCATACATTTGGGTTGGTGCATTTTTTGTGTAAACAGGTGTTTTGAGGTGTGCAATCATAGTTTGGAGGGAGTTAGTGTCAAAAGTGAAGGAAGCAAATCAATGAGATGCATAGAAGCGTGGTGGATTTTTCCATGACCTGTGGTTTTGGCTTCAAAGATTCATGATTCAAAATAACAAGTTCCACAAGTACCTGATGGATTTTTTCACGATTGATATCAATTTTCTTTTTGTTGGAGGATTGATATAAGACTCTAGATTATAGTTTCTATTTCTTGACAATTGATGTCCGTTAACGTTATTTATCATAGTGTCCTGTTTATGGTTTTATTGTTTATTCTATTAGCAATTTCACAATTAGGAAATTGGAGATTGTTTGCTATTATAAATTGAACATGTTAGCTTATGTCACAATTGGGAAATTGGGCATATCTAATTTTTGTTTACCTATCTAAGGGATTAGGGGTAAAAATGCTCCGAGTAAACTCGAGTGAATAATTACGTTTCTTGCATCAATTGAAATAAATAGAATTCTACAAGAAAAAATATGAAATTAATCCTTTGACAATTCTTATATTGATTGAAATTTTTGTTATAATTCTATGTTTGCAATTATAATCCTTTGTAAATAAATCTGGTAGATTTTCACATGAGCAAATCTTTTGGATCACTAGATCACCATTTCTTTAAAGATCATGAGTGAAAAAGAATTTTGGAAGGATATGTTTTGTTTTGTCTCCTTTAACATATCCTTCTTTCAATTGAGCAATGCATGCACTATTGTCTTCATATATGCATGTTTGTCACACATGTTGAATTATAAACCTTAACCAAACACATTCATGGCTTGTCTCATGTAATGCTAAAATTTCTAGCAATTTCATCATTCTTAATTTGATTTTTTTTGCACAAAAATTCATATGTACCTAATGGGTTTCATACCTTCAGTTGTGCTAAATATAGGTCCGAAAACCTTTCGTTTAGGCAAGTAAATCTAATTTTGCTTCTTTGCATATTTTTGTTTTAGCCAATCATTTCTTTGTCGACAATCTTCAATGATCATTGGTTATTGATCCTCATTGTAATTCATAGCATTCATCGATATATTATATGTAAAAGTTTTATTAGTGTTGACTTCATTCTGGTTCCATATTATATGATTCATGACACAATTTATTGAGATCTCATCATTTTGAACAATTTCAGGTACATGAGGTTCTTCTAGAACCGAATAATTAATTATGTCAAATGAATCTTTTGGGATTTCCACCTTTTCGTTTAGGACATCTTGCATTTTAGCTCCCTTTCTCATTCAAGAGTTATCTTTGGAACCAATAGGCCTACCACGCTTCAAGCGTTTCTTTGGAACCAAGTGCCCTACAATGTTTCAGGCGTGTTATGAATCAATATCAATTATCTTCGGAGCATTAGCAGCTGATATTAGTTACCCTTTTTTCTGTCAGTAAAACATAAGGTAATTGATTGACTAATTTTGAAAATGAATTATCCTTTGAACTTCTAGTTCACATTCTTTTATACTAGGATCAAGACGAGATAATGATAATTCATTCCAACCAATACCTTTTTCCAATTTTTTTTCTTTCCCTCCTAATGTTGGAAAATCTTATTCATCAAAGTGACAGTTGAAAAGTCGAACAGTAAATAAGTTTCCTGTTGGTAGCTCAAGATATTTCATTATTGAGGGAGAATCATATCAAACATATATTTTCAATTGTCCCTGAGGACCCATCATAGTCCTTTTTTGGTGGGGAAAACATATACAACAGACCTAAAAATTCTTACATGAGAAGAATATTAGGTCATTAACCGAAAACCAACTACATAACAAATTATTTGTGATAACTTGTTGATTTGATGCCAATTAATAATGCAACATGCAAAATTGCATATCCCCAAGTAGTCATTAGAAGATTAGCTCTCATAAGTAATGGTCTTGCAACCAATTTTAGATGTTTTAGTAATGATTCCACAAGTCTATTTTGAGTATGACCATGTGGTACTAGATGCTCAACTTCAATTCCAATTGATATACAATACTCATGAAAAGCATGAGATGTAATTTCAGTAGTATTATTAAAACAAATTTTCTTAATCAGATAATCTGGAGGTGAGCTCTTAATTGTACTAATAACTTTGAAAATACTTGATTGTGAGTTGATAATAAACAAATGTGTGATCATCTAGTTAATGCATCAATTAAAACCATGAAATATATAAATGATTCACATGGTAAGTGTATTGGACCAAAAATATCATCATTTATTCGTTTTGAAAATGAGATTGACTCAAATCTAATTTTTCTGGTAATGGTCTTATTATCAACTATTGTGAACGTATAGTACATGAGAACTCATTGGTTTGAAGAAGTTTTTGACTCTTAAGTGAGTGTCCACATGAGTTTTTCAACTATTTTTCGCGTTATGACATATCCATGATTACCCAATCGATCATGCCAAACAAGAAATTCATTTCTATTTGTAAGCTTCTAGCTTACAATGACATGCGTCTGAATTGCATTACTATATGTGTAGTATAAGCCATAAGAGAAGACTAATAATTTCTACAATACACATTTTATATTCGACTCAATTCGAGTGATATAAAGATATTCAATATCTCCTTCATTGTTTGTCTTAATATGATATTAATTTAGACGAATATCCTTGAAACTTAATAAGTTTCTATTAGACTTGGGAGAGTAAAATGCATTTTTAATATGCAATCTTATACCTTTTGGTATAAGTACAATAGCTCTTCCGGAGCCTTCAATTATATTTGTAGTACCAGAAATAATACTAACATTTACTTCGCGTTACCAAACAAGAGAAAAATTTATTACTCTCGAGAATTGTATGAGTTGTTGCACTATCATAAGACATATATCTTCATCATTGGTGCTAATGCCAACATTCCTTCTTCATATAAAGATAAATATAAATGTGAGAAAATCTTTTTTTTTAACACTCTCATAATGATGAGATGCCTATAACCAAGGGACCCACAACAAGAGCATTGGCTAGGAGGATACAAGAGGAATGGGCCTCCAATGCATATACAAGGCCCAAGATGAACTTTACATGGGCCAAGGAAGATGTGAAAACCTAGCCTAAAACTCTTTGTTTGTAAATATTAGAATAGGGTTTATTTTTGGGCTTTGTATTTTGGGCCTAGTAGAATAGGGTTTTCTTTGGGCCATGTATTGGGCCTTAGAGGAAATTGGGCTTTAGAGGTAATTTTGGACCAAAAAGGGGAATTGGGCCAAATGGGTCAAGAGTAGTGTGTCTACTCTAGAAAAGCCTAGAAGCTTCTCAAACTTACTCTCCAAGGAAGAGAGTTAGCTTCCCATGGCAAGACAAGTGTGACTTGCTTAGGTGGCAAGTCACACGTCCCACATGCTCCTTTTTGGCTCTAAAATTCAACTTTCTAGACTCCTTTTTCCCTCCACTTTTTGAAGACTCTTTGGTCTCATTTAGCCTATAAATAGAGAGCTTAGGACCCTTGTATTTTCATTCATGAATATAGTAGAGAAATTCAGTTGAGATGACTCCAAACTCCTCTCTTTTTGTGAATCAACTTAGGCTAGAGTTCTCCTTCTTGGTTTCCTCTAGCCCCCTTCCTTGAGTGTTGGCCCAACCTCACTTGAGAGCTTCTCCAAACACCATTGCCGCATCATTTCTCCTCTCATCTTCTAGCTTCCGCACCTTCATCCTTCTCCATGGAAGCCTCATCAATTCCGCATGGCTTCTCTTTGGCTTCCTTACTCTTGAAGATGGACTCATCATGTGGTATCTAGAGCCTTGGTTGATCAAGCTTGAGGTCAAGAGATAAGTTCATCTTCCTTGTGGTTTTTCTTTCAATTTTCGTGTTGTTCATCCATTTTTCTTTGTGTTCTTTCATTTTTTGTGTTGTTCTTCCATTTTCTTTGAGTTTTCTTCAAGTTTCCTTCAAATCAACCGAACATCTATGAGTCTACATGAATTCTATGGATTCAATTGGTAGATCTCCATGATTTTTGGTTCACATTTGTTCTTAAGTTCCATTTATTTTTCCAGCAACATTTTCTTTGTTTCCTAGTGTGTGTTCTTCATTTTCATTCGGTGGTTTCCATTTATTTTCAGTTTATCATCTTGTGTTTTGTCTTAAGTCATGTTTAAGTGTTTTGTTTCATCTCCATTTTCGTTTCATTTGATATTTTCTGCATTTTCTTGATGAGAACCAAGTCCTACATCATACAAAAGAGCAATGAACATCAAAGTGATGCTTGTGGACGTGTAAGGCATGTTCTCTCTGTTTTTGATCCATTTCATCGATTGGATTCTTGCTTTTGTGTGTTCTAGATGTTCTTCTATGATTCATGCTTGATTCTATATCATAATCAAGTTCATTCTACTTGAATTTCATAGAACATCTTCTCAATTTCCGTGAGCAACTATGCTCTAGTCTCTGTTTTCAGTTTTCACTGCACGCACACCTACTGTTTGTGATTTATCCTGAACACATGGTTCGACAAAAGTTTTTTCTGATTTTTGCCTCTTAAAAGAAAAGAGATTGAGAGAAAAGAAATAATGCTTAGGGAAGTAGAGATACAACATCCTACAACTCCTTGCATAGACTTCAAAGGAGTAATTTCATCTTTTAACTCTTCCTTATTTGTCATTAATGTTTTTCCTAAAATTGCTTTTCCACCTTCACCAATCATTTCATACTCCTCAAAAGAGTTGCAAAAATCAATCTTTGACTTAGAGTTACCTTTTAGGTCACAATTAAGTCAAAGGGAAAATCAATATTTTTGTGAAATGGGCCTCATTGAAAATGTTTTCAAACATAAAAGCCCATCTTCATGTATCTTCACAAAATATACTCTATATGGCATCCAAAATTTTAATGAAATCTTATTTGATGAATACTGTAGATATATTTTTGATCCAGGAGGAATCCAACTTTTAATGCTGTGGGCCTTAATCAACCTTCTTGATCTGAGGACAGACAGTGGCGGAACTAGACCAAAAATTGTAGGGGTGCCAAATTATATTTGTTATATATAATTTTTTTTAATTAAAAAATAATAATTTTTTTAATTAAAAAAATTAATTTTTTTACATAATTTTTTTTATTCAAAATAAGCATTCATGACAATAGAATCTAAACAATATAACAATAATATATATGAAAGAGTAACATAAAGTTTATCATCAACAATAATATAAAAAAAACAACAAAAGTTACCTTTAT
>Ga0214544_1009832_pt1 | contig 14624 bp, 14 predicted proteins | sample CNSS3metaG_FD_160074 | JGI IMG/M metagenome (GOLD analysis project Ga0214544, IMG submission 160074) | Root nodule microbial communities from cowpea collected in UCLA plant growth center, Los Angeles, California, USA - CNSS3 | ecosystem: Host-associated > Plants > Roots > Nodule | place: USA...
GGCGTCTGTTACTTGTTCAGCAGTCGGCTGTTGATGAAGGCGACCACGTCGGCCGTCTCGGCTGCCGTGCGCCGGGTTATTGTCGCCGCCGCCGGGCCCCCCTGCAAGAACGACGGGAACCAACCGAAATTGCGAACATTCCAATCTTCTTTCGGCCAGACCGCACGGTTCACGCCAAGCACTGCGAAGTTTGCAATCTTTCTGGCGAGTGGCTGCGCTGTCTCGGTGTGACAGCTGACGCAATCGGTATTGAAGAAGTGGCTCTTGTTCGGATCGGCAATGGTATTGACGATCTCAATGATGCGGCTGTTGGGCACGTTGCCATCGATAAATTCGGAGGTCGAAACACCCTTGCGATCAGCTGCGGGCAAGGGCGGGTTTTGCAACGCCGCGTGTCGACAGGTGATCGGATTTTGATTGTTCGTACCCGGTTGCGGGACGACGTGTTTTCCGCCGATGATGCTGAACATCTGTGCTGCGTGCAGGCCATCAAGCGTCGGGCCTGGTACAGGTATCAGGCCTGCTTGCGGGGCCCTTAACATCGACACGAAAATCCAGGGCTCGGGCGGTGCGATGCCCATCACTGCCATGGTGTTGAGGCGCTGAGGCGAGAGATGCTTCTCAAGCAAGGTCTTGAGCGCATCGCGAAAAGCCTTCGCCGATGCTCCTACAAGACCGGGATGCACATTCAGATCACCGGCAGTCAAGACTTTGCCTTTACCAAAATGTCCGGCTGCAAGCTGATCGCGCAAGGTAGCGACGTCACGAACGATCGCCTTGAAGGCTTCGTCGTCCGGTTTGAACCGCGGGAACGGCGCGCAACCGTCCAGAGGCGGATCCGCCTCGAGAGTGAAACTGAAGATCAGGTGGCCGGCGGTATCGTGAACCTTGAAGCCGTCCGGCCCGTTGGTCACCGGCTGAATGATAAGGCGGATTTGCGGTTGTCGGCCGAATTGGGCGATGACATCCGGCGCCAATCCCGGCGCGCCCGGATCGATACGGATGCCAGCCACGAACCAGGCGTCGATCTTTTTCACGGCATCGGGCAGCTGAATTTGACGTACACCCGAATCAGGCAGGCCCGGACGCTCCGGATTTTCGGCGTTAGCTATAAAGCGCGCGAAGTCCGCGTCGGAGAACAGCCGCTGGGGAGTTCCCGACGGGCCGGCGAGATCGGACACCGCGATCAGATTGGCGAGGTCGCCAGCCGACTTCGGCGGAGGAAAGAGAATGGACACATCATTGGGCGCAAGCGGCTTTGATCCGGCTTGCGCCGGAGCCGTTGTGACGTCCAAAGCTGATGCGAACATCACTCCCGCCGCAAACAGTCGCGCAAGCCGCCGACGAAACCTCGATCTGTGCATGTCCCCCCTCGCCACCATTGGAAATTCCTCTGTAAGACCAAAAACTTTCAAACATCAGCCCATAAGCGGCGGCCCGCCGCTACGCTCTCTCGCTATGCCGATGCGAGCGACAGGCTTAAACTCCTCATTCCTCACCGTAGAATTGGCTTTGCAAGGTCTTGAGTTTCGTCGGATGCAACGCCTCCTCGATACAGCCGAGGAACATCTCACTTCTTGCATTGACCCGGGCGCTATCGACCGGCGCATGTGCCATGTCCGTTTGCAATGAGCGTACGGCCGTCCAGTCGTTTGCACGATCCTTGAGCAACTCGAACAGTGTTCGGCGATTGTTGGGGGGAGATAATCGGTCGTCCCTATACCGGTGCGATCGGAAGTGAGCCAAAGTGACCTTGGCCGAGATCTTGGCATCCCTGAGCGCGTCGGGAAGCGTCAGCAGATCGAGCCCTTCGAGCTCGCCTAGCTGCTGCATTTGATCTTGCGCTTCCTGATATTGCTCGCGGCCGACCAGTTGATACATTCCTCGCGGACGAAACAGCCAACCATCATCCGTTCCGGGCTGGTTGCCGAACAGATTGCCCTCGTAGCCAAGGACGAAGTTGGCCAATTCCTTGGGATGGTTGAGTAATGAACCAATGTCGACCGCGGGCTTGTTTGCGGCCGCAAGCTTTGCGTTATTCTGGTCGATGCGTTCGCGCCATTTCTGTGGGAGTTGTGAACCCGCGCTGTAAGAGAAATTCTCGCTGCTGCGCGTAAAGTCGGCGCTGTCGTAGGACACCGATCCAAGAATATAGGCCAGGATACGAGAATCCGTCTCCTCGACGCGATCCCATTCCTGCAACAAGGCCTTCACCTGCTCGGCCTGATAATAGGCCATGTAGCTCTTGCGATATGGCGGAACAGGTGGAGGAGCCGGTGAATGGTCCTTGCTCGATTCGGCCAACTGGTGCTCGTAGGCGGCGAGTTTTTCCTGATACGTTTCATAACCGCGCTTCTGCAGCCAATTGCTCTCATAGCAGGCAAGCAACGGCTGCGGCTTGATCTTTGGAGATGGTTGATATTCCATCGCTAACTCGCCGGCGTAGGCAGCCCGTGCGAGCTTGGCGTCCTTAAGCGTTTCAAATGCGGACGCGACCGATCCATTCAGAAGATGAAATAACTTTACCTGCAGGCAATCAGCGTTGCTCTGCCTCTCGCGGGACTGATCGAAGTCGTCCTTCGGCACGCAATCCCAAAAGCGACCGCTGCTCAATGAGATGATATCCTCGGTCTTCTGCGACAACGTCCAGCCGAGTGGAAGGCTGTAAAACAGGCCTGTTATGTCCGTCCGACCGAAAGTCGGAAAGCGCTGCACACTGGGAGTCACTTCGACTCCGGGATGACGATCAATGCTGGTGGCATGATTAAGCGCGACATAGGTTCGGGAGGTTCGCGTGCTCAGAAGCGCGCGTACCGGCTCCATGAGCTCACCGAACAGGAATGACCCATGATCACCGAACTGCCCGCTGACGAGCGACAGCAGGTAGATCCTGAATTTCGGCGCATCGGAGGTGCCCTTGATGGTGTTAAGCTTCTCAATCAGGTCGAGCGCCGTCTCAACGCCAGAGTTTTCCACGTATCCGCCGTCTACCAGGCGCGCCTGCGGATGAGAAGTTATGCAGTCATTCTTGACCGAGACGGTCGCCGCCGGCGTCACCCACGGAAATCGCGCGCTCGTGAAAGCGGCTGTGCTGAGCCGAATATGAAGCGAGTGGCTCTTGACCGTTTGGTCGGCCCCTGTGCCAGCGCGTTCAAGCGCTGCAAGAACACACAGGTCCGTGTCTTTCGGGTGCAGCGGATCGAAATCGAAGGGCGAGATGACAGCCCGTTTGCCGCTTCCGGCATCTGTCGTGTTGAACAAAAGGGCCGGCATGTTGTTGCCGGGCGCCCAATGGGACTGATAGTCGGCTTTTAGCAGATTGGATCGATCGTTCCCGCCGTTGTGGCTGCCAAGTATTCTGTCACCGGCGTTCTCCAAGGTGTATTCGAGAAAGCGCGCGCGATCGAAGGCGGGGATCGCGAGCGGTGAAAACATTTGAGTGAAATCAGTAAACAGAAAGCCGGCGACCAAAGGCGATAGAAAATCCGTGGCCAAGACGCTTGCAACGCGCTGCTCGACCGGGCCGGGAGCATCAATATCTTGGACCCGCCCAACCCCGGCAAGGAAATCTGCGATTTTGGGGCATGTCTTTCCGTCGACGGCATTCGAATCAAGGGACGCATTTTCGGCGTGGAGCGCTGCGGCGAAGATTGCCGAACCGACGCTGCCGCCGGACACGCCGCTTATCGCAAACAGATGTTGGCGAAATGCCGGACAGAGATCCTGCAGCCGCGCTAGGAACCGCGCCGCATTATTGGCGGCATAGATCCCTCCGCCTTGAGTCGCTACAATGAAGACGGGATATTCGCCGAGCCTCTTAGCTTCCTCCACCCGCGGTTTTTGTAATAGCCACTCGCGGAATGCGGCGGCAGCAGACAGGCGCGCTTTCTCCGGCGGGCTGTTTGCTTCAGAGACGGTACGCAGTTCGTGGTTGTCACCTCCAAATAAGGAGGCAAGCAGAAACAAGCCGCCAAAGACAGCCGGAATAAACGGAACCGCAAATCTGATCGTCAAGAGAGCAAAATGGACTGTCAGACCAATGACGGAAACCGCAAAGAGAGCGATCACGCCGAACGATCCGAGAAATTGTGCCAGCCTATCTGGCAGCAGGAGGAATGCTGTCGTCAACAGCATAATGCCGGCGATCGAGAGCGCGAGAAACCTGTAGCGGATGAAGTACGCGTTGTTGGCGCGGCTCGCGATATCAATCGAGCGACCTCTTAATCCTATTCGCCAAGTAAATGCCACGAAACAGGCGAGCATGATCAGCATGGCGGTTGCCAGGATGAGCAGCATGTTTCGCTCAAACGCGAGCGCCTGGTCCTGAATGCGGAAGATACTGCCGACTTCCTCGACCTCGCCAATCTTTCGCGCCGGTCGTGAGGCGAATTGGCCTGCTGTGGCGGCGATGATCGGCAGTGCTCCAAGCAGGACGGGAGCAAGTCTTATATAGAAGGCCAGGCGCCCTGACGGTTTAGGGATTTGCGGCAGGGATGCAGTTGTGAGCTGAAACGCGCTTGCCCAAATTGTTATGGCGATTAGGCCGAGGGCAGCGAATTCCCTGAACGTCACCCAACCGAGGTCGTCCGCGGCTATCCGGTAGAGCTCCTGAATCTGATCTGGCAGGTAGAGCAACACTGAAATAGCTAACGACAAAACGATTATCCATCTAAGATTGCGCAGCAAGGTAAACAGCTGCTCGCGCACACTCATCGCGTTATCTCCCTCTCACCTTTATGGAGATTGCTGGCAAGCCACTGAAACAGGCTGTGATACTAGGTATTCGCGCCAGCTCATGTTGAAATTGTTCAGCCCGTAGCGTAACGGGCGACTTGAAACAGATTGACTTGTAAGACACGCTCTTAGGTAGCGCTTCGAATATGGTGCACTTCACTACAGGAGTGTGCCGGGTTTGTCGATATGTTCTGCGCGGCAATTGGAGAGTTTTCCTCCAAATGGCCTCCACTTCTTTTGCATTGAAGCGCAAATCGCTTGCCGACGTATGCCTCCCCTTCAGGCCGGCTGGCAAAGCCCGATGGCAAACGCTCAGTACGAACCGCACCGCTGCGTGTAGGAAGAACACGCGCTTGCCAGGCACGGGGTGCGTGATGGTCCGCGACGAAGCTGCGATCGAGTGGCTTTCGATAAGACGTTTTGCCGCTCGAAAACAAGTCCTCGCGCTGTTGTTCATCGTAACTCTGTGCGGAAACGCACAAAACCGGCGTCGCCGTTGCTCTAATCTGTGGGCCTTCGGAGTGTGGTGAGGGCGGTGTGTCGCTCCTGCCGCGGCATCGCTAAGAATAACTGCGATTGCTGGGTCGGTGCTCTTCGGTCGGAGAATGGCTTACTGCGACTCGCCTTCCGTCTTAGGTGTACGAGCTTTCGGCGAGCATGTGACGGTCGCCACAAGCTCGGAATTTGTCGCGTGCCTACGAGCACCGCGCTTATAGGTGCGCTTAGCTGCCGTAACGTGTGCAGCAACTTAAATGCCGTACCCCATCTCCGCCGGCCTGGGCCGAGTGAGAATGGTATTCGTTTCTTGTGCTCTATTCGTAAGGTTGCTTCAACAGATTGCTTGAGAGTAGTCATGCTGCATAGGCGGTCTTCACCTGGACATTCGGGCGAAGTTCATAAGCTAAGCAGGGGCACGATGCACTGGGGTGAAGCCAACATGTGCTCTCCGATAATTGCGGATGCTGCGGGCGTGTCTTGGCGCGGGGGGCAGTCCTGCATATGACCCGTTCGCGGGGGTGTTGCGGTTGTTGCCACTCCCCAAGACGATGGGACATCCTGGCGAGGATAGCTCCCGTCGCGGCAAGGCGTCATTGATCTGCTTTTGTGAAGCAGTGCGGTCGGAGTTTGGCAACAGCTATTCGATAGAAGGTTCTTCCAACCCAGCACGCCCGACCAATAAATGGAGAACGTTTCAGTACCGCCGGACCAGGCGTGGGCAGAAATTGCGTTGCGGACAGGTTCGCGTTAATTTCCTCCAGCGTCCTATAGGAAAGGTAGTGACCGGGGGCCCGGCTATGACCGATCCAATCGTAGAATCTACGAACATCGCCTCTCGAACGAAACTCGCGGCCGTTGCTCGGCTCATGGTCCGTTCGATATTTTTTGTTCTGCCGCTCGCCTTCACATGGCTGAAGCTCCGCAATTTGTCCTCGTCGGAGATCGCACAGCTGATCTCTAGCGCGTCTGCCAGCGGTATCGCCTGGAAGGCCGCCCTAATCGCCTATTTCTTTGCGTGGGTCTGGGGAACGCTCTGGGATGTTGGACTGCAGGAGCGGGTTTACTTGGACGCACCGAATAAAGGCAAGATGCCGTTGCAGGCGTTTGGAATGGCCTTTGTGATCCTCGTTGTTGGTGCAGCCTTGATTTGGGTGGATACGTTCCTACAGTTCGTCGCGGTCCTGGCGCTGTTTACCATTGTCGATCATGCCGCGTGGCAATACTTGGTAACTTTTCTTCAGCCCATGATTCAGCACGCACGCCAAGTATACAATAACCGGTACGACGCAATTGGGTTGGAGCAGTTGCGGTTGGTCGAGAACCAAGTCTGCGGTACCTGGAAATGGCGGCGGGGAGTTGTCGGGCTGGCTTGGATTTTGGTTATGCTGGCGCTTGCCCTCGTGATGTCGCCAGAAAGTTCTGTCAGAGCTGGCCCAGCCGAAGTTACTTGGGGATTTATCCAGGCGGTGAGCATCCTGATCTGGGTGTTGCTAATGGAGAGTTGGCATTGGTACGTTCGCATCGTGACGAGGGTCGGTGTGGACACGTTGGAGCATCTGAGGGACGGATACAGGCTGGTGCCTTTTTCAGCTCCACATTCGAAATGACGCGGCAGCTGAGATACACGCCAAAGAATCGGGAGAGATCCACCAGCGCGCACGCGCGCTCGATGCCGCGGGCAAACGATACGGCGGGCCATTACTCGACCAGCTTATTAGACCGGGTTACCGTCCGCCTTCGGCAACAAGGGGCACTTCGACGCGAGAAAGAACCTCTGGTGAGAGGCGGAGCGGTACTTCCGCGACGGAACTGCAAAACGCGATCCCGATGTGATGATCTCGCTGGCCGATGCCATCCGGGATCAACATCTGCGCGCCCGAACCTGGGGCGAAGCGGACGCCCTGTACGACCGAGCCGCCGGCCTGGGCCATAAGGGGGCGCAGGCCAATGTGGCGAAGCGCCAAGCCGGAGGCGCCGTCGTCAGCAGATCGGCGGCATCATCTTCAGCATCTCACCAACACGTTGAGGGGTGTGCGAGTCCCATTAGAGGGCATCGACAGGAAGCCGACTGAGCCCGAGACAAGGACTGTCAGGTGCAAGCCGTTCCCAGCTAATGTCGAGGGACGGCCCTTGAATTTGTTCGCTCGATGGTTGTAGCGTCTGTTATCATCGTTATTTAGAGCTGATCGACCAGATGAAGAGCAATATTCTTTTTCCCACCGAAGAAGATGCAATTAAATGCACTTACACAATTCCATCAAACGTCTTGTTGGGATCGATAGTCGTCTCTCTCATTTTTTTCTTCATCAGCTCTTATGCCCGCCCTCTTCTTCCGGATACGGCTGCCGCAACGATCAGGCATGATTGGTCTGGGATGTTGGCCGCGAATCTTTTCGACAAGCCTCGCTCAATCATGTTGGGAGTCGGGTTTGTGTGCAGCGGCGTTTACAGCTTCATCTACTGGATTTTTTTAATGAGGTTCATCGACGTGGTTTGGAATCGTTTCTTCGTACGGAGGAATGATTTTCCCCTACTGCTAGGATGGATATTCCTCTATTCAGTCTACTTGTTGTTTGTCGTTCTGGAATGGCCGACACGTTGGTGGGTCATCGTGCCAGCAACCTGGTTGCTAACGGTGATTCTCTTGGCGACAAGGGTTGAGGCTTTTCGGAAAATGCTCGTCTCGCAAGGTTTCGAGCTGCAGCAGGATATCGTTTACATACGAGAGCCTGAGCCAAAGCTCGATCGCACCTATACCACTCAATGGCGATTGCTATTGGCGCTGCGTCGGAATTACCTAGTGAAGGAGCCTCTTTTTGCGATTTCTGTGGTTGCTACGATAGCGATAGCAGAAGGTTCTCGAGGTTCGTTTGGTACCGACGACCAGTTACTGTTTGCGGGTATTTATTCCGCAGGCTCGTCGATATTGGTTATACAGTTTCTGATTACGAACGCCGGCCGAGTTCTATCGGGCCTTTACCGGATACGTGAGAGGGCGGAAATGAATGATGTCGATTATTTCGATAGTATTGTGAGGTGAGGCATCGCCCCACCTCACCCCTAAGAGTGGCTTCGGCGCCGCAAGTGGCGTTCGTGCCGGGTATAAAAATACATTCCGACCACGGTTAAAAATGCGACTAGCAGCGGTCCAAAAAGAGAAAGCAACAGCAGTGCATCTTGCTTCATCAAGATAGCTCCCTTTGCATGTAGGTAAGATATGCTGACCTAATGTGCAATGCTCGTCAGCGGAGTTGTACGCTTTTGTTGCGACTGACGCTAGAAGGGGTTCAGGATCGAAACAGTTAATGTCAGCTGCGGGTTTTCTGCGAAAGACAAAATTCTTGCTGATCTGAATCCGTAGACTAACCGCTGAAGCGGTCGCTGGTTCAGTTGTTGAAAGCAGTTGTTGGCCACCTGCAACGGGACAATTGCCAAACGGCTTGTTGGCTGCTCTCGCCTTTTCCTTCCGTATCCGACGTATGCCAGCATTCGAGGCAGTGCTGGTATCGGCGTGTGATCGTTAGCGCTTGGTGCTACTGCGACTACTCACAGGAAAGATCGGGGGCCAATGGTAGCTTCGCGTCACAATTCGAACGGGTCACCACCAGGTAGCGGATCGACCACTCTGCTTTGAGGGCCGCGTCTTGCCAATTCAAATGGATCGCCACCTGGAAGCGGGTCGACCATGGCGGCCAACTCGGTCAAGAGTCGCCCAGCGTGATGCAGTACAGCCGCGCGAGGCGTTCTCGTTTCGGCTGCTAACCCGGTTTCCGTGACAAGTGCTGTCGGCAGATCGACTCTGGCAGTGCGTACATTCGCTCGTCGTTTGCGATATTCGCTGCGATGCATAGTGCGATCTTCGACTTCATGAAAATGGCGCTCCTTGTGGCGCGAGCCGAAGATCTCTCGAGCTGCTGAACCGTTGCTGACGATTTGATAACCGTTTTTCAAAGTCTGGAACGGTTTGCTGACCTTGTGAAGATGGTCAAATTGGACCGACCGCGGCTTATGCCAGGATTCGAAGAAAGAAGGATAAACGAAGTTGCTTACGGCGATGCCGTCGATTTCATACTCCCCGTCCTCCACCGCGTCACACATTTCGTAAGCGTAAAATAGGCTGTTGCTGCCTTGGGCCCACATTTGCGCGCCGGGATCGATCAACATTTCGAGCAACTCATGGGACGTGGTGACGCTCACCTTCTCCCCGGCCGCGACGGTACTCTTGACGAAGACCTTCGACACAGGCTGTCCGTCCTTGGTCAGATCATGATAACCGAGGGCATCGGCCGCATCAGAATCATCCAGAAAGACAATTTGCCATTCATCGGGCTTCGGCTTGTCGGCAATCTGAAGCTTCGCAGGATAACCCCATATGGGTACGAAATCTCTCTCCAATTGCTTTTCTAATGCTGCCACCAGTTTCTTGAGGTCGACCTCAAGGGGTGCCTTCGCCAGATTCACAAAAGTTACGGTCGGAAATTTCCCTTGATTGAATGCGGCTGCTCTAATCATCGCGAAGCTCCTTCGAGTAGCGTTAAAAAGGGTTAGGTCTGCATGCGCGGGGGGAAATCACAAATCACCAAATGGATCTTCATCTTTGTCACGCGGAATTGGGTCCACCACCCTAGGCGTTCGGGTCTTCGTCTTTGGTCGCTTGACCAGTGTTTTTGCCTTCTTTGTGCGCCTGGAGGGGCGAGATGGGGCGCGCTTTTGGGCTTTCGAGGCTGATTTTGCCATTCGGAGGTGATCCCTTATGGAGCGCGAATGAGTTGGAGCTCGCGACTTTTCAGTTGGTCGACTGCCCTGGCCGCAAGTTCTTCGGCCCAATTACGAGCCTGCGCAGTAAGAGTAGCTCCAACGAATATTTCGTCCGCCGGTAGGCGTGGCGTGCGGACAGGGCGGGGCGGCAACCTTGCCATGCGCACGGAAGGGGAGACGACGGAGGCATCGCCGCTTCGTTCTCGGGAGAAGAGGTAGCTACGCAGCGAAGTAAGATAAGCTAGGATGTCCTTATCTACAGCAAGGCCCACAGTGACTTTATGGGTGTCCGTCCGGTTTAGCGAACCAGTGAGCGAAGCGTCGGCGAGTTGGAAGCCTGAGCCGACGGGAGTAAAGGTGACCTTGGGCGTTGATGATCCGTCAATTGTCGTCGTGAAGGTAAGTTTATCTGCGATGGTTGGAGCGCCGATCGCGCCGGCTGCAGCGTCCTTTTCAGACAACTGCCCAAGATAAACCAGCTCGAAGAAGGTCTTCACAAGTTCGTCGACGCCGATATGGCCGGCGATAGGATAGACGTAGTTGGCCTGCTTTATTTGCCCGTCGCAGTATCGGTGACCTCGAACAGGCACATTTACTCTTACTAAGAGCTCGCTGAAGGTGTCGGTGATCGTGAAGGAACGTTCGTTAGTTCGATTCCTGTTGAAATCGCCTGACACAGCAAGTGTCAATTTTCGTGCCCAAGGACCCAACAGGTTCACGGTGGTGCCAAGATCATTTTGTTCACTCATGGTGAGATCAAAATTGTAGGCAATCGCTGTCGAGTAGATCACCCGGTAAAAATTTCGCACTTGTTCATATTTCGGACCCGGAAATCGATCTGGATTGAAGTTGCTAATCGAGTCGGGGTCCGCTTGGTAATCCGCTAGCACTTGTCGGGCGATTGGATCGCCGAGTTGATCATCATGATCGGTGGCAAGCCGCGTAAGTTGTCGGATCAGAAACTGTAACGCGGCCTCGCGCGTTTCACAGCGGATTTGCCGAGCAATATGGTACGTATTTACACCTGTCACGTCTTCTGGCAGCGGATGAATGGAGCAACTCACCAACAGAAATGCGGCCGCACTCGCGGCAAGTATTCGAATAAACATCGGGCGTCCCCTACCAACGTCTAATCCTCTGATTGTACGCACATTGGGGTTGTCTTGTATGTCGTATTCGCGCAACAGGCCATGAAATTCACAAATCGTAGATGCAAACCGTGCTACCGCGCGCGGTACCGATGGCGATAGTACTTCTGGTTACTCCGCTGGCCTGGCTACCTCCAGCGATTTTTGAAGCGAGGCCATGTTAGGCGCTTGTGAAGGTGGGGCCGCGGTCGGCGTTAAAGCTCACTAGCAGCGCCGCCCCTCAGACGTAGGCCGAGCCGACCCGGCGTCAAATTCATCGGCCACGTAATACGCGCTTCTTGCGACGCAACGGCTGAAGGCCCTTAGGCACGGTCTTGGGAGTTTTCGTACGCTCGGGCGGCCGATCAAAGAGCTCCGATAAATGGACAGCCAGCGTTTCGGAGATGCGGTCGAGAAGGTCAATTGTTGGATTTTTCGCTTCTCGCTCAAGACTGGCCAGGTAGGAGACGGTCAATCCCAGTCTCATAAGCCAATTTCTCCTGCGAAAGACTGCATTGTAAGCGGGTGCGACGCACATTCCTAGCCACAAGCGGACGACGTTTCAGGCGCCCCAGCCATGGCATTCGGCCAGCCGTCAAGCCACCGGCTATAGGCCCCCTGGTCTGACGCAATCAACGATCGATACTCAAACCTCCTTTAATCTAAGCACGGTCTCGCACAGGTTGTTAACCTGCTGCGAGAATCTGTCCAAGTCAACGCGCCTGGAAGCGCGCGAATGGCAACGTTGATGTCGGCAGCGGCTTCGCTTGTTGAAATACTGCGCGACACGGGCGAGAATCGCTGAAGTTCTGCGCCGCTTGCAGGCTAATCATGTCGCGGACTAGCAAGGTTATGCTGGGGGTCTGATGGATTTCAGCGCAGTTTGTATCGTCGGCCTGGTTGTGACTGGCGTAGCGACGATCGGCTTCTTCGGTGCAAACCATAAGTTCAGGGCGGCGGTCGACCGGTCGGTCGCCCCGATGAAGGTCCCTGAGCGGCGATGGCGCGGATATAGCGCCCAGGACCTGAACGAGTTCAGGATAGCCGCGCTCAAACAGCCGACAGCGCTCGGGAAATCTGCGCTGGATCTGTATCGCGACCGTGTGTTGCTACTTGATATGGGTTTCGCCGTTGCCTTGGGCCTTTTTAGCCTGCTGTCTTGGGTTGTGGCTACGCAGCAAGCCGGCTCGTCGTTCGTGTCGTCCCTCGCGATGTTCTGCGGAATGGCGGGCGTCATCTACGGTCTCTCCGATCTGGGTGAGGATATCATCCTTCGTATGCTTCTCCAGCCTGGACGCGCCATCCGCGATGACGATACCAAGAGAGCGACTGCTCTTACGTGGTTGAAATTCGCAACGATCTGCATATCCATTGTCGGAGTTATAGTGTTCGCGCTACTGTCCATTGTGCTAAAGGCGATGCCATCCGATGCCAAGTCATAGAGCTTGGTAGGCGAACATGTCGGCCTTGCTCTCTCGTGACACTCGGTCGTCGACTCTCCTGGTCCCGCCGCAGTGCGCTAGAGCCGTACTATGCGGAGGCATGCCTTGACGGCTTCCTCTTTCGGCTAGCGGTCTCGTCGCCGAGGAGATGCACTATGCCCTCTCTACAACCGCATAGATTATGTGGTATTCTACAAAAGGGGCCTAGCACATGCATGACTTCAGCACGAACAGAGAGTCGGGCCTCCGGGCTTCAAGTGCGGAACGTTTGTTCGCCAGTCTATCGCGAGGAAGTGCGGCGCCTTGATCCGGCCCGGCAAGCTGACGATTGTGCGAGGGCACTTTCTGCCGCGAGCTATACATCCCATGTCACGCGCCTGTTTGCGGCGGACTTTAAGGGCCTGTCCGAGGAAAAGCTTCAGGACTGCATACTTGCTGTGATCTGCTTCGACCATTTTTGCCGAAGTATCGATCACGCGACCGACTCCTCGCGCGGCACGATGACAGCGGTTCATGAAGGCACGCTGATCTTTTCGAAAGGAATTGCGCTGGCCAGCAAGCTCGCGCAGGAGCCTGCCTGGCTCTTCAGCAAGCTCGATGGATATTTGCAAGAAGCGAGCAATGGTGAGCGCTATCTTCGGCGCCATCGGGGAGCAGTCTTCAGCTGTGGCCAGCTTCTAGGCCTGACCGTCCGCGGACTCGACCCGCGTCGTCGCAACCTTGGACGTCTCGCGCGGCTTCGTCATGGTTTCCGAGATCTCGCGGATCGAAGCGACGTGCGGCCTTCATTCAGCTCGCAGAAGCATCCCCGCGCGCGGCTCGCGACCCGCAAAGAAATGGCAAGGTGACTGACACGGCGAAAATACCGCCGCGACCGGGACCATGATCGTCAGCGTCAGGCGGCGCTACCATTTGACCCCAAGGCACAGGCACCTCCCTCGCCACTTCCCGCGGAGTCCCGGGCCGGCAAACCGGCCCGCGGACGGCGCTGAGCGCGTCCTTGCGGGTGATGTAGCGGGTGTGCGCGGCGGCCGTATACGGCTGCGCCTGTGTGGACTTGCCGACAGGAGTGTGATGCAGGCTGTAGATAGCCACGCTCGCCCCCGTGGCGGCGGTGCGCGGGTTTGCCCGGCAAACCCATAAGTGCGCACTTACGGGGTGCGAAAGCGCAGGATGGGGCAAGCTTAAACATTTGCCAAGGTATTCCAGACAATTTTACGAATATTGGCCTCTTTAAGCTTACCCGGACGATTCAACGATCGAGCTGTATCTCTCCTTATTTAAGCCCTCCGCGCTGTTAACGCACCGCCGCGAAACGGGGATTGGTTTGCGATGGACAATGTGATTGATGAGATTGCCGGACCGAAGCTGAAGACTTTCGGACGGCGGAAGATGACGCCGCGCGTATGCGTAGTCGACAGCAAGCGCCATCTGCGGGCCTTCATGAGCGAGGTACTCGAGGATCTCGGATTTGTCACCTAGCGATTGCAGCAGCGCGAGCGAGCTACAAGCTGTACTCACCGCCGATCTGCCGGACCTGGTCCTGCTTGGCATTGGCGCGGACCGCATCGAGCCTGGCCAGTTCCTGCAAGTTCTGGTACGCGACGCCTTCGAGGGCAAGGTTCTCGCTGTCGGCGCGCGCGATTCGATCATCGCGAAGGCGGTGCAGCAGGTCGGCGAGGAATATGGGCTTGCGATGCTGCCGCCGCTCACCACTCCCTTTACCGCCGACACGCTTCGCGAGCGGGTGGCGATGCTGCTGCCCGAGCAGCAGGTCCCGAGCCCGGCGGTGCATGTCAGCGAGGCGCTGCATGGGGGCTGGCTCGAGCTCTGGTATCAGTCGAAACTCGACGCGCGCTCGCTCGTTCGCCGCGGCGCCGGCGCGATGGTGCGCATGCGACACCCGACCTGGGGCGTGGTCCCGCCAGCCTATTTCATCCCAGAGGAGCAAGATGCCCATTTCCGCGACCTGTCGGAGTTCGTGATCGAGCGCGCCTTGCAGGACTGGCACTATCTCCTGGAGCGGCAGACCGCGGTCGACCTTTCGATCAACTTGCCAGCACCC
>Ga0214544_1009833_pt1 | contig 14623 bp, 2 predicted proteins | sample CNSS3metaG_FD_160074 | JGI IMG/M metagenome (GOLD analysis project Ga0214544, IMG submission 160074) | Root nodule microbial communities from cowpea collected in UCLA plant growth center, Los Angeles, California, USA - CNSS3 | ecosystem: Host-associated > Plants > Roots > Nodule | place: USA...
AGGTAAAAGAATGGACATGATTAGGATTAGTAATATTTAATTGAGAAGTTACTTTGGTTAAATTTACTAAGATTAATCTACAAAGTCTTTACTTTTGATTGAGAAGTTACTTTGGTTGAAAGTAAGAACGCCAACAAATTAATTGAGAAGTTACATTGATTAATTTGAAGTCTCAAACAAGAAATCAATAACAATAATCTTTAGGAAACCAATAATGAATCCTATTTTGAAAAAGCAGTGGAATCGACCTATTTTTCTTTACTATTGTTTCTGTCTTATTTTATCTTCTTATCTTTATCTCTTATATTTTTATTATTTTATTTGACTAACCATTTTGTATAGATTTTATAAGAAATAACTTGTTAAAAATCAATTTCGTGTTCGTTGGGAGACGACTTAGGGTTAACTTAACCCATACTAATTTTTTGGCCACTTTCTTAACAATACTGAAGTTGTTATAGATAAGTAGTATTAATTTGATCGCTTGACGACAACGTTATCAGAAACCCATAATTGGGTGAACAAAGACGCGTCACCTAGCGACACGTAGCTCTCTGCCAGGCGGTTCCTCGCAAGAACCCAGGAATACTCATGATCAGCATGAGTCGCCTGGCGGCTAAGAGTAGCCCGCCAGGCGGTTTCTAAGATTTTTCCAGAAACACAAATATTGCAGAATTTACAATTTACATACATTCAATGGACATGCTTTTCATACAAATTAAATGATATAATTTAATGAAACAGGTTCAGCTCCCATAACCTGGTTTCCTTTCCTTATTTTGAATGTGAGATGGTTCTTCTTGGCCAAAAAAAATGTCTTCCCTTAGTGCTCCCGCATTCCAGCTCCCGCATTCCAGCTCCAAACATACTCTTAATTCTCTCAACACACTCTCAAATTCGCTCTCTCTCACTATGTAACAATGGCAACCTTGCAAACCTTTCTTCTAACCTAAAATTGGCTTTTTGATGGTGCCTTAATGCTAGGTTAATTACTAAAACGCAAATTTGGTTTAATGATGTTTGTAAATACCATTAAAGGACCATTATGCACTACAAAAAAATCAGTTAACAGAGGAGGTTATTTAGTAGAGGTTTATTGGACCTCCACAAATAAATTTAATTAAGGGAGGTTTTTCTAACTTCCATTAAGTTTTAAAGGTTTATTCTGAAAACATTTTAGACTTATTTCAAAATCTCTAAGATACTTTTTTATTTCCCTCAATTTTTTTCATTCATTCCCTCTTCCCTTATTCCGAACCCTGATTTTCGATACTCCACGACCAATGCATCAGAACTCTCCACTATTGAATTTGGCCTCACCACCGTCATCTCTCACCCTAAATCTTCCGCAACTATACCGTAGGACACGCTTCAATCCCCTCATATTTTCGTTTTTTTCTTCTTGTTCCTCGAATATGTATGATGCGAAGATCTCCACAGTTCAGATGCACCTGGTGAGTTTAATGCCTTGCACATTATTTTCGTTTCTGTTGGAATTGATGATAGGGAGAACGTTTTAGTGTCCCTCTTCGGCCTCGTTTGTATGATGCAGATTTTTAGGGTTAAGGTTTATTCTATTCTCATTCTCCCACTTCCACATTGATTTTTGTAATTAGTTTCATGGTATGACTTTTCTGAAACGAAGCTCTCAAGTGCGAGTGGGAGTAAGAGGAGGGAAGGGAAAACTCTGTAGGTGTTATGGTTTCGAAGAGAAGGTGGGTACACACTTTTGTAGTTTGTTTGGGGAAATTTCTTCACCTACTCCTCTTAAGTTAAGAAACATTTTTCTAAAAGCAAGTTTTATGCAACTGTATCCATTCATGGAATTAGAACCTTAGATTGTTTGTTATTTGGGCCATATTTATTTCAGAACTTTTGGCTCTCTGTTTGGATACCTTCATGGAATGTTTAGTTCATAGATTTCTTGACAACATTGCATTAGCTTGTGCCTTTTCTAATTAAGTTTTTGGTTAAGATCTTTATCCTTGGCTTGGTGCCCCTATTGCATTGTAGGTGGGTAATGCTCTTGGGGATGCTAGTCCCAACGTTCAGAAGATCTAGATTTTTCACGGCTTCTCTCTAGGTGTCCTAATCTTGAAAATTTGGAAGCCATTGATACACTCGTCAATTCTGAAGGAAAGTTCATCCGATTCCCCAAGTTGGTTAGAGCACACATCCACGGAGATGCAATTCCATTGGAAATTGTTAAGAATGTTGAAGTTTTGTTCATATATTGGGTAATCACTATTAGTTTTTTTTCTTATTACTTTCCAATTTTAAGGAAAGAAAAGGATTTTATGATGTTTTGATATTATTTTTGTGTCTCTTCCAGATGTTTCGAGGAAAACTGGATCTTTACTTTCACAATTTAGTTGAACTTGAATTGACCTACTTATGGTCGATTATTATCAAATGGAGTTGGATCTTTGAAACCCTTGATCATACTCCCAAGCTTCAAAGTCTTACCATTTGTTATTCTAAGGTTTGATGATGATTTAACACTTGGACGTATGAATTTTCTTTTTATCTGTTTTTCAAATATTATTATTAATTAATATAATCTTATGATTGTTGTTGTAGGGTTGTTTTGGTTCATTTGATAAAGACGAACCCGTTCCTGAATGCATTTCATTGTATCTAAAAAGGTGTTGTCTTAAAGGTTACATTGGTTCCATAGATGAGACTGTATTTGCAAGATATATTATGTAGAATGCAAAATATTTAAGAACCATGAAAATCTGCACCGACGGTGATGCTACTCCTGATATGAAATATTCTATGATAAGAGTTTTATCCTCATTCGAGAAAAGCTCAGATTCTTGCACACTCTCATTTGAATAGTTAGAGAAGGTTTCTTTTGTTTGTCTTTCCGTTAGAAATCGCAAGAATTATATTTGTCTTTGAATTTTTAAGTTTGTATTGTTTTAGGAATATTCGATCTTCACATTTGCAATATTATTGAAGAATTTCTATGGATGAGATGCAGTATTATTTGTAATCAATTGTATGATCTTCAACCAATTTTTACTTTCATGTCTCTATTATATTACTTTCATGAGCTTATATATATTTAAGATTACTTAATAATGCAACTCAATATGCATCAATTGCTATCACATCCTTTCTTTGTGTTTGGTTTAAGAATTTTTATTTGAAACCGTTAACAGAATGGAGGAAGAAAGACAACCATTGTGGAGGAAGTTGCCAATTAGTTCAATCAAGATCAGTCCTGGAATGATTCAAGTGACTACTATTCTGGTATGAATTCTATGTTGGTCAGAATGTTGTATATTTTTGTGATTGAACCAGCAAAATTTTGTATATTGTGGTCTGAAATCTACCTGGAGGTACTAACAACCTATATTTTCACTTTTTTGGATACTTAATCTTCTCTTCAACATACAAAACCTACTAACAACAATCATCTAACTATTTGTTCTTTAGGTGTGATGTGACTTAACACATATGGAAGATGTGTGATTCTTTGATAGAAAGATGGTATTTCACATGAGTGTTCAAATTCATTTTAGTAAAGTCAAATGCTTAGGTTTTTATACTAAATGTAGTAATGTGTGAGGTTGTATGAATAAGTAGATCTTTAAATTATACATATTGTCAATTATATTTTGTAAAACTGAATGTTACATTGGAGTTATTACACTTAAAAAAAGAACATTTTTCTTATACTAAACAAATAAGTTTGTACATCATTTTCGGTTCCGTCCTTCATTATTATCTAAAATATAAACAGAACATAAATGCCTAAACGGGTTTGTATTAAATAATGGAGAGAACCTTTTACGCATTCTTCATTAAAATATTCGTAATATGATGGAGTGGATTTTATTATATTATCCTGTCCTTTTGGAACCATTTAAAACTGTGCAGCTTATGTAAGCAATGAGCAGCACCATTATCATGCATAAAATAACATTTGTTTAATCATTCTACATGCATGTATCACTACAAAAAAATTAATACTTAACAGAGGTTATTTTGGCGAGGACATTTCTACCACTGATTGTGCCACCAACAATTTATGAAGCAGGTGGACATGCCATATATGTTGATCAGACATTGGTTGATTACAATCCTTGCCTCTGAGGTAGTAAGAAAGATATCATAAAATACTCATTCAATTGTTTATAGTTCATATTTCCATTTCTGAATTCCTTATTTTGTGATAAATTTTAAGGGGGAAAGGGCCTAATTAGCAAGACTTTATAGAGTCGTTTAGGTACTCTGTACTTCATCCATTATCGGTCTTTAGCTTTCATAGGATTGTTAATTTTTAATGGATTCAAGAGAAGTAAGTTCCTAAATGGAAGTTTACTAAATCTTATTTAGCTATTATCTGGTACAAGTTTACTTTGACATATATTAGTGACAAAGCAATATTCAAAAGTCATGCAGAAATTTCAGTCTTGATTTTTATTGGCTGAGATAGACTATTGATTAGGCATTGAAAATGTTGAATCACGGTTACCAAAGTTTACTGCGACGCAAGCCAGGTTACTAATTTGGTTCATTTGACTTTATTGGCCTTTCTTTAGTCATTTTTGAATGTAAGTAATCAATCTACAACACTTTTCATCAACTTTCTAAATTGCTTATATCTTGATTTTGATCATGGTTAACATTGGCTTGTCTTATGTGTTAATAATTGCAATTGAGCGTAATGGAAATCCTTAGGTATAATTGCAATTGAGCGTAATGGATTTCAACAAGCTCACAATTATGCACCAGTTTTTATTTGATATGATATAACAACAATGATTTGATGAGTTTTATTTAGCTGTGTTACTTTCCAGCATCAGAGCTAAAAAGGTGAAAGCATAATGCACTTTGTTGGATAGCTTTTCGGTTTCTCAATTTGGGATTTGAATTGGAACTCTACTCTGTTCATGATTATTGCATGGTATATTGGTATACTTATGTTGTGTTGATAAAGCTTGCGGAGAAGAAACATCTCTGGATGTTAATGAGTAGTGACTCTGGTATGTGACAGTAATTCATCCAAATTTTTTATTATTAAAAGTGATATATAGTGGGAAGAGGGAATATTATGCTTTATGTTTGTCAACATTTTAGTGGCTCTTACAGTAGTATTATTAAGAGTTTTTGTATTAGTGCATTTGGTCATCAGAAAAAAAACTGACTTCATTATGTACTTGTGTCCTGTTAACCAGCTAAGAAAAAGACAAAGAAAAAAAAGGGATTCTTTCAAGGATGGAGAAATGGATAATCAGATCTCTGCTGCTGTTTTGTTTCTTCAAAGCCAAATATATCTATCTGAAGGGCTAAGCATGGTAATTCTGTATATATTTTGTCAATGGCGATGTCTTGCATTATTTCGTCTAGGAATGGACATGTGAGACAGAAACATTATGGCTTGAGAACCCAGAATTTAGTAGTCTGTATGTGAAAATTGAGAACACTATTTTCCCAAATGGACTAGATCATATTTTGTTACCTGTATACGATAATTTGCTTAAGTAGGATATTTTTCTTTTCTTATTTGATCCAAGTTTAGTGGACTTACATTCTGCAACAATCAAATTATTTTTGTAGATGTTCGCTGCTTTGAGGAATGAGCACAAAATAGTTTCGCTGTAGAGCTCGTTCAACACAGAACATGAGGTAAGGTTTTCTGTTTCCCCATATACAATTTTCAAGTGTATTCAAAAATGACTTGTCTTTGGTGAAACTAAGGGTTTTTTCGGCGAAAACTAGCGGGTAGCCAATAAGTTACTAGTTAATACTCTCCTAGTGGACTTGGTTTTGGCCTAGCTAAATATTATCGATTTATTGTAGGGCTTGTTGTGGCTTAGTCTCTTGTAAGCATGCTTCATACCGCTAACATATATGTAGAAAAGACAATTGATTATCAATGATTCATAGTAACGTTCACAAAACAATATTTGTGGAAGGAATCAAAGTGTGTAGATTCGAATTTATCCAAAATCCTGTAATACCGCTAACATATATGTAGAAAAGACAATTGATTATCAATGATTCATAGTAACGTTCACAAAACAATATTTGTGGAAGGAATCAAAGTGTGTAGATTCGAATTTATCCAAAATCCTGTAATTGATAAGTATGATTTTTCTTTTTTCATCTTCTATGCTTTGGAATTTTAGCCTCTTTTGAGTTTCCACATGGATATTAAGTGGATTTATCTACACTTTTGAAAAAGACAACTAAGTGACCGATCCTTTTACTTGATCTCCATTTATTATTCTACTCCTGATTCATTTTACAATCTTCTTTACAACTAAGTGACCGATCTGCTAAATAAAAAATGGTCAATTGGGTTTGATCTCAAGACCTTAAGGACTAAGCAAATGCTTTACCACTTAGTTAAACACTATATGTTTTTAAAAGGAATTTTAAAATATATATATATATATATATATATGATTTTTGTGTATATTTTTTTCAACATTAAGTATTTTCTTTTTTAATATTTATATTGTAATTGTTAACACTTTATCAAATCATCAATAAAATTAATTTTAGTTCATTTTTGTGTACTTTTTGAATTTATATATTTTATTTATTTTTTATTATAAAAATAATTTTATTAAATTAATAAATTATAAATGCAGATGTGTAATTGTAAATAAAGGAGGTTTCAAACCTCCACAAAATAATAGTTACCAATAGAAAAGGTTAAAACCCTCAACAAAACAACCTCCGCAATATAACTTGGAAATAGAAGAGGTTAAAACCCTCCACAAAACAACCTCCGCAATATAACTCGGATACCAGGGGTCGTCCAAAACCTCCGCAAATAGTTTGTGACGACTCTAATTTTGGAGGTTTAGAAAACCTCCACAAATTAATTTGCAGGGGGTGAAAACCCCCACAGATTGACAAAATAACCTCCACTAAATAATATTTTTTTTGTAGTGATGGTTGATTCTTTAGCCTCCCTTGGCTGCCATTCAACTAGGGTTTTTTCTTGCCCTTTCACCTTCATGCCAAAGGATTTTTTGCAAAAAGAAAGTTTAGTTTAGTTGCACCTTCATTCAACCAATTCATGTTTCATGATGATTAATATAATTCTATGATTACATTATCACTTAACATGATCAAGCATATTAATAAAAATACCAATAATTAAAAAAACACACAATTGGCATACATAGGACTCAAACCCAAGTCCTCTCACACAATTAAGTACTCTCAACCACTTGAACTAGTACTTTTTCACGTCACATCAATCACTATTAAATGCCATAAAGGCTTTCACGATCCGTATTTATTAATTAATTAATTAAATTTCACTGGTCTTACAGTAACAAATCTAAATTTTACAACGGTTCACGTGTTTAGAACTACCACATAAAATAACAATAATAATAATCACCGTCATAATAAAAATAAAAATAATAAGACGAAGATGAAAATTGATAAAGTCAAACAATTCTTATCACAAGAGGAAGAATATAAGGTAAAATTATAAATTGAGAAATGATTAGAAATAGCCTGGATTGAGACACATAGAGCACTATCGTTATTCGTTAGAGAGAAAAGCTTCCACATAGTGCTGATAACGTGTTATGAAATAAAGCCGAATAACAGAGAGAATAAGAATAATAGATAATAGAGAAAAGAAGAAGCAATAGAGAATAGAGAATAGAGAATAGGGAGCAACTCATTTGTGTATTATTATTGATAGGAAGAGACGTATTTATAGATACAACATGTAATCCATAAAGGAAACAAATCAACTTAGTTAATACAAATATTTACATAAAGAGTAATGAATCATATGAGTATCAATCATATGAGTAAATGTATCAAATCAATGGACAATCATTAATTCATAACAATATTGGACTTGTCTATTGAATCTCACCTTATTTGTTAGTCTATTAAGAATGTTTTCTAATAAAGATTTTTACACAAGTATCGTTCATTAATGAGAAGTTTCATAGTTTCATTTGACATTATTGGTGATATAGATATGTCATGGAAATAAGAAAGAATTGCCATGTAGAAGAGACTAAGGTTCGAGGACATAATTAATGAGCCTCATGTACATTAGAAAGGTGTTGAAAAACATTTAAGTACTTAACCTATAATTATTCTTCTAAAAGACACAAATGGAGGTATCTATATTACACAATTTTTTAATATTGTGAAGTATCTCTAGAAGCAGGGAGTATATAATTTCATAACCATTTATTTGAGTGTGAGCTTCGTAATCAAACATTATTATTGTATAACCTAAAAAAACTTTGTGTACTTTGCATGCTTAAACCCAATGGAAGTTTAAGTGGAGATTTATAGAGGTATTGTGTACTTGGATTGTCAAGAATGACTTTACGTACTTGTTGTAAGCTAAGAGTGGTTGTAATAATATTGTCACTTTTGGAGAACTAGACATAGCTCAAATTGGGATCAACCAACACAAAATTGTGTTATTGATGATCCTTCTTTGCACACAAGGCTAAGTATTGCTTGAAAGCATTTTTGCACAAAGATTGTAAGTGTCATCAACAACATTTGTTCTTCAAATAGAGCTTCTTTATATACAATGACAGAGGATTTAAGTAGTGGGAGGGGGCCACGACCCCTGACTTTAAAAAAAAATTTAAATTACATATATTTTAAATTTTTTAAATTTTAAATTTTTAAATTTTTTAAATCATATGTATTTTTTAAAATTAGGTAATAATATATTGAAAATTAACAAAAATTAAATATGATATTTTTAATTTTTTTATAAAGTACAATCTTTAATAAAATAAAATTAAATATAACAGAGAAAAAAAATTATTAAGATAGTTTTTATTTTCTCTCTTATTGTTTCTTTTTTTAGTTTTTGATATATTGTATTCATCTCTCATGTTTATATGTTTTTCTTTTTGTTATTATAAATAAAAAGGTTAGACAAACTTATTATATTTGTCTTCATTCTTTATATTTTCTCTTCCATTTTTTTATAAAAAAAATAGAGGTAACTCTCTCTTGTCTCACATGATAGTGAAACATTTATTTAATATATAGCATTATTTTTTTTATCCCATGACCTTTTTGTATAATAATGTATTATGTGATTTTTCATAATTAGTTTTTAATTGTGACTTGATTATCATAGTTTTTTTTAGTAATTATGTCTCACAATTTTTTATTAGATTATGATAAAAAAAATTAGTTTAAATTTTTTTAAATATGTATATTGATGAAAAATAAAAGAATAAATTCATTTTTTAAAAGTGATAAAAAAGAAACTATCAATGAAGATGAAAACAGAACAATATGGTTTCTCATCGCATAACAATGAAATGAAAGTATGTGAAGACTTTTGAATGAATCTATGTACATTAATAGAATGGAAGATGAATATTTGTAAATAATATGGTTATTTACATTGAAAACAAAATAACTGAAAAATTTAGTTATGATTTAATTATTGATGAGTTCAAAAATATGAAAAAAACGATAGACAATTATTTAGATATGTACAACTTCTAATTATAACTATACTAAATTATGTATTTCTTTTTGTTGAATTATTATACCATATGCCAATTTCTTTGTGTGTGTAAAAGGCAAAGAAATGTTACAATTAAAGCTTAATTGATAATGTTTTATTTTCTATAGGTTTCAACTTTGGACATTTGACATTTGATATAATGTTTTTATGTTGTCTTTAGTGACTTTGTTAGATTTGTAATATTCGTTAGAACCATTCACTACAAAACCCCATTAGACGATGATGTTTTATTGATAACAAAATCTACAAAGAAGTGAAAACATAAGTTAGAAAGATTTAAGTATCTAAGTCCCAAGTTAGCCAATAAATAAATAGAATATACTTGTGCAAGGACTACACTAGATTAGACCATATACCAATTAGAAGCTATCTAAGGTATGTCAATAAAAAAACTGCTATTGGGTAATATGTGATTAGACGTTGTGAATTAATGTAGCATATAATTGATTTTTTATTATGTCTAGCGTGTGCTCATAAGTTGAAGCAAGAATTATCAAAAGTATAGTAGACGAGACAAGTCAAAGAGTGACCATTAGATGAGATAAGATAGAGCATTATCAGATGAGTCAAAGCTGACAAACATTCACCAAACGAGTGAAGACAACCATATGAGTCATATTGACTAGACGAATAAAGTTGATTAGAGGAGTCAATAAATATTAGACTATGTGAAAGTTAAACCAATGACCAAACGAGTACATTAACCAAATGTTCCAATAGTAAATTGACCTGATAATACAAAAAAGCAATGCAAACTAAGACAAGTCCACAAAAGCATCAAACTAAACAAAGAATTGAGTCTGATACATATTAGTGAAGAAAATTTGTACATTGAAAAGGAAGACTAAATCAACAAACAAAGTATCAAATTCTTCATGATGAAAATCAAGAGTTAGAGGAAAGATGGTTATTTGAATATTTGATTTAAGAATTGGTTGAAGATTGCAAATCTTGAAGAATATCCTACATGATTAAAATTCATCAATCAAAGAATGGATCACGAACAAACATGTATTCTGAAGAAAGAAGGAAAAATTACAAAATATATGAAGAATATCTTGGAGAGTTATATTCAAAGCTATAATGGTAATATGAATTGAAGGGTGAAGAAATTCAAGACAAAATACATAGAAGGAAAGAAAGAATAATTCAAGGAAACAAAATACTTTGAAAATTATATCAAGGCCTTCCTTATGCATAACAAGATGAAAATATTTATTTTAAAATAATTAAAGAGAAAAGATGCAAAGATGAAAACACATCAACATTCATATTATTCAATATAAATATAAATATTGAAGACCTAGATGAAGATTTTGTGGAAAATATAGAAAACACATGTGAACAAAATCAATATACAAGGTCAAGAAGATTCAAAGGAAAAGCATTGAGCTTATAGAGTTAAATTCTATTAGTTGTGAGTGACATTGGATGTGAGATCAACCATTGTAATAATCTTCATTTTTGTGAAATTTACTTTGTGAGCTTCAATTGTACTCTTTTACTTTGAGAGAGAATTTGATTATTCCAATTGAGAGTTCTCGATCTCAAGAAAAGATTGAGAAAAATATCTAGAGAGGGATACCTAGAGAGTTTGAAACTTGTGATACCTAGGGAGGTTGATACTCATGATACCTAGAAAGTAAATCATACATTCTTCATGATTGTTTTAGATGCATTTTTAACAAAAGAACAAAGTTAAACCATCAAAATCCTTAAGGCTAAGTACACAAAGTTTGTAAAGGCTACCCACTCAACACACACCCCTAAGACCACTTTAAAACACAATTATTTTTGGTCAAATTGATCAATATGCATTAGTTCAAGACACCCTTAAATGAAGCAAAATTATTACTAGGATTTTTTTTTGTTTCCCATAACACACATTTAATAGAAAATATTGTCTTTGAATGATGATTAGGTAATTCTCTTACGAGATTCAACTTTTACAATTTTTAGATTAATCTCAACGTAGTCCCATTTTGTGTCACACCTAATACTTTTCTTGAAAAAAATGTTAAGCAAGAGACATTTTCATACGATAGCTCAAACAAGTCTATTTTGTACGAGTTACATAATCTCTTGGTAGAAAATATAGTAGTCAAATTATTCTTGACTAAACTCTAGCCTTTGCCAAATAGAAAGTTATATTAATTATCACATGATGACATATATTTTGTACAAACATTTATAACTTTATGGTACAATTAATGCAATTTCATATGCTTTAATTTCACTTTTTTTAGGTCATTTCCTTTCAATTGGTAATAAATTACGTACATATTTCATAATTTTGTATTTTCAACTTATTTGACCTTTTCTCATTGTTAGGCTCATAACACTTTTTTCAGATATTCTTTTTAACTAGTTATAATTACATTGGATTTTAAATTTTTAGGACTTCAAAATGGATATATATTCTTGCTATATTTGGAGTTCTCTACTATTTTCTACCATTTAATTTTAATATTAAGGCAAATTTTTTGAAATTGTGTAAAGGAATCAATGTGGATTAGTTTTTCTTTATATTAGCATAAAATTTGTAATTGGGCTTGTGGACCTAATTAGAGTCCATTTAGGCCCATTTTTGCTTCAAAATTCAAATAATTTAGATAGTCTAAATGTGCTTTAAATAGATAAAAAAACATTTTACAAAATTTCAAAGTTTAAGGATTTTTCTCTTCATCTCGATTTCTCTATTTTATCTCATTTTTGTTCTTAACTTTTTGTGTTATTCTCTCCTGTGCATTTGGCATTCTTCATCCATGGAGAACTAAATTATGAGAATCAATTCATGAAATCAAGATCAAACAAGTCGAATCGAGCTTTTAACCAATTATTTAATGCTTTGAGTTTGTTCTTCTATTTTCTAATTTCAATTTTATTCTTTGTGATGGTAAATTGCATTTTTTTATTTTAGAAATCAAATTAAAAATTGATTGAATCTTTATTTGGGTATTAAATATGGATTATAGATAATGACACTTTGATTTTATTTGTATAACTAATTCAGATGATTAATTGAATTGGATAACTGTTCAATCTTGAAATGGAATCTTTAGAGAGTCATGATAAGATGATTAATTGATTGTTAAATATATGGTTTGATCCCTTTTGATATACTTCATTTCAATTTGTAATTCTATTTACAATTTTCAATTTATGCTTTGCATCTTCGATCCCTAAATCGCAAATTATAATGCGTATGGAAAAATACTGAAAATTGAATATAGCGAATATGTGTCCTTTGGGAAAAATGATATAGATTGCTTTATATTTCACAATCTCAAAGAAACTTAGTATATTTTCATTTCAAGTAAGACACTACAAATCATCACACAATTTCAAATAAGGTCAGCTCAGCTCGACTTTCGGTCGGGGTTGGCTCGGCTCAGCCTTCGTCTCGGGCCAACTCAGCTTGCCTATTGTCGGGGTTGGATCAGTTCGACCTTCAGTCGGAATTGGATCGGCTTGGCCTTTGGCCCGGACCGGTTGAACTTCGTCTCTACTGACTCGACTCCTCATTTGATGTAGATCGACTCGGCTCAAATTTTGGCCCAAACTGACCTTTGACCTGGGCTGACTCTACTCAACCATCGACTTGGACCAACTACTGTAAATAACTGACAAATCACGAACAAAAGGTACTTCCTAAGGTGTGTAAATTCACTACCCTTAAGGACTTATCCGCGGTGTGTTGCGCAAGCCCCCAGGATACAATAGGAACTTCTCGGATCTTCCGAGGATCTCAGAACTAGCAAGCAAGTATTCTTGAAAGAGTATTTAACCCAGATAATAGAAGAAAATAAATATGAGAGAGAAGCAAGCTTGAAGAATGAAGGAGAAGATTGAGAGATGGTGTATTTTGGAGAGCACCAAGACCACCTATTTATAGGTGTGAGTGATGAATGATGAAAGGCTGAAAGCCATAGCATTTATGGAGAAAAATTCAATGCATGGCAACTGTAAAATAATTTCCCTGCAACGTACAAAACGACAGCCAAGCTTTCACGTTTGAGAATCAAAACGGAAGCTTGAGATTGCATCAAAATAAAACTGCAGCTATGAAGAATTTACAGCTAGAGGCAACGTTAATATCTTTTGAAATGTTTTGTAACGCTTGCTTCACAACAATCCCCCACTCATTGCAAAAGATAAGAAAGGAAAGACTGAAGAAAGAAAACTTGGGTCTCATAAGATGTAATGCATCGGAGCTGGTATAGCAAGCTATATGAACCAGTCCTAGACAAATAAACTTAACACACAGTGTAGTTGGTATAGCAAGCTATATGAACCAAAGACACTTGATATGTGTTAGTGGTTTATCAATCACAATACACCCCCACAATCCTTGTTGTTAACATTGTGTTGTGCTTACTAGGCCATGTGCATGCCCGGTATTCATGAGTGCTCTAGAGATCATGCCAAGATCTCATACAAGCGGCCCCACTTGAGACTCATATAGGTGATTTCATCAAGTGTATGCTGCAAATCATACACCACCCGTAAGGAATATGAAAATCATTAAAACTTTGTTTAAACTAAAATTCTTATACCACAACAAATTTTAATTTACAAAGTTTAACCTCTCAATAATGCAGTCTTTAGCACTTTCACATACACCATAAGAATGGACATAATTGATAAAAATCAATTTAGTGCTATCAGAACTAACAAGTGACTTGTTTTTACCCATATGAACCTTATTCATGGGATCTCCAATCACAAAGGTTGGGATACCATCACTTGTTTGTTTGCAAGTGGCTTAAGTCTCATTCCCCTCGATGTTTCTAAAATCATATTTCTTCCCAGGTGATAACGCTGTCGTTGACGCGATCAAATTAATACTACTAAACTATAGCAACTTCAGTATTGCTAAGATAGTAGTCAAGAAAATAGAAAAGGTAAAGTAACCCAAAGTCATCTCCCAACGAACACGGAATTGATTTTTAACAAATTAGTTCTTATAAAACTATACAAAAGAGTTAGTCAAATCAAATAATAAAAATATGAGGGATAAAGATAAACAAGAAAGAAATAGAAAAGATAAAAACAATAGTAAAGAAAATAGATTGATTCCATTGCTTTTTTCAAAATAGATTCATCATCGGT
>Ga0214544_1009834_pt1 | contig 14623 bp, 9 predicted proteins | sample CNSS3metaG_FD_160074 | JGI IMG/M metagenome (GOLD analysis project Ga0214544, IMG submission 160074) | Root nodule microbial communities from cowpea collected in UCLA plant growth center, Los Angeles, California, USA - CNSS3 | ecosystem: Host-associated > Plants > Roots > Nodule | place: USA...
CAACAACAACCTAAACCAAAGAAATGAGAATTTTTACAACATACCACGTAATTTTTGTGAACAAGAAGACAATGCAGAGTGTGTAGACACATAAAAAGTATTTAGAAACCCTTGTCACCAAGAAAGTAATAACAATTGAATCCATATTTTTTCAAAAACCATAATCGGTCCTTTTGTTGACCAAGAACACTACAAAAAAAAAAGAAAATGTTAGCTATAACAAATTAGGTGTATCAATGATACAAATGTTACTGTATCCATTTAAAATATATAGCAGATCGTGCATGTGGAGTGAAATTTTTCCTATTTCATCTAATTGAAGGAAGATCTTACTAATTTAACCTATCAACTTATCTAGTGGAGTAAATTAGAATTCATATAGCTGGGAAAAAAAACATTAAAACAACTGAGAAATTGTGATTTGGAAAAGGTTTAACTTTTTTTCCCAAAATAATAATTGCTGGTTAAACAAAATAATGAATTATGAATTGAAAAAGTTTAATCTTTTTTTTTTCTATATAGAGCAAGAATAATGCATAAGAAAGGGGTTAACCTTAAAAAATGAGAAAGTGCCATTGATTAGGGTCAAACCCTAAAGAATGAAAATGGGAGGAACAATTCACCATTGATTGTTTGAAAGGGGTTTAGGTTACACATTTTACAAATTTGATACAAATGGAGCAATATCTTACTGAGTTAACATGTGAACCTATCTAATAAAGTGAACTGACTTTCATACAACTATAGAGAAACATTAAAGAGAATAAAAAATCGTTAACCGAAAAAAGTTTAATCTTTTCCTACAAAAAAAGAACGAAAATTGGATAAGTGTGGGAACGGGCCCGTTCGTGTTGTTAGGCTCGTCCATGTCGTTAGGCCCGTCCTGGTCGTCGGGCTCGTCCTTGTCATCGGGTCCGTTTGGGTCATCAAGCCCATTCGGGTCGTTTGGCCCATCTGGGTCGCTCGACTTGATCTTTGACTCTAACTTAATGTAGTATTATTTGGGGGGCTAACCCACCTTAGCCCTAGCCCTAATCCACTAGAGAGGGACTTTGGGCCCTCCCTAAAAAGGGGCTTTATGAAGAGTGGGCCAGGCTGGCCCATGGGCTAGGGGCCAAATTGACACCTCTACTCCTCTTTATGTTAGCTCATTGTATGCATATATGTATCAATGTAAATCTTTGAAAATGTGGCACCTAGTTTTATTTTTTAGGGTTTCAACCTAATTTAGGTATTTTCTCAATTGGCCTTTGGAGATTTATTTTGTTACTTTCTCTATTATTGGAAAAAGATTAAACTTTTTCAAGTTTACAATTCCAAATTCTATTTAACCACTAATTTGGACATTTTCGTTCTTTTTTTGTAGGAAAAGATTAAACTTTTTTCGGTTAAAGATTTTTTATTCTCTCTAATGTTTCTCTATAGTTGTATGAAAGTCATTTCACTTTATTAGATAGGTTCACATGTTAACTCAGTAAGATCTTGCTCCATTTGTATCAAATTTGTAAAATGTGTAACCTAAACCCCTTTCAAACAATCAATGGTGAATTGTTCCTCCTATTTTCATTCTTTAGGGTTTGACCCTAATCAATGGCACTTTCTCATTTTTTAAGGTTAACCCCTTTCTTATGCATTATTCTTTCTCTGTATAGAAAAAAAAAGATTACACTTTTTCAATTCATAATTCATTATTTTGTTTAACCAGCAATTAAGGCATTATTATTTTGGGAAAAAAAGTTAAACCTTTTCGAAATCACAATTTCTCACTTGTTTTAATGTTTTTTTCCCAGCTATATGAATTCCAATTTACTCCACTAGATAAGTTGATAGGTTAAATTAGTAAGATCTTCCTTCAATTAGATGAAATAGGTAAAATTTCATTCCACATACAGGATCTGCTATATATTTTAAATGGAAACAGTAACATTTGTATCATTGATACACCTAATTTGTTATAGCTAACATTTTCTTTGTTTTTAGTGTTCCTGGTCAACAAAAGGACCCATTATGGTTTTTGAAAAAATATGGATTCAATTGTTATTACTTTCTTGGTGACAAGGGTTTCTAAATACATTTTATGTGTCTACACACTCTGCATTGTCTTCTTGTTCACAAAAATTACATGGTATGTTGTAAAAATTCTCATTTCTTTGGTTTAGGTTGTTGTTGGTCTACAAAAGAAGGCATTTTATTTTTGAAAAAGAAAATATAAATTGAATTATTATTATTATTATTATTATTATTATTTTGTGATAAGGGTTTCTAAAAACTTTTGATGTATCTGCACACTTTGCATTGACTTCATTTATGTAAAAAACAATAGACAGTGTTCTGCGTTTTTGAATTTCAAATTCAAACTTTATTACAACATATCTTGGTTCCAATATTTATTTTCTATATTAATTTAATTTTGTATTGGGTTTTGTTTACATTTGATGCAAATTAAGAAGAATGGTGCTTTAAGATAAGTAATGTGATTTTTACTTTCTCTTCGAGGAACTCTCTTAGGATCGTTGCACAATAGAATATTTACGTTGGACAAAAAATAAAAGAGGGGTGAATTGGTTTCTTAATAAAATTGTGCTTTAAAATTTTCCCTTAAAAATCAAAGTTCAATTAAAATAACTTTCTTTTATTTTAATAATCACAATAAAATAAAAAGTAGAGAAGAGAAAATTGCATAAGTTATTTTATACTGATTCGGATCAAAAGATACTACATCTAATTGTTAATCATTCTTAAATGAGAGATTAACTAAACACTAAGAATAAACTGAAGTTACAAACACTAATGAAATGAACAGTTTAGGAAAGAACACACCTCTATTAAAGAACCACAAGAGATTAAAAACACTGATAAGTCCCTTATCTTTACAATTTTTCTTGGATTTTTGTATTGTTTTGGGTAGATCTAAGTTGTTAAATAAGAGTTCTTAGCATATATTTAGTTTAATTAGCTTTTTAGACTAGTTTTGTGAAATTAGCTTAATTGGACCTTTCTAGTGCATTTTTAGTGTAAGTTCTAGAATTGCTCTTAGAATAGTTCAGTGATCTAGAAGGTTAGTTTAGATTACAAAATATTATATATGTTTAGAGCATTTTAGTTCAAATAAGTAGAGTTAGTAGTAGCCATAATAGTAGAATAGGTAGTATAGAGTAGAATAAGTTTTCTTAGTTAGCTTTATTAGTCTAGTTGGTTTAGATTTGTGTTTGTGTGCAATTTAAAGGTTGTGTTCAGTTTAGAGTAAGAGTTAAAGCAAATTAGTAATGTGTCTAGTGTAGTCTTCGTGCTTAAATGAAATATAACATAGTAGGATTGTCTAGTTAGTGTCGTTAGGTGGAGTCTTTAGCTTGACTAACCGTAATTGAGTTTTGTAAAGTCTAAATGCAGCCAATAGATGCAAGGATAAAAATGAGGTGATGATTGAAAGCAACCAAAGCATCCAAATTTGCCAAGTCTCATCAAATTTTGTAGAGTTGACTTTTTCATTAGAGTTGATCAAATAGTTGACAAATAATTGACTTTTTGCATTTGAGCTCTAAATGATATGACAATTGGGAGAAGCTAGAGAAGACTTAAATACACTTGTGCTGACCTTGAAAGGACAAAGAAAGGATCAAGAGTTTCATTCAAACTCTAATTCTAATTGGCACTTGCTCGGTTGACTAATGTACTTGTATTTTATGGTTTAGTTTCAATTTACTAATTCTGACTTGATTTCATTGGTTTTGAATGCAATGAGGAGTGTATACTGAGGTGTTGGAGTTGATCCTAAAAGAGGTTGTTAAGTTGGATGAACCATCATGAAGTGATCAAAAGGATGCCACACAAGCTTAGCATAAGGAGAGCTTTTTGAGAAGTGAAGTTGCAACTACTATGAGTCAGTTGGCTTTACTACTCCCTATAGCAGGTTAAGGAGACTAAAGAGAAGCATTTTGGTAGAGTATCAAAATATCATTGATAACAACCATATCTTTTGGCTTATTGCTGAATACATATATTAAACTATAATTACATAATATAATTCCAGCCCATAGTTTAATTCTTCTTTCACTTCTTTCTTCTTAATTTTCCCATTAACCTTCAATTTGGTGGGGTTTTTGATTATATTTAACAACCACACCTAAACTCATTCAAATCAAACACTCACTTCTAATTATGAACATTGCCCTTGCCTCCTTCTTGGTAACCTCTTCCTACCAAATAATTCACTCTTTAAAACTCAAAAAATTTATCTTATTGTCATAATATGTAACTTTAATTGTGTCAATGTTGACCTTTTTGTTCTAATCCCAATAAGTCTACTAGATCAGTTGTGCCAAACAAGTGTCACATCCACAAGAGTTTGTTTAAATATTCCAATAATCTAAGATTTGTTCAAACTTTCAATGAAACAATGCTTTGATTGATTATAATGAATACAAACACAAATACTACTTGAAGTTAAATTAATCTAATGAGATTGAGTGTTTTGAGATTGAACTCCACTAATATTATTCTATTACATTGTTATTGATTTACTACATATTAAAACCATTATTCAAAGTTCCTAAAAGTACTTGGCTAATTCTAAATCAATTTCTTGACTTTAGAAACTAAGGACTTCAGACTTAGAGCGATTCCTCAACCCCTAATTAAATGAATCATTGCATTAAGATCATAACTTTATATTAAGCTAAAATATTTAAATCTATTTCTAGCATCTAACAACAATAGATAATTAAATTAGACCTTAGATTTAGACTAGTTTTCCAACTCAATCAAAATCAGTGAAATAAGACGAGTGATGAGTTCATCTGGACAAGTAAATATAAATCAAACCATTAACATTGAATAAAACATTTAAACGTATAAATGTTAAAAAAGATGCAACCAATATTCACAAACCAAGAGATAGGTGAGTAGGTTTTTCAAAAATTTAGTTATTCTTTTACTTTAAAAATAGTTTTTTAGAACATCTTTAATCAATTGACAAGGTGTATACAAGAATGCATAGTTTGGAACCTTTACGACTATAAATATACTAAATGATGATAAAAGAAAGAGTAAGAAACACCAAGTTTTAGGAAAAACTTAGTAACATGATTATTGAATAGCTTAATTTCATGATAGGTTGGTTGTTGTGGTGTAGTGCTTATCACATTAGTCTTACACACTAAAGGTCCCCAGTTCGATCGTGGGCAGCAACAATTTACTTGTATTATTTTATTTTTATTTAGTTTAATTTGATAATAAGTTGGTTGGTACTGTTTTGATTCTAACAAAGGTATTTCTTTCTCTTAACTTTATGCAAAATTCATCTAATTGATTATGTTATGATTAAATTTTAGGATAAAATTAGTCATACGATTATTAAATAATTTAGTTTCATGATAGGTTGGTTGTTGTGGTGTAGTGGTTATCACGTTAGTCTTACACACTAAAGGTCCCCAGTTCGATTTAATTCATCTAATTGATTATGTTGTGATTAACTTGATTTAAGGGATAATCTAGCTTAACTCACAACATATCTAGACACATATTCATATCCTATTAAGATCTACCTATTCTAAATCATTCTTTGCATATGAACATCATAAAAAAACAAGTTGATTTTCTTTGACATAGTAACAACAATCTCCCAATTTTTTTATGATGGTCAAACATACATAAAACAACAAAAATTTTATCCCCCTTTGGACATGATAAAAAAACAAGGATAAAAATGGAGAGAAGAAAATACTGAAAATAGTAAATCACAATGCAGTATATATCCAAATATGGTGTAGTATATCCAATAAATCCAACTAAAACATTACAAAAACATTCAAAACCCTAGGTTATCTTTGCTCCCCCAAACTTGAAATCCCTATAGTGATAAAGAGGCCTTTAGAGAAGAGTGAGGTTTTTACGAATGAAGAGTAAGGAAGGAAACAAAGAGTGTGATAGTTATGGAATGCATGTCATTATATAATATGATATCAAAGTAAATGCAACAAATGCGGATAGGAGAAAATGGAATATCAAAGTACAAGCAACATTGTTCAATAAGGTACCAAGAAAAGAACATCATGGACTTAATATGCAAACCCAATACAACAAATTATATCATATTAGCTCAAAGTGCAATCAATCATAGAAGAACAATCTTGATCCTAGAAGCTATATGCATTGTTACTCCCCCTAGGAACAAGCACCCAACACCTATAGTCACTTTCTCATCATAGATTTTTAAAGATTGTAATGTAAAGAGCGTTGTTGAGAGATGGTTTATCATGTAACAAACTTAGCAAATATTAGGTGATTTGGAACTTGGCATAAACGATTATCACAAAGCAAAAACATAAGCACAACATGTAGAGAATGCATGATTTTAATCAATTATCAGAATAATTTAATCAATTAATTTGTGCATAAACATGAAAAATGCACATTTGACTTCAAGCAAGTTATGTTTAGTATGTCAAAGTCATGGTTCTTCCTTTTTAGTGACCAAGTATGCAATAGATCCAAAAGATGTGTTGTCCAAATCAAGATGAATGATACTAAGCAAGTTGTGTTCACCATATGTCTTTAGTAGACTTTTATCAAAGTAGTAAGAAATTGCCCCCAATTGAAGACAACTTCCTTGCATGCACTTGATTTGATAAGCATTTCCATTTTATTTAAAGTGCTAAAAGATAACATGTATGCAACAACACAATTTGTATTTCTAAAATCATTTTTGGTAGTAAAAGATTAATTTTTATGTCCTAAGAAACATATAAAAAGATGCTTTACTCATATCATTATTGAAGCGGTGAATAATTCAAACTTATCTTTACTTGTATAGCCTAACAAGAATATCACATTGAACATTAGACTTTTTATAAACCCTGTAAAAACAAGTAAAATACATCTAGGTACCCATTTTGTGGTTGGGTCCTTTCATGTTAGTAATATAGATGTTGTTTTTAGGCAACAAAATTTTTTTTCCACTTGGAACACCAACATTTTTTAAATAATAAGAATTTGATGTATGGAACTTCTTTAAACAATAGAAGCAAGATACAAAATGTGTAGTGAATATTTTTTAGGTTGAAAGGAGAATTCTTTGAAATATTTTTGTTTTTGTGAAAAGGAATATCCATATCCATCCATTATACACTTAAGAAGGATATCCAAGTTGGATTTTCCCATTGTAAACTTTGTCAAAGTTTTCTCAAGAAATTCAACTCTATTTTTCAAGTTCTTGCAGTCTTTACAATAAAAAATTCCAACTTGCAAGGTTAAATTACAATTACAAGAGGACTTTTTATGAATGATGTCCAAATTTTCCAAATCAAAATTCAAATTCTTATTTTCCTTTTCTAATTGATTCAATCTATTTTCCAACTCTTTATAATTCATCTTAAGCTTTTTGTTTAAACAATTAAGTTCATTTGCTTCTTTTGTAATTCTTCAAATTTATCTAGAAGCTCGTCATACTTTGCTTGAATATTAGAGTTAGAAGTACTTATCTTGCATTGTTGGGACTCAACATCAATCATGAAGCATGTATTGATATCTTTATTGTTGTTTCTGCTTTTTGAATTGTTATGGTCAGGTTCTTTAATGCCCCTTGAGCTTTCTCCATGCTTTCCCTTATTTCTTTTGCATTCTCGCATGTAGAAACTTTGTAGAATCCCTCATTCATGCATTATACCGCACTTTCTTGTTCTCATCCTCAATCCAAAAGTTGAAGTCTTTTTCAACCTGCACATTATGGTATGCATAGGAATATATGGTCCATTTATCACATCATCCCAAACTCCATTGTAAATAGATTCTAAAAGGATTTTCATTTTTATTTTCCAGAAAGAATAGTTTTCTCCAACAAACAACTTTCTTATTCTCATCCTTAGTCCAAAATTTTATGTCTTTTTCAACCTACACATTGTCAATGGTATGCATAGGAATATATGGTCCATTTATCACAAAATCCCAAACTCCCTTGTAAATAGATTATAAATAGATTTTCATTCATATTTTCCAGAAAGGATAGTTTTCAATAGCAAACAGTGGTGGTCTATTAATTAAAGCCCCTTCAAAAAGCATTTGTGAAACGTTGGCCATGGTCAGGATCTTTTAATTGATTATATTGCAATTAACCAGCTCTGGTGCCAATTGTTAAAATAGATCCAGCCAATATTCATAAACCAAGAGGGGGTCAATTGGTTTTTCAAAAATTTAGTTCTTCTTTTACTTTAAATATAATTTTAAGGACATCTTCAATCAATTGACATGGTGTATACAACTATCAATATACTAAAAGATGATGAAAGAAAAAGTAAGAAACACCAAATTTTATACTGGTTCGATTTTAACAAATCTACATCCAGTTTCTAGCAACCTTATCTAGAATTTCCATTAGAATATCAAGAGTTAGGATTACAAGATTCACTTATGTAAAACCTACACTCTAGATATACAAGAACTTGAAATACACTTCAGGAATTTCAACCAAGATAATGCTACACACAATTACCTATACCTATCACTTACACAATGAAGGAAATACCAAATAAAAACAACAATAAAAAGATATAAAACAAATACACTTGTAGATGTGCAGTTTTTACATTTCAATCCTAGGCCAAGCAAGGAAACCTTAGAACCAATTCAATATTCTTTGAATTTTGATGAGAACATGAAAAATAGTGATTATCTCTCCACGAACTCTCAAGTATTTCTTTCTCTCATCTTTAATTGCAAAATTTGTCTCTTCAAAATGATAAAGAATGTTAAGTTTTTAAACAAAATATTTTCCTAACGAGATTAATCGATTATGTTATTAACGTAATCGATTAATTGTATTGCAGAATCAAGATTTTTTCTCCAAACTTAACCTAATCGATTAGATTAACAACCTAATCAGTTAATATGACAATTTTAACATTTTTAGCCTTTAATACATTTGAAAATGATGTAGTTCACGACATAATTATTTAAAATTCATTATGTTGTGATTAAATTGATTTTAAGGATAATCTAGCTTGTCTCACAACATATCTAGACACATATTCATATCCTATTAAGATCTACCTATTCTAAACCATTATTTGCATATGGACATCATAAAAAATAACAATTATATCTTCTTTGACATAACAACAACAATAGCAATCAATACCAGTATAGGGAATCATAAGAGTTACGTTCAATTTCAACACAAGAGAGTTCAATTTCTCATAATGAAGAATCTGATTACAAGAACTTATAGTTGTTGTACCTCTCACATGTCTCTTACAAGGATATTAAAATAAGTGTAGAGTGTGTCTAAAGAAATCCTAGAGAGAAGCTAAAATTTGATTACAAGAAATAAAACATGACTCTATTTTTTTAGAATTAAAACACAACTTCAACTCTTGTTATTGTGATTACCTGTTAGGAATCCAAGTGTGAGTCTAAGTCCCACATTGACCAGAAATGAGAAAGTAGAGCACTATATAAGAATAAAGACCCATAAACCCATTGCCTTAAGGTTTTGGGTTGAGAGTGGTGTCAGTGTCTTATGTGGTTAGGCTCAGATCTCATTGGTGTTGTTCTCCCCAGTGAAACCCCCTCTGTTAAAACCTGACAAGTGGTATCAGAGCCGCTGGTTAATACCGGCTCAGACGAGTGCAGTACCAGTATGGTCCTAGTATCGAAAGTCTTCCTGGCAAGAGTCCCAGGTAAGGGTTCCAAGTAAGCGTGTCCCGTTAAGAATAACGACGGTACAGAAAAGGGCAGAAAAGGAGTACTCGTGGTTGGGCAGCTTCCGCTGGGAGGGGAGTGTACCAATGTGGTTGAAGGGACTCACCCTTGAGGGGGAGACTGTTAGGAATCCAAGTGTGAGTCTAAGTCCCACATTGACCAGAAATGAGAAAGTAGAGCACTATATAAGAATAAAGACCCATAAGGTTTTGGGTTAAGAGTGGTGTCAGTGTCTTATGTGGTTAGGCTCAGATCTCATTGGTGTTGTTCTCCCCAGTGAAACCCCCTCTGTCAATGTGGGACTTAGACTCACACTTGGATTCCTAACAATCTCCCCCTCAAGGATGAGTCCCTTCAACCACATTGGTACACTCCCCCTCCAGCGGCTGCCCAACCACGAATACTCCTTTTCTGCCCTTTTCTGTACCGTCGTTATTCTTAACGGGACACGCTTTACCTGGAACCCTTAACTGGGACCTTTGCCAGGAAGACTTTCGATACTAGGACCATACTGCACTCGTCTGAGCCGATATTAACCATCGGCTCTGATACCACTTGTCAGATTTTATAAGGAGGGGTATCAATGGGGAGATACAACACCAATGAGATCTGAGCCTAACTACATAAGACACTGACACCACTCTCAACCCAAAACCTTAAGGCAATAGGTTTATGGGTCTTTATTCTTATATAGTGCTCTACTTTCTCATTTCTGGTCAATGTGGGACTTAGACTCACACTTGGATTCCTAACATTACCACCTCGGGTTTCCTCCCATGGAGTGTTTTCTTCTAGCTTAGGCCCTTACTTTAATGGTTAAAACTAGAGGTTTCCTCCTTTAAAGGCTTTCCTCCTTGGTTTAGCTCCTAAATCTAGTGCCCAAGGTTTTCTTGCTATGAGGGTTTCTTTTTGTGACTCAACACTTAACATCGTTGCTTAGTTGTGACATTTGAATTTGAATTTTGTCTTAACTACATTTTAATGCTCAACAAAAATTTCGGAGCTTAAGCTGCTCCGTCTTCAATTCTTGTTAAAATTGTTGCAATTCACACAAAAAAATCATTAGTTTCATACTTATATGATCCTCAGTGCCTCATTCTATAATTTCTAAGCTAAAAATGGATGATTCACTTTAAGTTACATAAATTACATGCAATTCAAGTGTCAAAAACATATATGAAGTCATGTAAATGACACAGTTATCAACCAACAAAAAAATATGTAACTTTAATGGTAATTGTGGTGAGAAAAATACTACTCTAATTAATATAAAAAAGTAGTTATAAATTGTATAATTAAATTAATTAACCTATTGCTATATTTGGATATCATTTTATATAAGTATAATGTAAATATAGATACAAATAAAACAACAAAAAAAGGTGCAATTTTATTAGTAATATGTCCATTTTGAAATTGAAAAAAAATAAATAAATATCAAAGTACAAGCAAAATTTGTTCAATACTGAAGATATATGTAAATAATACAAAATAAGAGAACACAAATGAAAATAATTGACACATGTCACACCCATGAATTTTTAAGAAAATAAAAAAAAAAGTTATTTAGTATTTAAATAAAAAGGGAAAAAATTTAAGGGATGTGACTCTCCCATTAACAGACACATGGCACTCTATAAAACAAGGGCGGCTCTCTAATTTTCTCGTATACCGTGTGTCTCTTCTCTATTCTCTACTCCTCTCTTTGTATACCACATGTTTCTCTTCTCTACTTTTCACCTCTCTCTTCTCTACTCTTCTTTCATACTTTTCTTTATGTATAGCATGTGTTTGTCTTATCTGCTCTCTGCCTTTTGTACTCTTGTTTTCTATTTTGTGTAATTTGTATTGTTCAGTTGTGTTTAATTGTTGTGTATGTCCCTTGAAATTAAGGCATTCAAGTTGAGACAAGGAGTGTGAGTGCATATTTGTTTTGGCTTTCCAATTTAAAGTATTAGATCGATTGTTTCAGAACTAGATCTAATATGCGCTCTAAAATTGATCTAATATATATATTTTGTACTAGTGTTATCATTTATGTGTTGCTTTGGATCTACTTAGATACTAGTGTGTTATGTATATGATTATATTTAAGATTTTGTTTTAACTTATTTTCCATATCATGAAGATATATATAATTGTTCGTGTTATTACAAGAGTTTTTTCACATGCATGGCCAAACATTTATAAAAACAATGGGTTAATAACAATTTATGCATGATATATCTTGAAGGATTATTTCATGATAAAGAGGGTAGGTATATTTTTTTGGATGGGAGAAAATTTGAATGGGATAACAAAATATTATGTGTAAGAATACATATGGTAGGGAATGTTGTATTCGGTATTCTTTAAATTTTGAATACACACACACGCACACACACACACACACACACATATATATATATATATATATATATATATATATATATATATATATATATGACAACAATAAAATAAGTTATAAGAGATGAGAGCAAGATAAAGAAAAATTGAATATATTGAATCAGCCTTATAAAAGTGGTGCATCCAATTGTTACCAATTAAGTTAATATACTAATTTGAATTTTTAAAGATCTCTCAAGAAAACAAGAAAATTAACACCGCAAAAAAATTTGAACCCCACAAAATCTACTAGAACAACACCCCGTAAATCTTATCATGAATTCCTTTTGAAACTCTGTCCCAAGAACCCTTTAATCACTTTGATTAACAAACAATCAATAAACAAATAAATAAAATGAAACAAGATCATCTCAAATATTCAATTTAGGATTGTAAAAACAAGAGACAATATTTAAGTTAAAAATATCAAAATATAATCTTGATTCAATCATCTTTGATCCATAGCCCCAATGTTTTGTTTTTTCATAATGCAAAACTCTTGTTTTAAATACTTTTAAATTTTTCCTACATTGTAACTTTTAGTTAAACTCGTATTTAAAAAGTAAGAAGATTAACTTTGTCAATATGGTATTTTTAGCAAACTAAATAAGGTTTTAATCAACTAAAACAAAGTTTTATGAAGTTGCATGACATTTTAAAAAGATATTTTAGGTTGCTAAAATCACTTAAACATGGAATCTCGATGATTTTAGTTAATTAAAAATATGTTTTGATTGATTCAAATATAACTAAATTCATTCTTTAAAATTAAAATGAAGATTTAATAAAATAAATTTTCTAATTCAATGAGTTTAAAAACATTTCAAATTATTAAAATGATCTTTAATCAACTAAAAATATTTTAACATTTCAAAAAGAACCCTTAACACTTGAACAAATCATTTTTATCAAAATTAATCAAGACCAATGAATGAAAACCTATTTATAACACATTAAAGTCAAAATTACAACTAAAACACTAGATATACACCAAGATCAACTCAACATGCTGACTATCAAATTTATGTGATTGGAATCATCAAATTAACTCAATCAAGATGTTTAAATCTTCAATACCAATAAGACCGACCAACATATTGTTGTTGATACCAATATTTGGATAAAATCCAACATGTTGGTAAATAAGTTTTCATTGTTTATTGATACTTTTGTGGTGTTTTATATTGTTTAAAGGACAATTGTTCCACAATATTATCCATGTTCAATGATATTGTGACTAGCATCTATATATTTTCTCTTATGTCTTCCGTATGAAGTTGATCTAGGTTTAATGGACATTGGAAATAGATCAACCAAGGCTAAATTGCCACACAACCTTACCATCTTGATGAAATTTTATATTTGAGAAAATATAAAAGACAACAACATAAGTTAGACGATAAGTGTCAACGTTTGGCAAGCAACTCATTTCAATTTTATAATAAGGAGTCCATAAAAAATAAAATAGAAACCAAAGTTAACATAATAAACAAAGTGGATTGTTGATTTCTTGGCAAGCGTACCAAAAGTCAACTGTAGTATAATGATTTAAAGTAAGAGTGTTGAACCCACGAGGAACAGATTTAGTTAAAATAAATAATTATCTCGATCAGCATATATATACAGAAATTTAAATTTGATAGATCATTGGTAGTTAAACTAATTTGCATAAATAGAATACAGTAAAAGCAAAAAATTAGATAAAAGATCAATAAGAAAAACTGGGATTGAATTTCATTTATCTCCCTTGTCCGTAATCTGGATGAATATAATACATAACATCTGAAATACCAATATTGATGCACACTCAAAAATCATTTATACCGATCCCTCGCGTATAAAATTCATAAGATTAGTTCCTTGAATATTGATTCCTCACATATTCAGCAAACTATCTAGCATTATGGTCGAGTGTTAAAAGCAATTGATATATTGAGATCTATTCCTAACATTACAGTATATCAAGTATCATTGTTCAAGTCAGATTTTCAGAAATATTTTCCAGTCAGATCTAAAAATCAAAATCAAAACATCTATTGACCAGATATAATCAAGCAGTAAGAACAGAACAATAATACCAATATTGAGTAAAACAGAAATGCTATATATAAATATCACCATATTACATCCAAGTTTGAGTAGATTACATTCAATCCCAAAGGAGAAGATTAGCCACTCATGTTAGAATTATGGTGCTTGATTTAGTCCCACATCGCTTAGAATAGTGAGTTGTGGTTCTCTATTTTACTATATAAGAGACTCTATGTAAAGCTTTAAGACACACCAAAATACAAATACTTCCTAGTGTAGTCGTGGACGTAGGCATACACATTGTAGCCGAACCACGTTAAATTCTCTGTGTCTATTTTTCTCTCCTTTATTCTTTCCTTTATTGCCTTGTTCCTAACAATTGGTATCAGAGCCATTTTTCTTAGTATGCTTTGTGGTTGCAGCATTGTCTGATCTTCCACATCAGAAAAGATTTGGTTTCTATTTTTTTCTTCTTGGGGATCTCAGTTTAGAGAAGTAGTGGGAGCTTTGGTCA
>Ga0214544_1009835_pt1 | contig 14623 bp, 14 predicted proteins | sample CNSS3metaG_FD_160074 | JGI IMG/M metagenome (GOLD analysis project Ga0214544, IMG submission 160074) | Root nodule microbial communities from cowpea collected in UCLA plant growth center, Los Angeles, California, USA - CNSS3 | ecosystem: Host-associated > Plants > Roots > Nodule | place: USA...
TCATTAGATCTTTTTTTTTTTTTTATCGCGATGTATGTGTATTATGTAATTTGTTCTGCTACTACTATGATTTTAGCACTTAAAAATTGATATTTAATTTCTTTTCCTCTGTGTAGTTTAAGATGCGTAAATTCTTTGGCGATCTAATGATATTCTTTATATTGCTGGATTTTCCTTCAACTAAGAAAGAGCACTGTAATTTGGTGCTTGAAAATGGTATAACTAAAGGCTATAATTTTTTCTATTGCTTATTTCAACAATGAAAATTCGTATTTTATGATATGAGATTTCAACAAGGGAAGAGTCGTGGAGGTGATTAGTATTAAAAAGTTGTAGCTTGTGGTGAAATTTATGTAACAAATTCTTAGAATTGGACATTATGACTCAGTTCAATCTCACAAACCAACTTTTAAAGTGAGAACTATCTAAGCTTATGTAGGACTAAACACATTCCCTCATCCCAGCACAATAGAGGTGTCAGAGGCTGCAATGAAGGAACCCCAACGAGATTGTAACCAAGTTTCCAATACTAAGAATCTTTCATTTGACTCCCAAAACCATTTCAAACCACTCAAACGTTGCAGAAACTTCTACAATCTTAAGAGTTTACTTTTTATGTACAAAACATCTTTATTCATGTTACTTTCAAAATAGTAAAAGTAGAAAACTAATTATACAAGATAAAGTTGTACTTAAATGATAGTGAAATTACAATGTATAAAAGTTTTAGTGATCAAGGAGTATAAAACATTGAATATCTTAGCATTTTAGGATTGGTTGAGTATTTGTGATAGTAGTCAGGTAAAGAAAATTCAATATGCATTAAGCAGAAAAAAAAATTCCCTTACAGCTACTTATGACAAAGAAGGTGTTGAATTACAAGGAGTATGAGTTTGTTGAATAAGAATGGTATGAAAGAGAAAAAGTTGCATGTACTGTAGCCCCAATGGGAAACACATCTTCATCAATGAAAAAGTAAGGTCTATGAGCATTATGACAAATCTCTTTCTATTTTTAGTTTTTGCTTTATAATACCTAGAATAAGGTGCATTTCAAGTTATATGATTTGTGTTAAGATTATGTAGTCTAAATGCAAGTTATTGGGGAAACCAAGTGTAACATTCTTCATCCTACATAATATCTACTAAAAGTTATTTCATCTCAAAAGCAATCATGTATCAAAAATCACGTTAACTATTATTTCCATAAGTCGCAAGAATTATGTACCTCTTCTATCCTTTTCCTCAATCCATAGAAGCTCTTTTTTCTGAATGCTCTAAAAGTACCTCCAGATGTAGCTGAATCAGGGATTATGTCCTGAGGATACCCTGCATTGATATGATAATGTAGTTTAGAGATTAAGCTTAGTTAGACTTAACTTGGGTACTATAATTCTTGGTTTAGGAGTGTTCAAATTTAATAGTTATCATATTGCCTTAGAATCATGAGTAGTATCCTCTTATTGATTTTTTTCACTACTTGCACTAACTTTTAATCAATATGCATTAGGTATGTTTCATTTCAAGTTTTTGAAAGGACCTTGTTGTACTAAATAAGATGTTGCTTGTGTTGAAATTCCTAAATGTTATTCTATGATTCCTTCTAATATAGACTTTCCTATATATTTTGCAGCTCGGGCATGTTTGAGAAATGAAAAGAATCCCATTCCTTTGGATATCTCCATTTACAAGTTCATCAAGAATAACAAAACCATGGCCACTCTCTGGAACATATATGGAATAACAACATGCATTTCTACAACCATGACTTTTAAATATTTTAAGGAGACAAAAACCAAGTTATTTATTAGAGGAGTTGGCTTAGGTTTGTATAAATTATTGATTTCAATATGAATTATTGTATAAACCTGAAATAAATATTGTAGAGCACCAAATACTTATTGGTAATGAGTAACCTACCCTAAAATCTTTGCAGAAACAACCTAACCTAGCAAAAATAGGAAAAACGGGAACATCAAACATAGCAAAAGCAGCAAAACCAATAAACAATAGGAGAATAGTGATATTGCCTGAACGTGACAGCAATAGAGGTGTGAAACACGAACGTGAACAAAGGAGATCAACTCCAATGGAGGAGCAAACGCAAATGATGAAGGAAAGGAGAATGAAGAAGATGATGACAGAACGATGATTGACGAATCCGAAAGACGAACGATGAACGACAAACGTCGAACGTCGAACCAAACAGCAAACGCGAACAGACCTCAACAACAACAAGCGAACATTGGATGGACACGATGAGACCCAATGTGGGGAGTAAATGGAAAAGAAAAAAAAAGGAAAGTCTGGAGAAACAAACACACTGTGAAATGTGAAACATGACTGAGAAGTGGGAAGGGTAAGAGAAAAATCGAATATTCTATACCTATTATACTTAGAACAATTATAGAAAGTCTTATTTAATATTATAAAAATGTCACTGAATCACTTTTTATACCTATTTTAAGCCCAACAGGAATAAAAGAACTCATATTATTCATAAAATTATTATGGTCTCTATTTTTATACCTAATGAATTTGAACAGGTATAATATATAGGTATAAAAAACTAATTTTGCACTAGTGCTAGGTGAGTTATGATCCAACTACTTCTAGGAATTTTTACAATTTATTTAGAAAGCATGACCGAAACACTTGGCCCAATTTAAATCTATACCAATGGACTAGGACAAACCTATCATATCTTGATATGTTCCAATTGGCCCATGAAAATAACATTTGAATCCCATTAGGCTCTTGAAGATCCATCTCTTCTTGTATCCTTCCCATCATGCTTCTGGTGACTAGACCTTTGATTGGGCTTATGGTTGAGCCCAAGTCATCATCTCCTCCCTCTGGAAGAGGATTTGTCCTCAAATCTAGAGGTCGTTATCTTCTTCATACTCACCTATAAAAGGAATTAAATCAGTCACATTGAAGGTGGTATGTACCCCATATTCCTCAGGAAGGTCTAATTAATATGCATTATTGTTGACCTTCCTTAAGATTTGGGAAGAACCATCTCCATAAGGGTTAAGTTTGGACTTCCTTTGCTTAGGAAACCTTTCTTTTCTTTAATGAAGCCAAACTAAATCCTCCTCACAAAAAATGACCTCTCTTCTTCCCTTATTATTGTACTTAATGTATCTCGTAGTTTGGTGTTGTATTTTTTGTCTAATCTTTTCACTCAAATCCTTGACAAACTTAGACTTAGAAACCTCTTCTTTATGAACATAATCAAAGGAAGTAGGTATAGGTACTAGATCTATTGGTGTTAACGGATTAAACCCATAAACAACCTCAAAAGGAGAGATTTTAGTAGTTCTATGAACTACTCTATTATATGCAAACTCGATATGGGAAAGGTACTCATCCCAATATTTATGATTACCCTTCAAGATTACTCTTAATAATGTAGACAATGATATATTAACTACCTCTGTTTACCCATTTGTTTGTGGGTGGCAAGTAGTAGAGAAATTCAACTTAGTCCCTAATCTAGACCATTAGGTCTTCCAAAAGTGACTAAGGAATTTAGAATCCCTATTAGACACAATAGTATGTGGTAATCCATAAAGAACAACTTTTCTATATTGCTTGCATGATCAACCTTGTGGTATGGTATAAAATATTTTACTAAAATGATCCACTACCACAAAGATGGAATTAAACACTCTAGCAGTTCTTGGAAGCCCTAGGACAAATTACATGCTTATGTCCTTCCAAGGGGTAGAATCAATAGGCAAAGGAGTATGTAGACCATGAGGTATTGCTTTAGACTTAGCTCGCAAAAATATAATACATTTATAGCAATGCTTTTGTACATCCCTCCTCATATAAGGCCAAAAGAATTTTTCCTTAAGCATACTTAGAGTTCTATCTACCCCAAAATGTCCAATAAGTTCCCCTTCGTACATCTCTTTAATTAGGAGTTTTCTATATGAACTTTGGAGAATGCAAACTTTTCCTTCCTTAAACAAGTAACCCTCATTCACATAAAATCCTCCTTGGGACTTTTTCAAACAATCTTGATAAATGGTGGAGAACTCAGCATCTTGTGAATATAATTCCACAATGTTATCAAATCTTTGGGCCCCAAGTTTTGCAAAGAGTGTGTACCTTTTTGATAAACCATCAACCACTATATTTGTTTTGCCCTTCTTGTATTTGATTACATAAGAAAATTGCTTAAGATACTTCATTCATTTAGCATGCCTTTTATTGAGCTTGTGTTGACTCTTCAAAACAATTAAGTGACTGATGGTCACTATGAATGACAAATTCATTGGCAATAAGATAATGCTCCCAAGTATAAAGAGCCTACACATTTCCTTGTCATAGGTAGGATAATTGAGAGAAGCGCCACAAATGTTTTCACTAAAATATGCAATTGGATGACTTTCTTGCAATAATACCGCACCTATGCCAATTCTCGAGGCATCACATTCTAGTTCAAAGGTTTTTGTAAAGTTTGGTGATGCTAGAATGAGTGCCTTGGTCAATTTTTTCCTTTATTTCTTTAAAAGATTTTTGTTGTTTTTGCCTCCATATAAATGCAACATCTTTCTTCACTAACTTATTGATTGGTGAAGCTACCTAGAGAAATTAGGAACAAACCTCCTATAAAAACTTGTCAAACCATGGAAGCTCCTAATTTCTTCTACACTTTTGGGGGTAGGCCATTCTTGAATGGCCTTTATTTGCTTAGGGTCCACACGAACCCAACTCTTATTGACCACAAAAGCTAGAAAGACAATAATATCAACACAAAAAGTACACTTATCTATATAACCAAACAAATGATTAACCCTAAGAATGGAGAGGACTGACCTAAGATGACCTACATGATCATGCAGACTCTTAATATACACTAAAATGTCATCAAAATAAGCTACAAAAAACTTTCCTATACAATCCCTTAAGACATAATTCATGAGTCGCATGAAAGTACTTGGTACATTAGTAAGGCTAAATGGCATCACTAACCATTCATATAATCCAAATTTAGTTTTGAAAGCATTTTTTCACTCATCACCTTCTTTAATTCAAATTTGGTGACAACCACTCTTAAGATCAATTTTGAAAAATATAATGGAACCATGCAATTCATCCAACATATCATCTAGCCTAAGGATTGGATGCCTATACTTTATTGTAATATTATTGATGGCTCTACAGTCACAATACATTCTCTACTTGCCATCTTTCTTAGGATATGCTAAAACAGGCACAACATAGAGGCTAAGACTCTTTTGAATCCAACCTTTATCGAATAAGTCTTGTACTTGAGTCTCTATCTCCTTTGTTTCTTGAGCATTTGTCCTATAGGCAAGTTTATTTGGTTAACTAGCCCCAGGTACAAAATTAATTTGATGCTCAATTCCACTAAAGGGTGGAAGGCCAAGAGTCCTTCTTTAGGGAAAATATCCTCAAGCTCTATCAAAATATTTTCAATGGAAGGAGATAAAGACTTGGATGAAGACTCACTAGAAGTGCATGTGAGTCTTCTTTGACACAATAAGAGGTAAGAATGTTGTTCATCATGAAGCACGTGTTCTAAGGATTTTTAAGTTAAAAGAACCTCTTGTTGAATAACCTTGGGAGAAGGAACACCAATTTCTCCCACCTCTGACTTTCTACTTTCTACTTTTGGACTTTTTTTCTTTTTCTATCTCGCTCTTGAGTTTCATTTGTACTTGATCGTCAACCATTTGACTTGGTGTGAGAGGATGAAGTACAAATTTCTTTTCCTTGTGATGGATGGTGATTTCGTTAGAAGACCATTGTGTATAGATTTTCTATCAAATTGCCATGGTCTTCCAAATAAAATGTGACAAGCTTCCATAGGAAATATATCACATAAAACCTCCTCTTTATATTTTCCAATGGAGAATCACACTTCATTTGATTCTTAATTGTGATATCCCCATCTTTATTTAATCAATGAAGTTTGTAAGGTTTAGGATGGGGTAACACAACTAAATTCAACTTTTCAACTAATCTAGTGCTATAATAGTTACAACATGAGCCACTATCAACAATGTGAGAACATAAATTCCTTGAAACATTGCATCTTGTATAAAAGATGTTCTCTTTTTGTGTGATATGGTCAATACTAGGCTGATTATTGAGTAGCCTCCTAATCATGAGAAGCTTTCCTTGACAAGGGTATGCATCATCTCCATTTGACTCTGGTGAACTTTCACTCTCGCTTTCACAAGTGCTTGAATCTTGACTACTATAATGATCAATGCCCCTTAAGATAATGGTCCTTTTGGTGGGACATTGAGCAGCTATATGACCTCTACCCAAGCAATTGAAACATTTAATATCACTGGTGTGAGTGTGTTTATATGTTTCACCCTTGCCTTTATCATGTTCCTTGTCTAGATTCTTATGGGGTTCCTCTTTTTCTTTCTTGAAATCCTTTTTAACATAAGAGTTAGAGGAAGCTCGATCTATTTTAGAAGATGATTTCCTCAATAGTTGTTGCTCTACCTTTATAGTTTTTGCTCTACCTTTATACACATTTGAACTAAGTCATTCAAATCTCTATAAGGTAGTAGCTCCACTTTATCTCTTATATCAAAGTTCAATCCATTTATGAACCTCGCTATAGTTAGAACCTCATTTTCCTCTATACCCATCATTATCATGAATAAATTCATATTTTACTTATATTCGTCTACAATCATAGACCTTTGTTGAAGTCTCCAGAGTTTATCCATGAGTTTCCTATTGTAATAGAAGGGAATGTTTCTCCTCTTAAAGGTAAACTTAAAATTATTCCAGTACTTGATGGCAGGATCATTATGGCACATTCTATCTTGGACCAAGGAGGTCCACCAATACATGGTTTACCCTTGAAAGCTCAAGGAAACCAGAGGCATCTTCCTTTCTTCACTGATTTAGTTAGAAGCAAATAATTGCTCCATCTTCATTTCCCAGTCCAAATAGGCCTCAATATTATCCTTGCCATAGAAGTAAGGCAAGTCCACCTTAAATTCTTTAGAGGTATGCTCCTTTCTTTGCCTCCTAATGTGAGAAGCCTGTTGGTAACATTCTCCTACCCCTAGCTCTTGATTTGAGAAAGTCTCTCCACTCCTACTCTCTCTTGTTCTATGATTACTTGGCGTCCTTTGGACTCTCTTACTTAAGACTAGAAAGGATTCTTCTATGCGTCTCATTTCAACATCCCTTTCTAGATCTTTTTCCTTTTTGTTTCACTCTTATTTGAAATTCTTTAAATTCCTCAACATACAAGGGTGGGATATTTCTTTTACTTTCAGAACCACTATCACTATGTTTAAAGGCACATCTTGTCATCATCTTGTAATTTTAAAAGCTCGCTTAAAGTGAAAGTTTCTAGTATTTCACAAGTTCACTCCCAAGTAAGAGAGGTGAGTCTCAAATGACTGATTAAGTATCAAATCTTACCTAGGTAGAGTTTACCTCACTACTTACTTTGCTACTTTCACAAAAAGATGTGCTCTTAAACTTAGAAGATGTTTTTCAAAGAAAACACAAACAAAACAAATAATTAACACACTAAAATGGACTCCTAAATTGGCAAAAGGTTTTAGAATTTGATATCTTAAACCAAGCCACTAAAAATGTGAATTGAAATTGCAACTAATCGAAATCTTAAAGGTGAGGCTTATAGCTTTGGCTAGCAAGACACACTCATCGTCAACACCAAATACTAATAAGTTTGTAAGCCAAAAGATGGAAGAACCCTAAAGGCTCTTCCAAGACAATTGGTTCGAAGGCCTTTTATAAGAAAGAAATTGAAAGAACACTTTTTACAAGCCAAATGTGGCTATTTTCCCGAGAATCTTTCTCCTTCCTCTTTAATGTTTTAAGCTCACTTTTCTCTTCCACTTTGAGCATGTGGTATGTTCCTTGAAAGTTCCTTGGCTTGGAGCTTGAATTGAACCTCCACCCTCCAATATGCTACCACTTAATATTGGGTCACCTTGAAAGAGTTCTTCCTTCACCACAATTTAGAGCACACCAAAAATAACCAAGAAAAGCAAGCAATAAAAGGCTTAAACACAATAAAAGCTAAACTCAAAGATAATGGAGTTGAGACAAAACGGAAAGAGTATCCAGCAATTGACAATCAAGAAATTAAAGGCAATTAACAAAGCTAGCACAACAAAATGAACCTATGAATGACACTAGAATAGATGGACAAAATAAAAAACAACAAGCAAACTTGAATGAACTGCAAAGAACCTTGTCTTAATCTCAAGATTGAACCCAAAAGAAGTGAATTAATCCACCTTAGTTATGGTCAATTGAAACTAGATTAAAAGAACCTCAAAATTACACTATCTTATGATTTATTACAATGTTGTCAGGCAAAAAATGTGAATTGATGCCTACACTTCACTAATTTATCATTTTTTTCATTTCTCAACATTTTTCCTTTGATTTTTATTTGTATTTTCGTGAAGGTCTTAACCAAATTATGCAAAAAATAGATTTGACTCTGCACTTTCCAATTAGTTGTGATAAATAAAAACAATGTGCAATCTAAAACAGATTACTAGAACAGAAATGAAAACTAAAACGAAATAACAAATTATAATTGGAAAAGCTAGTGCTATGAACTTGATAATGATCTAGTATCAAGAATGAATCTTTAGAGAACATCTAAGACACTTTAAAGCTCAACAAATTAGTGAAAATGCTTGCAATTGCATCAAGAACAGATTGCATTTTCAACAAATAATGATTCTTCTAGCATTTTGCATTGGTGCCAACATTCAATCCATAAAAGCAAAATCAAACGATAAAATTCATGAGAATTGACATTAAAGGAAGCACATGACTTAAGACAACAAGTATATGATGCTCAAATGAAAATTAAACTCAAATAATAAGAGCTCATAGAATGAAAATGAAGAATTCACTAAAAAAATAAAACAGAAAATGTTGCCCTGAAAATAATTTTGGAATTTCGAATGAAATGCACTAAATGATACAAGAAGAATGTGAGTTTGAATTATCATATAGTCACATAAGAATAATTTAAACGGTGGAATTAATCAAGACAGGCAAAAACATGGCTGAAACAACATGAAAGTGATGAAAGGATCGAGCAACTTAGCTTAAATAGAGAAGAATGATTCAAGTTGGCTCTAAATACCACTTGATAAGTCTCCTGGACATGTTGGCAGGAAATGAGGAGGCTCCATGGAGTGTTTGAACGAAAGCAAATGAAGATTAGAGACTTAGATGATGACTGATTGATTACTTATGAAGAAACTCTAAAGAGGTGAGGCAAACTTTAGAGGAGGAAGGCTAGAGGAGATTCTAAAAGAATGCTCTAGCTAGGTGACTCTCAAAGAATGTTTGTGGAGTAATCTCAACAATATAACATTGCACATTCAAGAGTGTCTTACAAGAGGGGGAAACCTAATTTATAGTAGAAAGCAAGCTCTCAAATGCAAGCTAAATGTTACTTGAAATGGAATGCAAATGTAGCTATGCAATGTTAAACATGTGCACCTAGATCTAGATATAGAGATCTTGATCTAAGATCCATGAATTTCGGATCACAAGCCACTTGACTACGTCGTGCCTCCCTCGTTTACAATATATGTTCAATGTGCAAGGCCTGGCAAAGCTAACACACTCTCGACCTTGACTTTTGGAATTGGGCTTGAATGAACCTAGTTTTAAAAGCTAGGTGAGTTATGATCCAACTACTTCCTAAGACTTTTTACAATTTATTTAGAAAGCATGACCTAAACACTTGCTATAATTTAAATCTATACTAATGGACTAGGACAAGCCCATCATACCGTGATATCTTCTTTAGCTCCATGAAAATAATATTTGAAACCTGTGAAGCCCAATGGACTCTTGAAGATTCATCTCTCCTTGTATCCTTCCCATCATGCTTCTAGTGACTAGCCTTTGATTAGGCCAATAGTTGGACCCAAGTCATCAAGAAGAGCAAAGGCTAAGATGAGGTTCAACTAGTCTCGCGGGATGAGGTGTCGGCGGCAAGTGATGGAAATAAAGGCTCATAAGGATGGTTCTACAACAAGAGGTGAAAAAGAAGAAATCACAATTAAATTTACCTTCAAATTTGAATTTGCACTCCGATTACGAGTTGAGAAAGGAATTGTCGAACGAGGTTATGGTCCGCTTGAACGCATGGATTCTTAGTTTTCGTTACCACAAGTGACAAGCTACAGTACCTTCTAATTGAAAAAAAAAATATTAAAATAATGTAAACATTTGTCACGGTTAAAATATTCTAACACAAATTATATTTTTTCTAACGGTCGAATGCAACCAAAAAAAAATGAACAACTAATAAAATCTACTTCTTTAGCAGTAGAAGATAACAAAATACTTGTTTCCTCCTAATGAAGGAGTTTCAGAAGGACCACATACGTCAGAATATATCACATTTAAAAGTTCATTGGCTCTAAAAGGTGTATGGGAGCTGAATCTGAATGGAGATCTAGGTTGCTTGCTAATTTGGCAATGATCGCATAGTGTTTCAGGATTCGAAATAAAGGTATCCCTCTAATTGAATCTTTAGATTTCAACATGTTTATATCTTTAAATTCAAATGCCCTAATCTTATTTGCCACAACCAACAATCTTCAGATAAGGACGTAGCTGATAAACTGAGTTTCAATAGTCTTCAGGCTTACCTGGAAAGTTCTGTTCTGTGCTAAAGGAACCCTCAGTATCTTCTTGTTTATGTCATAAAATATCTCCAAGAATCCTTGGGCCAAATTGACATGCACTGCTAAAATGTCCATTTTAGTTTCTTTCTGTCCACCCGCTTCTTGTTGCCTCGCCATTTCTGATACCCCTTTTCTTGTGGAACTTTCTATTTGATCTGAAAACTGAGAAGCTTTGGAATTTCCCCTTTTGTGGTCTTGTCCTCTTCCCCATAGCCTCCTCTTCTTGATGTCTGAGCTTGCAGTGCTTGTTCAACAGGTTTCTTAGTGGACCTCTCAACTAGTGTTTGTTCATGAGTTTCGAGGGAACCTTGAAGAGCCACAACTTTCAGTTCTTCTATGTTCTTGGATTCTTCAATCGCTATGATCAAATTTGTAAGTGTTCTCAAGATCTTCTCTACCATTGTCTATTCGGAAATCTTCTCACCACAGGCCTTCATTGCATTTGTATGGTTGATGATACGATTAAAGAATTGTTGTGCAACTATTTCACTGGATTCCATCTGCACCAACTCGAATTGGCATCGAATGGTCTGCAATCGAACTTTCTTCAACTTCTCATTTCCTTCGATGCACTTCTCAAGAATTCCGCATGCTTCAGTTGCTGATTTTTCCTCCAAGGTTTTGTCAAAATTTGCTTCATCAACACATTGATGTATGAAAATCATTGCTTTACAATCCTTCTTCTTGTTCTCCTTCTGCAGCACCTTTTCTACGTCTTTTGTTGAGTCTGCCAGTTATGGGATCCCATCTTCCACTATCTCGCTTAATTCTTGAAAGCCCCCATCTGAATGCTCCATCGATTCCGGTTCTTGCCATCAAGAATAGGAAAGTTGGCAGGGAAGCTTATACCAGTTTGCCCCATTGTCCGACTTGACTCTGGATACCAATTTGTTAGAGCAAAAATTGTATAAAGAAGATTTTGACGTATGGTAAAGAAAACTTACACACTAATAGGCATTTATACAATTGAAAAACGCTACCAGTCACTAACTTCTAATAGTAACTGTTAATAACTGATTCTGATTTATCCTACCAATAATGAATGAGGAGGTGGCAAGTTGATTTCATTTCAATTTTAAGTGAAGCATTTCCATGATTACTTGCTTTATGAAAACTATAGTCATATTTGCCTTCAACTTTCATATGTGTTTTATGATCATTGCATGGCCATTAAATGCATGTGTTTTTTAAGTAAAACAATATAAGAAAGAGAGAAGCTTAATTGAATCATGCAATACATTTACCTGTCAACCTCAAGCTTTTATACAGGAGTTTAGCTTTCATACAAGCCTTTTCTTAATGTATTTGGAATGTATTATATATATATATGGCCATATGGCTCCCTATTTCAATGTTAAAGTTTTTTTCTTGCATAATAATTGAGTAATGTAGGTGGGTCTCGCTTTTCTTCATGATTGTCCCGCTTCTTTTTTACATAATATAATTCTAAATGCATGTGGGGTTCATGTTTTAGCATGATTTGAGTTCAATTTCAAGATCCTCTTACGTGCACAATATAAATGGGGTTTCTTACAAATTGAAACAAGCAAGCCCCATGGTGCAGTTACGTGGTATAGCTACCCATGATAATTTTGATACCTTATATATCCATATAATGGCACGAGTTTCAAGTTTCAAATAGCTAAGAGCATCAAATGCAGATTTTGGTACCTTATATCCATATATGACCGGTGTAGTTTGATGTCCATGAGTACTCGTGTGATGTCTATGTCACTATTACTTCATATTTATTTCTAATAACTCAAAATTATAAATTTTATTTTTTTCTTGTGGATGTTTAACGACCATTTGCGTCATTTAATGTTCCAAAAATAAAGGTAGGAGTGTTTGTGTGATTGTATGCAACATCCCGAACATTTCTTTCTCAAAAAAATACAAAATAAAATATTTTAAAAACTAAAAAATATCAACATTCAAACACAATAATTCTATTTGATTTCTGATTCTCTGTTATGAATGGAAATATGTAAGAACGAAACCAGTCTTGGTCGGGTTTACTTTAAAAAAATAAGAAAGTTTTTTAAATAATTTTCAAATAGTTTTTAATTAGAACTACTTGATTTTTCATATTTTTAATGAAAATACGTATTAGCGAGGATTAATCCTTATCATTTTTTTAAATGATTCCTTTTGTAGTGTGTTTTTATTTTTTTTAATTTTTGGAGAAAATTAAAATTTTTGAAAAAAAACACATTTATTTTTAATATTTTAATAAAGGTACCATCTTTTGACAGACCTCGTTATGGGATAAGATCTTCCTTATGTGTAACTAACTCTTGGATTCAAAATCTAGTTTTCGCAAGTCATGTCTTATTTTACAGTTTTTCATAGTTCACTTGTGGAAAAAGTTGAATCAATGACGATTATGACTGGTAAAAAGGACTTGTTTGAAAAGGAAAAACTTATTATGACAAGTGTAATGAACCTATCACAATAAGTGAAAAGGAAAAACTTATTATGACAAGTATAATGGACCTATCATAGTAAGTGAAAAAGAAAAACTTATTATGACAGGTGTAATAGACTTGTCATAGTAAGTGGGGCGTGGCGGTAAAAATGAAATTATGTTGAAAACGTATTATGACAGTTTTAAGAAGACGTATCATAGTAGGACTTTACCATGAATGTTACTTCAGCACTTGTCATGGTATGTCTAAAACCCTAATTTTGCTAGTCTCATTTTAGAAGCAGTCCACGCACAACCCTCTTTTTGTTTCTTGTCTTCCATTCCTCATGTAGTCGTCGTCCTCATTTCTTTTTCTCTTCTTGCACACATTGTCGTCGTCGACTCGACATGTCGTCGTCAACACTTCGAGCCTCTGCCTTCTCGGTTCCTGACGCTGTTCTCCTAAACACAACCTCGCGTTGGGACCATTGGAGCTCACTTGGGTTGGTCGCATCTTCTTGAACTTAACACACTCCCTTGGGCTGGTTGCATACAACTCCATTGACTCAAAGTCAAGCACGATTCTTAACTTGAAGGCCTCATAAAGATTTCAGATTAGGTTTCAATCATGTTCCTCATAAAGATGCAATCTTTTTTCATTTTTGGTAACTTTTTGTTTGAGACACAATTTGGTTGTTTTGTTTCAGTGGTGTGTTTTTCTTTTTTTAGTTTCTCTCACTTTGTGTGTGGTGTGGAAGTTTGAATTGAGGATTGAATTTTTGGGTTCAGGTGAGTTTCTTTTTATCTTATCTTTGAGTGTTTTTGTTATTGTTGTTTACACACTGTTTAGATAAACTTAGGACTTTGTTTAATAGTGAATGTTGTTGCTTAATATTTTTTAATTACTGTTTTAAATATTTTCTGTAGAATCTCCTTCGTGGTGAGCCCCTCATAGTAAGTCTGAGTTACTATGACAAGTTTTTACGATGTCATAGAAAAAGCGCATTTTATATAACTCCAGAAACTATGACGCCAAAATACTTGTCATAGTGAGCCCGTTTTACCTATCATAAAATGTCTCATGTACAATAATGGTTTTCCAGAATAAACTATGGTGGTGACTCAAAACTCTCTATTTTTTTAAAATATATTTTTTGGATTACAGTCTCGTTGCAAATTCGGTTACGACACCAAGTGTGTTTTGATTTTATATATGGGAAACAATGTTTGAAGTTGTTATTTACATCCTTTTTTATCCTTTATATGATTAGTACTTGGACTATCTAGTGATTGTTTATCCTATAAAACGTATTAAAAAATATATTTGTCTAATTAGAAAGTATATTAGATCAATATAAATTAATAAGGAATATTAAGATATAAAATAATTAATTCAATGCTTAATAAGGAATATATATATATATATATATATATATATATATATATATATATATATATATATATATATATATATATATATTTTTTTATTGTGTTTTAAAAAA
>Ga0214544_1009837_pt1 | contig 14620 bp, 4 predicted proteins | sample CNSS3metaG_FD_160074 | JGI IMG/M metagenome (GOLD analysis project Ga0214544, IMG submission 160074) | Root nodule microbial communities from cowpea collected in UCLA plant growth center, Los Angeles, California, USA - CNSS3 | ecosystem: Host-associated > Plants > Roots > Nodule | place: USA...
GGTGCGGTGAGCCCCGGTTGAGTAGATGGGAAGTGAGGGGGATGGGTAGAGGGGATGGGTGTTTGTTGAGTGGTGGTGAAGGTGTGAGGAGTGGGGTTGTACTCACTTTCTTCCTCTGTGGGCTGGAAGGCCGGAGACCTCGCAGCTTCAGAGGTTTCCTTGGCTTTTCCCTTCAGATTGGGATCAACTTCGATTTTTCGCCTCAGGCGAGAGTTCTCTTATCGTAGCGCCTCCATCTCGTCAGCGCTGCATTTCTTCAAATCTCGAGTTCTTGTTGTATCTTCGCTTGGCCGTCTAGGATGGCGGCCAGGTCAGGGGTGATGCCAGGAGGTCCAGAGGGACCAACATCCACCTGCTTGTTCATTCCAGCTTTGCTACGGGTGGAAACCATCTTCAGAGAAAAATGGGTACTAAAGGTGTTCGTCTCGTGTCCCACGGTGGGCGCCAATTGTTCCTATAGAAGAACAAATAAGATGAGTTAGACACAAGCGTCACCTTACCATGTAGTCCGCTATCTCCTTAGTTGGCCTCTTCCCGGTTGATACATGTTAGCTTGAACCCAGGAGGGGTTACCTGCAGAAGAGTCTCCGACGCTCAAGTAAGTCAAAGCTCTCAGAAGGTCAAATCAGTGATTAATGAATGCGTACCTTTAATTACTGGGGTCCACGCGTATTTATAGAGCATTAATGATGTCTGATTACCTCATGGGCCGGACCTTGACTTGGGCTTTAACTTGGGCCATGAGTGGGCCTAGGCCCTAACCCATGCCCTTAAGACCTATTGAACGCGGGGGCTTCTATTTTCACTAAGTTTATTGGAGTTGTCGACCTGGACTTTAATCTTATCGGGTTTGCTGGGGTAGCCGGCCTAGACCGGCTACCTACCTTGACGGCTTATATTGGTTACATGAGGTGTCGGTTATTCTTCTAGATGTATAGGCTAAAATCGGTACAAATTAGGCTGAATACTTGGCTGCCTTGATATATGCATTGTTTACTTATTTGGTCGAGTTTGATTAGGTGTGGTACATATTCTTTCAGTCCTAAAATTATTAAATATAATATACACTCATTATAAATAATATTAACGAATACTACGTTTTAAATAAACTAAATATGCTTTTTCCTTGAAATATGGTGTTATATTATTTTTATTTCTAATATTTTTTCCCTTTTGTTTATACCTTTTTTAGTCCTTGTTACTTTATTTTATTTCTTCCAGTATACTTTTTTGTTTTTCTTTTTAATATGTAAGTTATTTGTATCAAGTTCTTATCATATATGTTTAAAAAGACAATCAAAATGGAAAAAAAAAATAACTAAAAGACAATGCAGATTAAAAAATAAAGACCATAATAAGAATTTGGAAGAACTAAAAGTAAAAGGAAATTATAAGAATAAAATTCAAACACCAATTAGATTCTAAAAGTAATAATTATATGGAAGTAACTTATTTTAAAAGTATAACACTTAAAAGTCTCCCACCTACCTAAAAGATGTGTTCCACGAGAAGTCTAACAACGTGGTATGCGGTGCCTAAATTACTTTAGGACTACACGACTGAAAAGAAGTTTATAGTCTTTTGATGCTACTCTGACCTAATTTTCTTAACATGAGTTAGGCAGAGGTAACTAAAAGGAAAAGAAATTATTTTTAAACTTGATCGAGAAAAAAATTAAATATATTTTAATGATTCAATTATTCCTTATAGTCTAACACGGTTTGGATTGGTTTTATAAAAAGAAAACATAGAGATAAAAGATATTTAATTTAAATTAAAAATATTAAAATAAAGTTAAAATTAAATTTGGAATTACATAATTTTAAATTTCTTTCTAAAATTCAAAACACTAACTTTATACATAATTGCGTTAATTGTAATTTTTGTTCTAGTATATATATTTTTGTTCGTTAGTCTATTCTAGTAGGTTCAATTTTATTACGGAGTAAACAAATGTAATTTCATTTAAGTATATTAAATCTGTAATGAGAATTCAAATAATCGTCGAAATGTCTAATAATTGTCACCCAGCAGCAATTTGCACAATAAAAAGAAATGAAAACTCGAAAACTCTCAGTTTACTACGTGTTCACCCGACTTGCATAAACAATAAAAAAATCATTTCTTTCATTATTTTTATTCAAAACTATTATTAGATTTTTTGAATTCGTTAATTTATCGTTTTTATTAGTTAAAAAAATAAATTTAATATTTCAGTATTTCGAGAATGATAAAGGTGAAAACTAACTAAAATTTGAAGAGGTTAAAAAATATTTTAATAAAAAATATTCATTGTAATTTTAAATTAATTATAACCTTAAATAAAAAATGTTTAATAAAAAACATGAATTTTAATAAAAACACCGTTATAAAATTTATATTAAAATTAAATTTGGTTTAATTTGGTTGGAGATAAAATTGTTCAATTTTAGGAAAACATTGAAACTAGATTGAACAAAAAAATCACCGAACCAAATTGAATATAAAACATTGATTCTGACACGTGACACGTTGTTGGATTAACAAGTGGACATTTTATAAAAGAAAAAACGTTGAAAAATAAAAAAATAAAACCAAACAAATTACAAAGTGACACATGACATTACCTTTAATTATTTTCAGTGTCATATTAAGCTAAACTGATCTTGCTTAATCTAAACTGATCTAGTTTAAGCTAAACTGATCTCGCTTGAGCTAAAAATTCTCGCTTGGGCGAGATTGCAAACAGGAAGCACTGTAGGTTTTTGTGATTTCTCGCTTAAGAGAGACCCCTTTGCCTGAGCGAGATAACTCGTCGCTCAAAACGGAAGTTCGTCGCCTGAGCGAGAGTTCGAGCAAAAACCAGGGCGAGCTTCTACTACTCTCTCCTAGGCGAGACATACTCGCTTGGGTGAAAATACTAGTTCTTGCCACTGTTCACGGATGCAACAACCAGACATTCGAAACCAAACAACATCTCAATATTTTCCAAACAACCACAACTGCATACAAGCATTATAAACGCGAAACTGAATTGAAAATAGACAGATACTAAGAATACATTAAAAAAAACCTAGCTTCTCTTTTTTGAATTCTTATATAATTATATACACTACAACACCACCATGGAATCTCACCAAGAGTCTTATGGAATTACATCTATCTCACACCACATTCTTGTTTCTCACACCAGAACCACAATTTTATCTCAAGCATTATAATTTCAAGTCAATCCTCAACCAACCAATCAATACATGATTCATTCCATACACAGTACAACAAAGTCTCAGCCTCATTCAATCTCATAAACCATTCATGACATCATTGTTAAATTATATATTAACACTACAAGAAAGTTACATATTAGCGAGGGAATAATCCCTAGCGAATCCCTTCGTAAAACGATTCAACGAGGGATTAGTGAGGAAATAGCGAAGACACTACACTGTAGCTAAAATATAGGTAGCTAAGTAGCTAGAGAACCACTTTGTCGCTAATCCCTAGCAAACAGGTTGTAGTTAATCCCTAGCAAACTGATTGTAGCTAATCCCTAGCTAATCCCTAGCAAAGTGATTGTAGCTAATCCTTAGCTAATCCATAACAACTCGGTTGTAGCTAATCCTTAGCTAATTCGTAGCAAATGGGTTGTAGCTAATCCTTAGTTAATCCCTAGCAAAGTTGTTGTAGCTAATCTATAGCTAATCCCTAGCAAACTGATTGTAGTTATTCCCTGGCTAATCCCTAGCAAATAGGTTGTAGCTAATCCATTGCTAATCCCTAACAAAATAGTTATAGCTATTCCCTAGCTAATCCCTATCAAACTTATCCCTAGCTAATGCCTAGCTAAGCCCTCGCTAATTGAACAATTTAATATCTAACTAATCCCTAGAAAAATCGTAGCGAATTGAATCAATCCAAAATATTCCATGCTTTTACTTGTACCTTATGAAATGCATTTTGACACAAATATAACATTAAGTATAAATCTTGCCAAACATTTTATATGAAACATGTCAAATGTTACTACATTGAAAATAATAAAAGTGATGAACATAATGAAAGTAGTCTTCACAGTTGGTAACATACATCATTAAAATACATTTTTAAAAACAAAATAAAACATCATCATCTTCATATTTTCTTCTTGCCATGTTTCATGATAAACGGTGGTGAAGATATCTTTAATGCAGGAAATATTTGTGTCTTGAAAAACTCCATCTGTGTATATCAAAATTTATAATAAGTATGTTAATGTATATGATTGATGTAGTAATGATATCCTCCAAATGTATATAATATATAAGTATTATTACAAAGTCATAGATATTTCTACAAAATAAGAAAATGAATACCATCTTTTTCAAGTGTTGTCCAAAGCTTATTGACCCTCCAGTGTGCACCATAGCCTCTGGCTTGGCAGCCCTATTGTTTTTACCAACAATAAATTTCTTTTTCCAGTCTTGTGTTATCCATGTGTCAATTAAAGCGTCCCACATCTCAGTCCTTATTCCTCTTGGCCCAAAACCTTTTAAGTCTTCTATATTGTCCGAGTTTGCTCTTTCTCTTGCCTTTTTTCTTGCGTTAGCTAAAGAGTTAGAATAACGATCCACAATTATACCAACAAGAATATTGGTGTCTTCGTAAAACATAGGCACCCCTACGCATGCATATTAGTTTCAAAGTATTGCCCTCTTTTGCGGTCACAACAATCCACCATAATTATGTTTCGGACTTTAAGAATAGTTGAACCAAAATTGCAACTTTCTTGATGCAAAAATAAAAATTAAAAACTTCAAAAGTTGAGTCTAAATTTTTCGATAAAGTGCTAATGCACATGCTCAAGTCTTTTGTTGGATTAGTACAATGTCCTTCTAAATTAGCAAGCATTCACAGAACACATAACACAGAACAAATGCTATCATATTTTCCTCTGTGGGAATACGAATTATTCCTTATGCTTTTTAAACGTATATGCAACAAAGTGTAATTCAATGCGTGCAATTTTTGTTTTATACATCATCATTTCTTTAACCTAATTATAGCATAGGAATTTTGTAAAATCATAAAGAACAACACCACTCAAATAGCTAAGAATAATTAACATGCCCACAAAACACCATAATTGACCTATTCTCGCATTAAATGAACCCTTAAGCACAATCATAGCCCCTGCAACATTATTGTTGTATCATGTTTAACCATCTTTCAGTTCATTCATGATGGTGACTTCTAATGCCAGACTCTATTCAAAAATTTGAAAGTAGAAAAATGAGATCTGCTTTGTAGCCACTCCCACTTTTTCAGAACATAAAAGAAGACAAGTGAACCCAAACCAACAAAGAAGGAACAAAGTAGTGGTAGTATCTTTCCTCTAACTGGTTCAAATTCTCTCACTGTTTTGGACTTGACAAACAACAGCTTCTCAGGTTCCATCCCTTATATTCTAGCTAACTTTGGAGATCTCACCCGTCTCAGACTTGCAAACAATTATCTCACAAGAACCGTTCCTTCTAAACTTGGCCTCCTCACTAAGTTGAACTTCCTTGATTTATCATTCAACAATCAAGTAATGTTCATAGCTAAATTGCAACATCGCAACCTTTTAAGACTCTATGCATGCTGCTTGGAGGAAAACGAAAAGATACTTATATACGAGTATATGCCAAACTCAAGTCTTTACTTTCACCTGTTTGGTATGTTTTTAGATTGCTTTTCACAAAAATTGGTATTAGTTAATATGTCATGTGGTATTACTATGGGTTTTAAATTGTTAGGTTCTTTCAAAGGGAATAATGGGAAATGCTATAATATCCTTTGGTATTTTTTTTCACGTGTTAAGGAAAAAACTTAGCATTTGCAGTTTTGCTAAATGGCTAGTGTTGTTTAAATCCCTTTTGTCTTCTTGAGTTGACAGATGATGAGAAAAGAAAACAACTTGATTGGAAAGTAAGATTAAGCATTATCAATGGAATAGCAAGAGGTCTTCTATACCTTCACGAGGACTCTCGACTCAGAGTAATTCATAGAGATCTCAAAGCTAGCAATGTTCTATTAGACCATGACATGAATCCCAAAATATTAGACTTTGGATTGGCAAAGGCATTTGAAATTGGACAGAACCAAGCAAATACAAAGCGAATAATGGGCACTTAGTGAGTTCTACTTACACCAAACATAACTTAAAAGTAGGACTTGTGAATGCTTATTTCAGAGTTTAGTTATTGAAAAAAAAGATGAAATTCCTTGTTATAAACTTGAAACAAGAGAAATTAACAAAGCTTTATTGACTTGCATCAGTGGATACTTGGCTCTTGAGTACGCTATGCAAGGATTGTTTTAAGTAAAATCTGATGTTTTCAGCTTTGGAGTTCTAGTTCTTGAAACCATTCGTGGAAGAAAAAACAATGGATTCTATGTGTTAGAACATGATGAAACTCTTCTTTTACACGTGAGTAATCCCTATGGTCTGATTAACAAATTATCATTAATACTTAGCAAAAGTATAACAATATCATTTAGAAGTTAACTACAAATAATTGTAGGCTTGGAGAACTTCTTTTACACGTGAGTAATCCCTATGGTCTGATTAACAACTTCTTTTGGTTGTACCTTGGTTTTAGCTTTTTATCTTCATCAATTTGAATATGGAGGAGAAATTGAAGGTGCTTAAAGATGAGGTTCATGTAGTTGAGTTAGAGTTGAAGAAGTTGTTATTTTACTTGTATGGTTTCTCAAATTTGTGTTTTACTTAGGATTTGGGGTTCTAGTTCTTAAGTGTATGTATTTTGTGCACAGATTGAAAAAGCTGAATCATGGGAGGAATCAATTGATGAAATTATTACTAGTTTTGAGAATAATCATCAGAGAAAGCTTTTGTACAATGTCTCCTTCTACTAGAATCTTGCAGACTCCCTAGAGAAAGAAGTGTTAATCTCATTCATTTTAGAATACCACTAGTGCAAAACCTCATGAAAACAATGAATCATGCTAAGAACACTAACTTCTTTGTTTCTCAGAATCAAGTATAGGAACCAATCTCTTTGCTTTTCAATAATTTTACTCTCAATGTGATATATAAATCAAAATATGGTAAAAGTAATTTGACAACAACAAAAATTAAAAACGCTAATAAGAAGACTAAGTCACATTTTAGGCTAATTCTATATTTGCATCTTGATAAAATAAGTAGTATTTTGTTGTGTCTGCAGTGCAGCAAATAACAGTTAGTGCTCTAACCTCTAACAGGTGAAAAAATGGTGAGTTGGCAGAGAACCAATCGATCAATCAATCAATCACTCCAAATAATCGTTTCGATGAAACTAAACTTGAACTCGATGACATTGTTGTAACCTTCTAAACCTGGATCTCTTCAAAATAGTTAATACATTAGGAAACTTCATTCTCCAAACAAACTTTAAAGAAGGTGAACAAAAAATGATAGAGGTCGAGCTAATTAACCTGGTTTTAGGAACAAAACTCGACGTTGTTGCCTTTCACGCTTTTCAGTATTGTCTCCGCGCTGAAATCAAAACCCTAACGTTCGCACTTCGTCACTTTATGAACTCCAACAACCTTCGTAGAGCGAGCTTCAGAACCTGCGAGTCTTCAACAGTTCAGCCAAAGGAATTTAGTATTGTGAGGTGATCTTCGAAGGCTTTCTTCGAACTTAGAAAGTGTTCGAAGAACAGTCACATGATGTCTCAAATAGTTTGATTCATTTTAAGGTTTCAGAAGATTAAATTTTACGTTTTATGGTTTCATTTATTGATTTTTATATTACATTCAGTATCATTCTCTTTCATTTGCGGCATTTACGTGTGTGTATATATATATATATATATATATATATATAAAAGAATTATATGCTAATATTAATAATTATTTTTTAAAAAATTAATTCTTCTAATATAAATATTTAAATTTTAAATGAATTTTAAGTGTATAATTAAATTAAGTTAAATATTCATATTTTATAAATAAAATACATACATACAATTTATTTTTATATATAATGTATCAGAAATAATTTATTTCATATTTAAAATGTTTAAAAAAATAAAAAATATAAAAAAATTACACCATAAATATAATAATATATATAATAGTATGTAACGATATAAATTAATTAAAAATCCTTTTATTTGAATAAATTAACATATAAAATAAAAAAAGGCAGCGTAAAAGATAGTAACTAATTAGCTACAACTTAGCTCCAATATTTATGTTGTGTTTAATCCCTAACTAATTAGCTATAATTTAGCTACCATATTAGGTTGTGTCTAATCCCTAACTAATTAACTACAACTTAACTACCATATATCGTGTTATTGTTAATCCCTAACTAAATAGCTACAACTTAGCTACCAATTATGTTGTGTCTAGTCTCTCACTAATTAGTTACAATTTAACTACAATTTTACTTTCTCGCTACTCCTTCACTAATTAGCAACAAATTAGCGAGCAAAAATTTCCCTCGCAAATTAGTAAATTTCTTGTAGTGAAATGATTCTAATTAATAAAAGAGATATTGCTTAGAATTTTATTACTACTTTCTTTATTTGGAAAAATGTGTCATAAAAACAAAGCACAAAATCAATTATCATTGAAAAAAAACGATTCTAAAAATTAAAATAGATTCTGCTTCTAAATATTAGAATCCCATCATTAACTTCTTGATTTAGAAGAAATGACAAAGTAACAAAGCATAAAGTGTAGGTGAGAATATAAAATTTTTTATTGCTGTTAGCTGTAAGAAAATGCAATGTGGGTGAATAGAGTATTTTAGACTAAAATAAAAGTAAGGCATAAAAAGAAAACACATAAAAAATTAAAAGAGTCTTTTTCTTTTTATTTATTGTTATTATTATCATCATATGATTATTATTGTTTAGAAAAATAAAAAATTTCAAAGAAAAAAACTTACTTATTTTTACGTTTTTTTTTATTTATTAGTTATTTTTCTATTATTAAATTTTTTTATTATGCCGTACGAAATTGAGTATTCACATGATGATCAGTAAATTTACTGGACGTTGTTTTGATACTAAAACAAAGGAGAAGAAAAGAAAGCACTAGAATAAAAAATGAAAAGAAAGAGAAGGTGAAATAATTTTCTAAGAACACTGAATGCAAGCATATGAAAGGAAACTGTCTCGAATTTTCTCCTACTATTGTCTTCTGTACTGTATATACCTGCTTATTCTGACTGGAGAAGAAAGGAAAATCGAAACCCAAATTCCTCTTCCCTTATGCAGCATGGCATATGGAAGCAACGGCAAGCGTGGCACAACGAACAGCGATAACTCTACCCAACACGACAACAACAGAGGTAATAACCACCACATCGTGAATATCTCCACCCCTTCTGTTACCACCACCACCATTTCCCTCCCTAACAACAACCCAAGCCCCACTCCAAATCACTTCCCCCAATTCTCCGGAACCGCTCAGTCCTTCAATAACACCGAAAACGGGTCACAAGATTTTAGCCGCGCCAAGATCAAGAGCCCTGTAACTGGAAATTCCTTCAACAACATCGGATCAGGTTCCCAAAGTTTCAGAGATGCAGAGATTCGTTGTTCCAAGGAATCTAGCAAACAGAGTAGATCTATTTTCTCCATCTTACAAAACCGTGCGCCCCAAGGCGGAACTCTCCACTCCTTCAATAATAACGGTAAGGGATCCCAGTGTTTCGACGGTTTCAAGCTCAACTGAGAGCACTTATGAGGTTTCCAATTTATCCATTTCTATCTGCTTTTAAAGTTTCAGACTTGTATTTCAAAACCTTCTATCGTACTATACTTATGTTATTTGCATATTGGTGAAGAAAAGATAGAACCGATAACAGAGATAAGCTTTGATTCTATGCTTATGTTATTTGCATATTGGCGAAGAAGAGAGGAACGAATGAGAGAGATAACCTGTTTGATTCTATGCTTCAATTTTATTACAGTTTCCGTACTTATGCAACACATACAATTAGGGGTTTTATTTTTATTATCTCTATTTTAATATTTGCCGTCCATAATAATATATTTTATAATTTATATTTATTTTATTTTAATTTTCTAACAAATTTAAATATTTGAAATTTATTTTTGTATTATATATATATATATATAATTAAGAATTTTATATTACTACGTCTGTAAATAGTAAATTTTAATTTGATGAAATAAAGTACCAGGTACTGCGTTACCACAGAATTGCTTTTGGATGATGCTGAATTATTTTGTTGTTATAATATTCTGACAAAAATTGTTTGTATTATAGTGGTAGATGCTATGCCACTATATGATTCTTTAGGGATTTTTTATTAAATTATTTTGTTCAAAGTGGTATCCGATGCTATGCCATGGTTCTTAACACAAGGGAGTTTTTATTAGATGATTTTTGTTCATAATGGTATCCAATGCTATGCCGCTACGCATGATGATTCTTAATACAAGTTATTAAGGTTAGGGTTAAATATGATTTTTATTTTTAGATATTGTTATAAAAAATTTTATGATAGTTCTTTTATTAAACAATTCATCAATTTGGTTTAATTAATTTTATTTTTTTTTTGTAATTTTTTTTCTTTTTTAACTTAATTTTATTTCTAACAAAAGACATATTACTCTGTAAATTGATGCACTTGAGTTAATATTTATTAAAAACTATTAACATTTTTATGTTTTCTGGTTATTTCTATTTATTTTTTTCTTAAGTTGTGTTTAATTTTGTCAATTTATTGTACTTATTGCTATTTTTTACCTATTAATATTGGAAAATAATTTTTTAATAACTACGAAAATAATATTTTTTAAGTGACTTTTTAATTTTTTTTCTTCTTTATATTGTAAAATTACTTAAAAAAAATATCATCTTAATAAAAAGAGTCATTAAAGTATCATTCTCCATTAATATTTTACAAGTGTTATACTTGTGTTTTTTAGAAGTTTATTATTAAAAAGTGTATCATCCAAAAAAGATGATTTGACAAGATGTCTTAATTTGGCACAAAGAGAAAGTCACGTATTTAGACAGGGAAAATGAAGTTTTGGAATTTTTTTTTTTCTTTACAAAGTTGACAAACTTTCTATAGATAGATTAAACTTGATTAATTTTTTTCTTTTCTTGTAGGAAATTATGAAAGTTGTGAGTTTTTTAAAAAAATTAAATATTTATTTTATTCTTATATTATCACCTTAGTTCAATTTTGATCCTTAGTTTGATGGACGTTCAATTAAGTTTTAATTTTTGTCAATTTTGATCAATTTCATCATTTTTATTAATGGTATTTAAATAGTTAACATTTATAAATATTGCATGCCAAATTCATAGTTTTTTTTAATATTTTTTTAATATTTTCAATTAAAAAAATTATTTTGTGTCAAGTCAACATCGTTTCACGTATCAATGTTAGTGTCACGTATCAGTTTGTAACATCCCATTTAATAGCTTTTGCACTATTAAATAAAATATTATATCATAATAACCCAAAATAGATAGTAAGAAGGGGACTGATATATATATATATATATATATATATATATATATATATATATATATATATATATATATATTACCAATACACTCATCCAAATAACTATAAACGAACTAGTTCTATTTACAGCCGATACTAGAAAAGGGTTAACAAACACACCCAAGGTTTAAATGGAACATAGAATAGAAACTACTACTAGATATCCACTGTCACAGTTCAACTCCTATCGAGGAGGAGAGTATCTTCGCCTGCACTTGTATCTGCTCACACCAAAATAGGTGATTATTGCAAAAAGAGAAAACACACAGAGGAAACAACATGGCAAGAAGGGTAAGCTAACTTAATTAAGAGAAATCATGTAGTTCAATAATATGTATAACTCATAACTTATCACATTCGTCATAATTAATTAAGCTCCCATAACACAGTATAATATACATGACTCTAGACTCAATATCTAGTTATCTACTAAATGATGTTAGTTATCTACTTAATATACGTGGTACCTACTTAATGGTGTTGGTTATCTACTAACGGAAATGATCTAATTGATACTAATTTACAAAAATGAGGACCTAATTGAGACTAATAAAAATACGAGGACTAACAAAAATGAGGACCTAATTGAGACTAATAAAAATACAGAAACAGAACCAACGAAGCATTTTAACATAAAATTTAGGGTTAAATATGTTTTTGGTCCCTCAAGTTTCAACGAAAATTGGAATTAGTCCCTCTTCAAAACTTTTGACCAATTTAGTCTTTCATCTTTCAAAATGTGTGAATTTAGTCCTTTTAACCAAATTTTGTTAAATTTTTTTGACGTTTCAAGCGCATTTCATGATAGTATTTAAATTATTTATACTGTTTGACACATTTTTGTTTCAATGTTAACTTAATTACTATCATGAAATGCGCTTGAAATGTCAAATAAACTTAACAAAATTTGGTTAAAAGGACTAAATTCACGCATTTTAAAAGATGAAGGACTAAATTGGTATAAAGTTTTGATGAGGGACTAATTCCAAAATTTACTAAAACTTGAGGGATCAAAAACATATTTAACCCTAAAATTTATATATTTAATATTATTGTCACCCATTCAATGAAAATGAATAATACTTTATTATAGATATAACTATAAAACAAACTATACTAACGGATTGTCCATCCGATGAGCAACCATGTTGTCATGTTTTAATCTTCATTGCTTTTTTATCAATTTTAAAAAATGAATTTATTCTTTTTTTTTATTAATATACTTATTTAAAAAACAAGTTTAAGACTAAAAGATAATTTATCATAATATAACCAATAATTGAGAGGCATAATTACTAAAATATTATGATAAACAAGTCATAATTAAAAATTGTCAATAAAAAAATATATACAAAAAGGTCATGAGATAAAAAGATAGTGCTAGATATTAAACATATTTCACTACCAAGTGAGATCAAAGAAAATTTCCTTTTTTCTTTTTTAAGAATGGAAGGAGAAGATATAAAAAATAAGGAGAGAGATAATAATTTTTTTTTAACTTTTCTTTTTGTAATATAACAAAATAAAATTAGGTAAAGATGAAAGATAAATACAACATGTGAAAAAAAAAGACAATTAGAATAAAAAATAAAATATTATCTTAATAATTTATTTTCTTTATTATATTTGATTTTATATTTTACAATTTATAGACATTAAATGTTATACTCTATAATAGAAATAAAAAATACCTAATTTTATTTTTATTAACTTTTCAATATACTATTATCTAATTTAAAAAGATTTATATTTAAAAATTTTTAAATATAAATAATTTAACAAATTTTAAACATATATAATTTTTAAAAAAATTAAAAAATTAAAAAATTGAAAAAGTTGGGGGCCGCGGCCCTCCCTACTTCAACTATGCTCCATCACTGCTAGTAACAATATTCTTAGTTTCATCTTTCCATATTAATATGGTGTTAACAAATTACATTGTGGTAATAGAGACTTGGTTCTCACACACCTTGATTCTGTCCAATAACTCCTTCCAAAAATAGAAGAAGACGAATTTTAGATGAATTTTTGAAAAGTTCTGATCAGGGAAAACGAGGTTTTTTGCGAAATGGAGAAGGAAGGAAACACTTCCTTTGAATATCAAAATTTGATTTTAATTTTTTGACTTAATTACCAACAATGGGCATCCGTCGATAAACAACTACAATAACCTCATCAACAAATATTATCGATATATAATTAATTCACAATTACCAAACTCATTTACTGATGAAAAGTTTTATCGATAAATAAAAAGTGAACATTTGCCACTAATTTCCTTCAATAATAACTTATTATTGACGGTATTACTAAATTCGTGTCAACAAATTCATCCTATTAGTGTAAAAATGCACCATAAAAGAACGTCACAACCTGTGAATAAACAAACAATATTAACAAAGCAAATAATTGTTTCCAACTCTCAATCTACCTAATTGTTTTCAATTGAAATTTATTATAATATGTAAGGCAAAAAGTAATACTAAATAATATTTAAGAGAACAGTGTAATTTCAAATATATATATATATATATATATATATATATATATATCATTTATCAAGAATTCTAGTATATTTTAACTTTTTAATGTATATAAATTGTGACATCCTAAATATTATTATTTATACATATTAACTTTTTATGCCAAATAAAAGAAAAATCATATGATAATTCACAGTTGAATATTTTCTTAATTTTATATCAATATATATATATATATATATATATATATATATATATATATATACTTTAACTCTTATCTTAACATCTTCCTTTATTGTTGTATACATTATGGATACATTTTTTCCATACAATTTTATCGGTAAACTAAAAATAAAACCTAAATTTAATATAATCATATAATTGGTGGATTTAGTACATTAATGAAAAAAGATTTGTTTCTTTAATTTTATTAAAATGATATAATTTTTTCTTTTAGAGTAAAACCTAAAGTTAATCTAATTCATTTAATTCTGGGTTCTACAATCTGGAAGTTTCGTTTAGTCTAATTAAAATAATATATATATATATATATATATATATATATATATATATATATATATATATATATATATATATATATATATATATATATATATTATATAAAAATATT
>Ga0214544_1009839_pt1 | contig 14614 bp, 3 predicted proteins | sample CNSS3metaG_FD_160074 | JGI IMG/M metagenome (GOLD analysis project Ga0214544, IMG submission 160074) | Root nodule microbial communities from cowpea collected in UCLA plant growth center, Los Angeles, California, USA - CNSS3 | ecosystem: Host-associated > Plants > Roots > Nodule | place: USA...
TTTGTAAAATTTACATTTAAATTTAAAATATTTAATATTTTTATTGCATTTTAGATATTAAAATCTAAAATATTTTATATGTAAATGTTAATTTTACAAATATTAGTTTATTTTTCTAAAATATTTTTATATATCAATTTTAAAAATATTTTAGAATATAAATATTAGAAAAAAAATTAATAATTATATTTTCATAATATTTTAAATAATTATATTCTATTTAGAAATTAAATATAAGAATTTATTCAATTTATAATTAAATTTAATAATTTATAATTGAATTTAAAAAATAATAAATTTAAAGATCAATTTTAGAAAAGATATTAATATAATTTGTATAAAAGATATTAAATTTAGTGTCAGACTAAATTGAACAAAAATAACGAATATAGGGACTAAATTGAACAAAAAAAATAATACTACCAAAAACTGACACGTGGCACAATTGTGACTTGACACGTGGACCATTTTTTTGAAATTAAAAAAAATTAAAAAAAAATTAAAAAAAATTAAAAAAAAGTTAAAAAAAAAATTAAAAAAAAATCAGGAGCTGACACGTGGCATGTACTGTTCAAAAACGTTAACTATTTAAATACCGTTAGTGAAAAGGACCAAATTGACCATAATTTGACGAAAATGAGGATCTAATTGAACATAAAACGAAAATAGGGACTAAATTAAATAAAATCAACAAAAATAGGGACCAAATGTATATTTAAGCCATAAAATAAAAAGTCATCTATAGAATGACCTAACTATCCTTCGGCCACATCCATATAAGCCCACGTTGCATTAGAAAAACTAATAAAACGTTGGTGTCAAATGGGCATTTTATTTAGAAGTGGTGTCAACGTAACGGAAATGAAAATAGTATGAATTTATGAAGAATTTTCTTTGTAATGACAGAGTCTTAGTGGTGGAAATTTGACTTAAACACTTTGAATGCTTCAAACCATGACCAAATAGAGAGGATCACAAAACTTCATCAAACAATACTCATATTTGATCTTCATTTTCAACATTCTACTTCCCTCCCGTGTTAAAGTCAAGTCTTAATCTTCAATGTCCACCATGAGAGGCTATGTTTCTTTTGCATGAGTTCTTTCCAGTTGCAATTCTCATCGCAGAAAGAGTTCCAACTTCTAACAAAATGTTTGATGACCGACTTCTCAAACGTTCTAAGATAGCTATCTTCTGTCTAATAATTTTCTCAGCAATAATTTTTATTATCCTTTGTGATGATCTTATTTACCAGGATTCTCTACACCTACAAGTGTTGCAAGCTCGACCTCACAGAAATGGAGAGGGTATAAGGTCAACTCGTGTTCTCACACACACCCCTTTACGTTCCTTGCAACAGAACGAAGGAGTCAGAAAAGAAAATCCTGGAGCATTAGTTGCTCCATTTAATTCAACCGAAGAAGAAAGAATTGGTTGGTTTAAAGGGAAGCTTCACGAGTTCAAGATTCTCCAGTCGGATGAATTGAGTAGGAAATTCCATGCTCGGATTGTGAGGTTTTTCAGCCATGAATGCGAGTCTAAATTTTTCATGACTTGGGAGTACCCTGCAGGCTCATTTGCAGAAAGAGAGTTGTTGTCGATAAAGAGTGTTTTCAAGGTGCATCCCAAGGCTTGTTTGGTGATTCTATCGAGGACTTTGGACTCCATTCTTGGTTATAGGATCCTGAAGCCACTTCTTGATGGGAGGTTCAGAGTTCAGGCAATGGCCCCAGACCTGCCATTTCTCTTCAAGGGGACTTCAGCTGAAGCATGGTTGAATGAGTTGGTGAAAGGGAAGAAGGACCCTGGTGAGATTTCTCTGTTTCAGAACCCATCTAACTTGATGAGACTTGCAGTTCTGTACAAATATGGTGGTGTGTACCTAGACATGGATTTTATAGTCTTGAAACCTTTAACTGTGTTGAGGAATTGTATTGGAGCACAAAGCATGGACTCTGGGAATAAGAACTGGACTAGACTTAACAACGCAGTCCTGATATTTGACACCAATCATCCACTTCTTCTCAGATTCATTAACGAATTTGTGTTAACTTTTAATGGGAACAAATGGGGGCATAATGGTCCCTACCTGGTTTCCAGAGTGGTTGAGAGACTGGGGGAAAGGCCAGGCTTCAACTTCACAATCTTGCCTCCTCTGGCCTTTTATCCAGCTGATTGGAAAAAGATTGGTGGTCTCTTCAGGGAGCCCAAAACTAGAGGTGAATCAAAATGGGTTCAAGCCAAACTGCTTCAGCTTAGTAGTGAGAGTTATGGGGTTCATTTATGGAACAAAGAAAGTAGGAATTTGAAGATTGAAGATGGAAGTGTCGTGGCTAGACTCATATCTGATCGGTGTAACATTTGCAAGTATCTCTAGTCATGGATAAAACTGTTTGGAGTTAACTGAGTCCCTAGGCATGAATTATTAGGTAATTAATTTTGTTTATTAATTGGGTAATGCGATTATCTGTGCTCTGTACCAAAATAATGTCAATGTTTTACCATAACCTAAAGGGCATTGACGAAAAAGAATTCTTTAATTATACGGCTTTAATTAGCTTCTTTCCAAGAATATTTTACAATTGTGTGCTTACATGCTCAACTAATTGTGAAGATCGAACAAGATTTCAGAAAAAGAAAAAGGTGTTCTCAATGGAACAGGTTCTTGTGCCATTGTAAGACAAGGGACTCCCACTTTCTCCAACAAATTACTTACAATCCTTTTCTTTTAATCACTTCAATTACCACCTACCTTGCGAGATGAAAGGATGTGATCTCAGGAAGTGTTCTGTCTCTATGTTTACAAGTCCCACATTGCCCAAAACACAAATCTACCAAGTCTTTATAAATGTTCTGACAAGGATGTCAGCTCGCTGAGTTGGGTAGCGCCAGCTTGTGATTCAAGCGAGGGCATAATGGTGGTGGGATGATACTGTGGCTTCTCTGGGTTGGGCTCTGACAGCAATATGCTGGCCTGCCCGCTCCAAGTTGAGAGCTGATCCATGGTACCTGAGCGAAAGCCTGGGTTTCTTGGGTCCTAAAGTGGAGGGCACTGCGTGAGGCTTGTTTCACAGAGCAGCGAAAACCTCCCTCTCTCGACAGTGGAGGGATCACAGGCTGCTGCAGTCCCTGCCCTGTATGTCCAGTTAGCCTAGTTTCTCAGACCACTACCGTTTTTTATTTACTTCCGGGAAGTAGCAGTTTTAATATTCCGTTCGAAGTATTTCACATTCAAAATTATTGTATAAAAGAGCATTTCACTTTGTTGCTTCCTTTGGCCTTTAGGAAGCCGAAAACTAAAGGGAATCAAAATGGATTGAAGCCAAAGTGAGAATTTGAAAGTTGAAGAAGGAAATGTCATAGCTAGACTGATATCTGATGGTTGTATCATTTGCAAGTGTCTGTAGTTTAGTAGGCTACAACTGCTTAGTGTTAACTGTGGATTTCACCCACCAAGTTTTGAGTTTCTATGGATAGATTCTCAAGTTTCGAAGGATCAATATTTCAAGACAATAGTTAACCCACTTCATCATTCCAAATTTTCAACTTTGATAAAACTCTATCTGGATAGTCTACCCCAAATTCTAATTTTAAGCCGTCTAAATCTCAAAGGGAATCTAAATCTTCCACATCTCCACAAACCAAATCTCGGCAACCTCCTAAAAGACTTTTTCCTACTCAATTTTCTGTTCCCACTGTCGAGATTTCTATTGTGGAAGCCAAGATCTCCATCCACATTACTACCCTTTGAGGCTAACTCACTTTCTCTATCAGTTCCAACAAAACGAGTGGATCCAACCTCCTTGATCAAAGCCCAAGGATCTTGGAAATCACGCTCAGAATCACTATCCCACAAAGATATTGGCTTGGTTATTGGTGACCCTGTGTAGAACTCAAAATGGTTTGCCAAACTTGTGTGCTCCATGTCAAACAATCTCCTCATGGACGTGCTTCCCCCTTTCATCAACCCCAACAAACTGCGTGATTTATGGGGTGAAGAGAAAGATGATGTGGATGCAGCTGAAGATGACAGAGAAGATGATGCTGATGACCTATACAGAGATTTTTGGTACTGTATAATATTCCTGATCTTTTCCTTCTGTTCTTCTGTGTTGATAAACCAGTGTGTATCTTCATCTATCTCCTCTGTAATTTCACAGAACATGTTGTCTACAAGAATACCAGTAGTATATTTCCAAGACACAGTTCTTTTGATTTTATACAATGGACAAATCATTTGAGATTAATTATGAAGCCGGCTAAACTCAACATTTTCTGCACAAAAAAGACAACTCATACAACAAAACAAAATTGAACATAAACTTTGATTGGACACGAATGAGTTACATGATGTATGCTTGAAGGGAGGGAGAGCAAATCCTTCCAAATGCTAACAAACGTTATGTAGGATAATTTAGATTCACTCATAACCATAATTAGGTTTATTTCATGAGGACAAATGACATAAAAAAAATAGCTAGTTGCTACCTATGTGCCAAACATGTACATGCTGCATAATCTTCCAAAAACTTAAAAATACAGAAAATATACGAGGATGAGGTTAATCGGTTTTCCAATTTAACGATGACTTCTGCTCTAGCAGAGATTCATATTAGCTCACAAGATAACCTCCAACTTCTAGAGATTTGTATATCAATTCCCAAATACTATTATGATTGCATCATCTGCAGCAACATTAACTACATGGATAACTTTTTCCGTAAATACCTCCAATGCAGCATTAAATAATTATTTTTACAAATTAAAATGAACTTGGACAGAAGTTAAAGAATAATAATTAGAAAAACCAATATTATACAAAAACTAAACAGATAATAAGTATATTAGGTTTTCATCCTAGCACGACCTAATACACTTAATGCCTAAGTGGACACTTAAATCCCTTAAATTATAAATTAATTAAATCTCTTTCCACCTGCTGACAAAAAGCACTTTAACTTATACTTGTTTTTATAATTTATATCATACTCTAATTTCATCGTTCATTTACTAAAAGGTTCGAAATTCTGTTTCATTAAATAATCTCAACTTAAAATACTTCAACTTTCAATAACAAAAAAGCATATACTAATAAATATATATTTTTTTAAACTTCTTACCTCTTAAACCAGTGAGAACACATGCATTAATTAAAAATAATAAAATTATTATTATTGTTATTATAATAAAATTGAGAATAAATAATTTTTATAATGCTATTTTAAGTAACTTTTATTTATTTTGTAGATAATTTTAATTAGAAAAATAATTAAGTTTACACCAAATAAAAAAATTGTTAAATTTAAATAAATAATTACCAAAAAAGTAATAGTGATAAAATAATTATATTAGTTTTAAAATATATTTAAAAAATAAAATTAAAAAATAAATATAGATACGACAAATCTTCTTTATACACAGCTATAAATATATGTGTATATATGGTTTTTGTTACCCTAATTTATAAGATTAACTAAACTAAATAATATATATTAATAAATATAAATCTTATATAATATGCAATTATAAATGAATGTATATAATAAAAGTATTATTTTTTAAAAATAATTATCTTTGGAATCATTGTAGTAAAAAAATTTATTCTGTTTCCATCATAATTTTATTCAGTTAATCAACCGTGTTATATTAAAAACAATTGAAATAAAATCATAAACAAGGTCCCCTAAGTTCTTCAGGTTCAAATCCTTTATACCACTTTCCAAAAACCAGAACAAATTACAACTCCGTTAAACTTAACAATGATCCCCAAACTGTTCCTTAACCCTCGTCTTCTCCCAACTTCATCTTCCACCACCGTTTATGGTTTACACAAATCAGCTTCTGCTTCTGCTTCAACCTCCCACACTCCTCACTCTCTATCCGATGCCGTTTCCCTCTTTCACCGCACCATCAACGGCCCCAATTCGCCACCCTCCGAACCAGCATGCAACTCTCTCATCGACAACCTATGCAAGGCACGACAACACGATGTCGTCGTGTCGGTTTACCGCAAGATGGCTTTCGCACGCATTTCGCCCTCCTTCATTTCTCTCGCCGCGTTATCCGAAAGTTTCGTCAACACCCGTCACCCAAATTTCGCCGTTGGAGTCCTTGGCCTCATGATAAAACACAGTTTTTGGGTTGGCGTCTATAACATTAACCTCGTGTTGAAGGGTTTTTCCCAGAGTGGTCAATGCGACAAGGCAATGGATTTTTTTTCTCAAATGAAGAAAAATAGTGATCACGTGGCTCCTAATATTGTTACTTACAATACCCTGATAACTGGATTGTGTAAAGCTAAAAGATTGGTGGAAGCTAGGGCTTTGTTAGAGGAAATGAAGGTTGGGGAGAACAAACCCGATTCGGTGACATATAATGTTTTGATTGATTATTTTTGTAAGAATGGTGAAGCTTGTGAGGGGTTGATTTTGTTGGAGGAGATGGAGAGGGAGGGTTTGAAAGCTGATGCTTTTCTGTATAGTTCCCTAATCAGTTACTTTTGTGGCCAGGGTGATGTTGAGAGGGCGAGGGAACTGTTTGATGATATGTTGAGGAATAGGGTTAGTCCCTGTGTGGTTACATATAGTTCTTTGATGCATGGTCTTAGCAAGATTGGTCGGTGGCGAGAGGCGTCTGACATGTTGAAGGACATGACAGCACGAGGACTTCGGCCGGATGTTGTTACTTACTCGGTTTTGGTTGATGGGCTTTGCAAAAATGGGAGGTCGGAGGATGCAATTAAGGTGTTGGATATGATGGAGCAGAGGGGGGAGGAGCCAAATACTTTGACATACAATGCTGTTGTGAATGGACTTTGTAAGGAGCGTAGGGTGGAGGATGCATTTAGGATTGTGGAAATGATGGCGAAGAAGGGGAAGAAGCCTGATGTGGTAACTTATAATACGTTGATGAAAGGGTTGTGTGGAGCTGGGAAAGTTGATGAGGCGATGGATCTTTTGAAGGTGTTGATGAGCGACAAGTTCCATATGAAGCCGAATGTCCGCACTTTTAATTATTTAATTCAGGGACTTTGCAATAAAGGACGTCTTCCTGATGCTGTGAGGGTCCATTCTACTATGGTTGAAATGGGGTTCCTAGGTAACATAGTAACTTATACTATTCTGATTGAGGGTTATCTAAGTGTCCGCAAACTCATTAAGGCGTTGGAACTCTGGAAATGTGCAGTAGACTCTGGATTTTCTCCCAATGCAATAACTTACAAAGTTTTGATTATTGGTCTGTGCAAAATGCAGATGCTGAGTATTGCAAAAGGACTTTTTATTAAAATGAAAGATTATGGGATTAAACCTACAGTAGTTTATTACAATGCACTAATGGCTTCTTTGTGCAGGGAAGATAGTCTAGAGCAGGCTAGGAGTTTATTTCAAGAAATGAGAAATTTGAATCATGATGTTGATGTTGTCTCCTTTAATATAATAATTAATGGAGCCCTCAGAGCAGGAGATACTAAACATGCCAAGGAACTGCTATCGGAGATGCTTAACATGGATTTGATCCCTAATGTTGTAACCTTTTCTATATTAATAAATAGTTTCTCTAAACTTGGGCTGTTGGATGAAGCCATGTCCCTCTACGAGAAAATGGTCTCGTCTGGTCTTGTACCGGATGTTTGTGTATTCGTTACTTTGCTAAAGGGCTGTGGTTCAAAGGGAGATACAAAAAAATTCATTTCCTTGCTTCATCAAATGGCTGATAAGAATGTTGTTCTGAACTCAACACTAACATCTACCATCTTAGAGTGTCTTTGTCTCATGCCAAGTGATCTTGATGTAGAGAAGATTCTTCCAAAATTTTCACAGCATAGTGAACTTACATCAAAAGGAACAACGAATAAATGCGACGAGTTCTTGATGAAGCTGAATGATGTTCATCCAGAACTAAAGTTATTTGTTGCACAATAATGTGTGTTTTCAAGTGCATGATACCATGGTACTCTAGTAAGTTCTTTACATGTCTTTCATTAAATCAGTTACGTTGCATCTTTTATCTACTTTTATATCTCAGGTTAAATTGTAAAACTATAAAGATCAGTTGGTTTCATTTTAGAGTATGTGTGCGTATGCTGGGAGGGTCAGGGATCACTGTTAAATCGAATGAGCCCATCCCTTTGGCCTATCATTTATTTATGATGGGTTGATCTGGCTCCTGCATCTCCATGGGGCCCTATCATACAAGTTCCTTGGAGTCCCTTAAGTTGAACCAATAGAAGTCGCCATAGAACTAAACAGGATCATCAATTGATGATCTATTGTTCCCTCTTAGTTGTAGATGCCCATGTTTTGAATAGCCCAATGATGAATCCCCAATAAGATCGGAGTCTTCCATTCCTCCTTCCTTTAGTTTAGTTTGAACCTGTCCCAACAATGAAGACATTTCTTTTGCAAGGTGAGGTCTTCCATTCCTCCTTCCTTTAATTTAGTTTGAACCTGTCCCAGCAATGAAGACATTTCTTTTGCAAGGTGAGGCTTCGTCCTTCCCCTAGAATTCACTCCAGGCTTTGAGGATTAGGAGCTGCTAGTCCAACATTTGAGCAAGCTACTTTACCTCACCGTGAGATGAGAGGGAAGGTCGATTTGGTGACTTACATCATTGTATTTACCAAATGATGACAAATAAATGATTTAAATATTTTGATTGGACAGAGGGATTGGTAACCTGACAGTTATGGAGTTTTGAGGTCATGCGCATTTCAACCAGTTGCCATTTTATGGTAAAGATATGCAACTGTGAAGTTCTGCATCATGGTATACGATGCCGCATTTGATACTGATGCATAACCAGTCCATGAATGAGATTTGTAAAATGTCTTCTTACAGGTTTACTTCTATGACAGCTATTGTACTTGGTTTCAAACTTTCAATATCATCACTTTGTTATTGTTTTAGGATAAAATGTCAGCTTTTGAAGCAATCACAAATGTCAGAATGGGTACCCTTATGGCTATTTTTCTGCCATACAAGGATAGATACTATATTGTGTTAATTTGTTAGAAGTTTAGTCCTCACCCAAAAAATTAAAATAGCTCACTCTGCCCACCTAAGGCAGCACTAAACCCATTTTAAACAGCGAACTGGGAAAAAAAAACCTTAGTAGTTAAACCCATATTAAACCAACTAATCACTGGCAGTACTTCTATTGTCCACAATTTGGTTTCTCCATGGAATTTACTGGCATTTGTCCATCGGTTCATCTAGCTTAAGGCTAGTTTTCTGAGATGTTTTCATGGGAGATGAATCAACTTGTGCCAGAACGTTCATTAAGATTTGTTGATTTAGAACTAACTAATTGTCTTAGTTAGCTTGTCTTTCGGTTGTGTTAGCACTCCAATTTTGCTTGTTTTTCCTTTCTAAAAGTTTAGTTTTAGTTTAAATAAATATGTTTGTGTCATTAATTAATTAGTTTTTGTTGATTGTTAAAAAATAGTTTTTATTAAAATGTGCTAAAAAGGTATAGTTTAGTAGTCTTTTATTGTATTTAGTTTTGTTTCTTTAGAAGTTCCCTTTTTATAATGAATTTTGTTTTGTCAGGAAACTCTTTTTCTTTGCTGAATTGTAATTGAACCAATAACTCCAATTTTTCCTTATTTGCAGAGGGCCCTGGTCAACTCATTTGTTAGTGGCCAAAACGCACCTTTTGTTAAAAAAAAGGAGCTGCCCATTCTGATGCAGAACCACGAGAATCACAAAGAGGAGCACTCCTTTCGAGAGAAAATCTGATGCACGAACCCTTGATGCACCAGAAAGTTCCTGATTCGAAGGAGACACACGCTGATTCGTGATCAAGGAAAGCAATTTATAGGCTGATGCGTGATGAGATCATGGTAGATTCAAAATGGACGGACTAGAAAAGATCAAGGCTGATCAAGGGTGCCATGAATTGGGTGCAAGGACTGTAATTTTGGTTCTAGAGCAAGAGAAATCGGGTTAGGTTTTTTCGTGTAGTTTTCTGAGATTCCTTTGGGGATTTTTAAGGGAGGAATTTAGGTTTTTCGGGAAGAGCCCTGGTTTGCGTGAGAAGAGAGAAATGTTAGGACGCTAGGATTTGACAGTTTGCTGAGGGATAGAGAATCATTTTGTAAGGGGGATTCCACTTCTCCAACGAGTACAAAGCAGCTGGCAGGAATTGGGTTTCCTCTAGTTTGTTAGGCAACTCCTTAGTTCATCCACGAGCACAAAGTGGCCGGAGCTGTGCTGAGTGGGATCCCTACACCATTTTAATTGGTAGACTTCTCTGTATCTCATGTATTCTGTTTCTGATTCACATATGAAATACAATGTTTCCATTTCAATCTGATTTACAGCTTTCAAGTGTTTGGTCATTTAAGTTTTGATTGCATTTCAATCCTTGCTTGCATTTGCTGTCAGTTTCAGTCTTTAAATTCAGTCCTTTAATATTTTTTACTGTTTTCAAGTTTAATGTTCAGTTTGTGTTGCTGAGTTAGTGATTGAACATGGGTGAAATTTGCATAGTTTAATGTTTCCTTTTGGGAATCAAGTGACCCCAAAGTGGGCACATAGTTACAAAATGTCATCTCGAGGGCAAAAGAATCCCAGTTTGATCATTGAATCAGTTTGCAGATTTATGTTTATTCAGCTTTGTGAATTTCTGTTTAGGCACGTTTTCAATTGATCATTTTACTTTGTTGTTTTGTGATTCTGTTTTCAGTTTGAGTTTTTCATGCTAGTTTAAGTTCCTGCAATAGTTAGTTGTTTAACTCAGATTTTATTAGTAGTTTTCCTTAGGCATTTATTTATATTCCAGCAGTTAGCATTGCATTCATCATGTTAGAAATAGGTTGCATTAGTGTATGCTGAAATAGATTCTGCACATGCATATAGTAGCTCTCATCTAGGATTCATGCATTCTTCATAAATCCTGCATTACATCCCCGTGATATGAATCTGCACGAGTAATTTTCTGCTTTCCATTGTCATGTACTGACCAAGCTGTCATAGATCAGATTTCCATTGCCATTTGGTTTCATGTGTACTTAAATCTGCATTGCACGCATTGCTGAGATTCTCTGCCACATATCAGATTCATTTTAATTAGTATTCTGCAGTACCAAATTGTGCACTAACTTCTGTCACAAATTGGTTTAATGGGGCAATCTGATTTCATGCATGGTTGTAGTTATTCCATCTGCATTTCTGGGCCTGTTCAGTCATCATCATGTTAGTTCATGAAATAGCATCCATGCATCCACATTGCATTGCTATATCTAAATTCAATTTGATGTAAATCTAGTTCATAGCTCTTTTGCTGTATGTGCTGGTTTATTGCTGCCACATAGTGTCTGGGTCTGCATAATATCATAGACACATTCTGGTTTGGCTGTGACAATGCTGAATTGCACCAATTTATTGATATCATGTGCTGATTGAGAGTGCCTTTCTATACCACATCTGCATTCACTTATCTTACTGCTGCAAGGTCTTATTTCTTTGCTGCCATATAAGACTGGATTTTGACGTTGTTTTGGCCTGCAGTAGCAATTTATTACGATAAATCTGAATCAGTTTGGCTTGTGCTCATCACGATAGGAACATTTAACATTAGTTACATGCTGAAATAGGCTCTACATATTAGTATAGTATTTTTACTGCATCCGCTTAGAATTTCATTCTTCTCTCCTTCATTCATCTTGACACTTTTATTTCACTCATTTTAAATTCAGTTCATCATTCACCTAGACCATCCCTCATTCCATTAGATTCTACCCAGCATTGCATTCATGGCATATGTTCATTCATGCATTTAATTTAGTTTTTAAATTTGCATTTTTTTTTTAGTTTTTTTATTTCATTTTAGTTTTCCCCCTTTGTTTTCTTTTATTTTAATTTTCGCAAGAATTAAATTGTGCAAACTAGGCTTTTTACATACCATTTCTTTGGATTTGATATCCAAGATTTTCCTATACTTCATTAGGAGGATTTTAGTTTAGTTTGCCTTATTGCGACTAAAGGCAGTTAACATTGTGTCTGCCGGAATCACAAGGCATGCTGCACTCAGGCCCTTACTAATTTCCTGTGTTTGAATTCTGGTACTCATTTTTTAAATTAAATTATATCTTGTAACAATTTTGATGCTTCCAGCTTTGTGCAAGTTCCTTAATAATGTCATGAACTTGACTAGTATTGGTGTGAATTCAACTCTCAATATTCAACTGGAGGTTCTCACATTTACTAGATATTTGTTTCCATCTGTTTTTCATTCCTACCATTAATGGTTTAAATTTGACTTCAAACATGCTGAGCTCTGTTAAATTCTAGTCTCAACTGGAAATTAGACAAACACTCTTAAAAGCTGTTGTTTTAGGTGGAGGCTCAAGAACGATTTTATGCCTTAGCACACCCGTTCATGCAAATGCTCTTAAAGCTTAAGCGTATATGTGGCAGTTTTGTTTAGCTATGAATAATGAATAGGGAAATGGACCAAAATCTTGTCCAACCTCCCATAAGCTTTGGCTGACACGTAGAGAGGCTGAGAAATATTCTTTTGTTTTTTGCTTTATATATTTCTTGCAGAAAAAATGAGAATGAATATTAGAAAAATTAACGGTATTTTAGTTCTTAGGATCCATTCAAAACTTGATTGGATTGGTTCTGGGGTTATAATATCAATTACATTTATATCAGAATTGAAATGAGTTCATAACAAAACTTGCATTTTGTTACAAATTTAATTGGGAAATAAAATTGTCACTCTGGATTCAATTCAATGTTGTTGTTTGGGATAACACAATGAAATAAATTTTGTTCACATTAAAATAAGATAACAAAAAAAGGGTCAAAAGGATAACCCCAAGCTCGAGGCAGTATACTAAATAAGGTTTATTCAGTTCCATTTAAATTCAAGCTCAAAATATGAAAATAGTGTCAAAACAATAACCTAATTCAAATAAAAAAAAAAATTACATGTAATAAAGGACACCTGCATTTTTATACTGCGAGAGGTGAGTAACCCTCTGTTTTGTTTCCATAAACTACACTGAAGGCATTGAAACTCCGAAAATCAAAGATAAACACAATGAATAAGACATTTCTTTTTTAACTTTTCTTGTGAGTGTATGAAGATAGTTTTAAATGTAACCTACTTTAAATATAATTAATAATTAAAATACATAATATATTATAAATAAAATAATTTGAATTTTAATAGTTATGACATAACTTAATTTAGTGTGTAGGAAAAAAATAATTTTAATTAATTAATTTTATTATATATTTTTAAACTGATACGGGATATATAATAGTTCAATATTTTTTTAAATATATTTTATTAATATAATAAAATAATTAATTAAAATAATTAATAAAATAAAATAAAATAAAATTATTTATATTCTGATCATTTATTTTAATATAGTTTTATTAGGAAATATATATTTTTATTTAAAAAAAGAAAAACATAATAATATTTTGAATGTAGATATTGACTCTAACAATAATTTGAGACTGGAACTAATGTTGTAAAACACATTTTAAGAAAATATTCAGAATTAATACTGTAAAGTGCATTTTAAGTAAATACAAATAATTCCTCAATTTATATGCTTGTGTTTATCTAACATAACAAATACGAATGAAAATATAATGTATCCTTTTGGAGTCTTTCTAGAGTGATATGTAGATGCATAAAATTAAATAAAAGGACACAATGGAATTAGGATAAATTATTTTTTTCATCATGTAAAACTTTTAAAATAACAATCACATTTCAAAAAATTATATTACTTTATTCTTAAAAAATGTACGTATATATATTTTTTAATAATAACAAAAAAGACTTACGAAGTGACTTTTCACATATGAAAGGTAATAAAATTCTCAGAATCCCATGTATATCCATAACCATCATTGCGGATAATATGTAATTTAGATGAATAAATAGAGTATTCATTCTTGACTTCATTAAACCTACATTCAAAAGAGAAACCTTTCATTTACTATTTTTCTACCCACATTTTAGTGAACTATTCTACTCTGTAAATTTATTTAGTGAAAATCTAGCAGTAGAGAGACCTTTAGTTATTTATTTATAATGAATCTATTCTACATGGTCAATTTTAACATTAAACCTGTGCTCTAATATTCAATAACTCACTTAAAATAATAAATCCTTTAATAGTTCCTTTCAGAAAATAGTTTTAAAAAGCAACTAATTAGTGAAATAACATCTTAATTACTAATTATTGTCAATATATTGTGGTGATTAAATTTTTTCAATATTCTCACACTTGGATGGATTCGTCTATAACTAAATTTATGATAATCAATCATTAGAATTAGAATTACGATTATGATTTAATCATATACTAAACAACTATATAAAAAATATCAGCTAGTGATGTATATATAATAAAATTTATATGACTAAGAAATAACATATAACTTCAACAAAAGAAATGTTTATAAACTATAGAAGGAGATGATAAATTAAAGGGCTTAATTCATCTTTTGGTCTTCTAATTATGATGTCGGGTTCATTTTGGTCCCTTAATTTTGTTGAGGTTCAATTTAGTCCTCCAGTTTTTTAAGGAGGTTCAATTTTGCCCTCGACGTTAAAAACGTTAAAAAAATTAACGGCAGAC
>Ga0214544_1009840_pt1 | contig 14614 bp, 4 predicted proteins | sample CNSS3metaG_FD_160074 | JGI IMG/M metagenome (GOLD analysis project Ga0214544, IMG submission 160074) | Root nodule microbial communities from cowpea collected in UCLA plant growth center, Los Angeles, California, USA - CNSS3 | ecosystem: Host-associated > Plants > Roots > Nodule | place: USA...
AAGAGAACAAAGATTTGTTACCAGTAATATGATCAGTGGCTCCTGAATCAAAAACCCAAGGACCAGGAGAAGAAGATTGAGTCAGACCAACAAAAGATGTACCTGTGTGAGCAACAGATGCAGTGGACCGCCGTTCATCTTAACAGGACACGCTTACCTGGAACTCTTTCCAGGAAGACTTTCGATACAGGGACCTGCAATCGTCTAAGCCGGTTTTAACCATCGGCTCTGATACCATGTTGAGAATAAAGAAGATAGAGATTGAGATTAATCTCCCTTGTGTATAAACCACACATAGGGTAATCTATTTATAATAGAGAGAGGTACAAGTAAAAAGAGTAACTGAAAATAAAAAGATTAAATAGAAGATATTGTTTGATATTGTGGTTATCAATATCTAACAATATCTTAATAATATCAAACTATATCTAACAGTTTCCAAACCAGGAATGGGATATGCATCCACCAACTTTGAGGGGAGTGTCAACAATCATATTTTATTATTTCATAGTTGGCATATTATAGTTAAAGTATATGACAAAAATATCCCCATAGGGATCGAATTATAGCCTTGAATAATAAGGTTTTGACTATATCTCTAAATAATAAGGATTTGATTATATCCTTGAATCATAGGGATCTGATTATATCCTTGAATAATAAGGATTTGATTATGTATTGAATCATAGGCATCTGATTACATTAAGTGTTGTCATTATGTTTCCTAAATTGGTTTTCCAACCTTTTATATTTATTTATTGTTTGAGAAATACCTAATATTTGAGAAAACCATACAATAGCAAGGGTGGGAATTGGATCGTTAGTATCCTTGAATGATAAAACGCATAAAAATTTAAAAGTTTAATTATAAGGACAAGAGTTAAAATCATTATCATAACAAGCACCAAAATAAGTAAGATGAAGGAAAGTAATTCAAAATAGGAAACTAGCAGCCAATGTAAAATAAATTAGCAGCCACAAAGTTAAACTAGGAAATAAAGTCACAAGGCGTGAACTATAAGGTTCACAGTTGCAATCACTTTAGAATTTGTTGTAACTAACAGTAGTCATCAACACTCTGCGCTGTCAGTTAGTTAGATGAAGTGTAGTCTAGTCAGCACAACTTGCTGTGCAAGCTATTCTGCTAGTTAGTTACACTGAGCTGCAGTCTACTCAGCATAGCTCCTGTACAAGATACTTAGTCTATATAAATTCCTGTCCTAGCACTTCAACATTAGTAATGCAAAATCATTTTCAGTGTACGTAATCCCTTCTCTTTCAGCTTAGTTTTAGTTTCTTCAAGGGAGATACTGACCAGAGATGCGGCAGCTATAAGTGGCATCCTCTTCATCAGCAATGAACTGGTTAGCATCCGCAGACCATGTATGAACCTAAAAATAGAATGCACTATTCTTTGGTAAAAAAGTAGTAAAAGAATTCAATTGCAGGAAGTTATAAAGAAAAAGACAGATAGAACATTGAAGCCATAGCTATATATTGTCCTGTTTGCACTATTACAAAATACAGCCAAATACATCTTCTAGACCAAACCACAATAAAAACAATTGACAGCATATAACATTAGCCGATATTTTACAGCTGTCATATTTTAGGTAGAATAAAAAAAAAAAAAATCCTTAGAGTAAATATCATGGTTGCTACATTGGGACCTGATTGACACTAGTTCTAATCATGCAAACGGCCTCTAACAATTGAGTTATGGCTGCATATATATGATACTTTGCAGGTCCACAGTGATGGAAACCTCATCCACTAAGTAATCCTTTTCTCATATTATGGAATTAAGGTATTTGCTGATAAAAAAAAGGCTAATATCAAACAATATTGTTATTTGCTTTTTAGACTTGTAATGTCGAATAAAAAAATGTTTGCCATTCTGACACAAACCTTCAAAAATTTACAAAAAATTTTAACAAAACAAAGCATTTCAAGAACAAAATATAAATACACAATTAGAATGGGTCACACCGATGAAAAACCCAAAGCATGAACCACCAGCAACACTGCAAAATATTTTAAAAATTAAGAAAAGAATGAAGTAAACGAAGAAGATTTCAATCATTATGTCATAAATATCTCGAAATTTCAATCACAGGTTGTCATATCACTTCCATAATATACAACATGCATGAGCCTCCGGTAGATAGCTTAAGCTAGAGGAGATTAACTAGTGAATCACTCGATGACTTGGTAAAATGGGTTCAAGTGAGTAAAGAGTAGTGATAATATTTGCAAAAGATGCAAAAGTTCAAAATCCATTGCTGCAACACCAAGCAAGATTAGGTTGGCAAATAAAATTGTGCTCAGGAGTATTGTCTGAACTAGTGCCAATACTGACGAGGAAAACCCAAATTGAGAAGGCATGGGTTGCGTATTATGAGTAACACGCAACTTTTTAAACTAGATACAAGAACAACGATGTGTATGAATTTGCCCCACCTTTGTCGTTGTGTTTATACCCATTCTCATTTTAAATTACTAAGACACCCTTAGTTTATTTAGCACTCTATTTTAAAAATTATGCAAATTATAGTTTACTAATTGTTATTTGGCATTGAAGAGTGTTGAATAATATGAAAAAGAGGTTTAGCGATTAATCTCCCTTGTGTAATACACAAATGATAGTTTATTTATAATGATATTGGGCCAAGCCCAGAAATACAGAATGGGTTGAGCCCAACTACTAAGCAAAATACTACATCATCTAACACTCCTCCTAAAGTTGGTGCATAAAAACGTATGTACCAAACTTGTTACGAAGATAGTCAATTCTAGGTCCTCGAAGAGACTTAGTGAAAAAATCTTCTAACTAATCACTCGAGTTGATAAACTCGGTCTTGATGTCCCAAGATAGGATTTTTTTTCTCAAATGAAATGACAATCAATTTCAATGTGTTTGGTCCTCTCATGAAAGACAGGATTGGAACTAATGTGAAGAGCAGTCTGATTGTCACATGCTTAGAAGAAAGAGAGTTCCTTGATCCCTTCCTTTGCTTTTATTTTCCTTAGTTTAAAATTCCATTAAGTTGGCTTGGTTGACTATTTTTAAGTTCACTTGTTGACCTTGACTTTGGGTTGACTTGTTGACATTGACTTTGGATTGACTTGTTGACTCAAAGGATTAGCTTAACCTAAAACCAACATGCTAATTCAAAATTAACTTGTTTTGTAGGTTCATTAAGAGGTGGGATAAGTATGGCCTTTTACTTTAAGAGACGATAGGGACGAGGGCCAGTATAGTCAAACAGCACTCATCTAGCCCGTTACCATCCATATGCAGGATGCAATCCATGAGAAGACTCCAATACACCATTTGCTTCCTCTCTATCTAACATAAAACATGCACATGTGCTGTAAAGTGATATACGAAGCAGTAAGAGGTTGGCATTCATTTTATGGTGAAATAACAAAATTAAAATAAATAATGGGTCAAGAAAGATCCATCTGCATTCATCTCAAGGAAGCTACAGTTTTCTATTCAAATGACAACCACAGCATTTAAAATAGCACAAGAAAGTAGAAACCGAATCTGCAAAAAGCCAGTCAGAGGCTACTAAGCAAAATGATGGAAAATATGAACAAGAGCAACGAGAAGATTAAAAAATGGTATACCTGCTGTTCTGTCATCTGAAGAAAAGCAATAGTATAGTACACCAATTCTCTGATATTAGCCCCAACCACCTATAGAAGTGAAAACCACTGATCAAAGCAAATGGTACAATAGAACACAATCAGCAAAAAAATATAGCAAGAATACTCTGAACCAAACCTTTTTCAGTCTTGTATTACCCACAATGGTCAGCATGAGTTCAAAGAGCTGCAAATAAAAAAATAGATGAAAAATGGTAATTCATAAGTTATTATAAAACATCATGGAAATGAAAGAAAAACACCATGTATTTTGAAAACAAACTATGGGAAAAGAAATTTTATTATTCTGAGGTATACAAGTTATGAGCTATATAGAGACTACAGAAGGTCTTCCAGTTGACTAGATCAGTTATCACAACCTCACAGTGACAGCTGCAATTAACTACTCTAAAAGAATACAACCATAATGATGGTTGTAACTGACTAACAATGCAAACCGCAGCCAGCTGATTACTTAGAAGTCTATAATTATAACTTTCAACATTTTCCTTACAATTCAGCAAAAACAGCTATAAAACACTCATAAAAGGTATAAATCCAACAAAGAGGTTCCTTTTCATGAATAAACTGATGAAGCACAATACTAATTAATGAAAAAAGGCTTATTTTCATTGCCGTGGCTGCTGTATCTCCCTTGGATTCAGGTTTGACCAGTTTAATATAGGGATTCTCCTTGCCAAATAACAAGCTAAAGGAGACCGTCAAAAGTCAGTCAGTTACCTTTGACATAAAAATATATTAAGCAGAATATTGTCACTTTATGCAATATAAAATAATCAACATGAGAAACTGCTGGCTGCTATCATCACCTGGATAACAAATGAATCAAGACTTTTCTCCGAACCATCAGAATCATATCTTCCATCATATGAATCTTCAGTTCCTTCAATAGCAGCTTTCTCATAAACTCTCAAAGAAGAGACAAATGTATTCCACAGAGGTCCTAGTATAACTACAGTGAAAAGCCTTTCGTAAACAAATAAGTCAAAGAACTAAAAACAAATGCCTAGAAACTCAACTTGGGGAAAAACATACCCTCAAATTCACTTTTAAAGAGACTTGAAAAATTTTGAATGAACTGATTCAAGCACTTCAAAACCTTGACAGAAAAATGCAACATCATGTTACTATATAGGAAAGATATGCATGTATGTGTGCTTGTATACTATACATACACACATGACACATATAAACACATATAGATAGATTAACCTCCATTCTGATACTCCAATCATCGGGATTTTCAGATTGAACTGGAATTTCTAGAATAGAAGAGAATTGGCCCATCCATGGTTTAAGCAAAGGAGCTATCAGAGAACTTGTTTCTGCCTAAACAGAATATATTTATCTGTTAATAATTTAAAAGTAAAACATACTAACCCAATAATCCACTCAATGAGTTCACAGTCACATAAGTGACAAAATACCTTGTAGACACCACTCATTGTCCCCAGCATAGATGTACAAGAATAGATTATAGAAAGGGCCTTTGATCGAATGTATTTGTCATATTTCTGAATGGCAACAAGAAAATAAGAAATATGTTTTTGGTGAGACAAAAGAGACATCAGTACACCATATAAACAAAAGAAGTAGTATTTTCCTTCATTTTCTTCATTTTTTAAATTGAAGAATTCAAAGATTTGGAAAAGTATTTAAATGAGTTATCAAAAAATTAACAAAAGGAAAGTACTTCAATTTTACCTCAAAAACATCCACTAACAAAATGGAAAAATATTTTTACAAATAAAAATTGACAACTAATATGCAAAATATAGGTAAAAGGAAAGGACTTCTTAATTCCTATAATATGCCCTCTTCCTTTTTGATGTTGAAAGTTAAGACAACGCCATAATGGAGATAATGTAGTGTAAAGATATAACGTAAACTTTTGATAATGAATAACTTCTTTCCAGACTTTTTGCATAGCCAATTTAGTTCAGAAAGATATACAAAATACAACCTGGGGAGATGATACAATTGTCAGCAAACTCGGGAACAGAGAAGGTATTAATGTTGGAACCATTTGATCATCCAAGTCCGAACAGAGAAGAGTCAAGCATCTCATGGCGCCATGCACTAGAATAAAATTATTAAAAGACAAATAATAAATCTAATTAACATATTGAAATTCCATAAACATTGTAACCCAAATATGGTACAATTATTGATCATAAAATTATTTCCAGAAAACCTAATAGAGAAAGTAAATGAATCAACTAGTAGCCAGCATGAAAGAAAATCAGCAAGCAAACCATTTACAATTCAGGGATATAAACTGCTCATACCATAAACGTTTGGTCTCTACTATACAAAATGGAGAGCTTGGTACAGCGAAGGCTTTTTCCCAATCATTTACACATACAAAATCCCAAAAAACATCAACTCAAAAAAAAAATTGCTTACCTCCATTCAAGTTGGCTTGGTTATTGATCAAATTTAGAAGAAATGGTAACAAATCTGGCCATAACTCCGGCCAGTCATGCACTGCAATAGATGCAACAGCCATACCAATGGCCGTACAAATTTTTCTATGAGGGTCATCCAATGCCAATAGAAGCATTCTTCGGATGATTTCCTGGCAATGTACCATACATTAGTTAGCATCAAAAATGTAACCAAGTAACCAGTTTAATTTAATTAAATGACCTATTACATAAAAAAAAAAAAAAAAAAAATTAAGATTGGCAGGGAACTACAAAAGGCTAATCAGTGATGTATAAACCTATCATTTAACATTCCAGAAATTCCGGTTCAGAAAACTAATATTATTTGGAGTGCCATATATAAGATCCACGAGCAAGACTTTGAACCCATTGTAAATAAGTCAAAAGGACAGTCAAAAGGCATAGAAACCTAGCTATTACCCTCCATCCTTATCCAATAAAAGAGAAATCCATCAGACCTGAAGCTCAATGGAAGGAAGACAAAGCAGCAGGTGGACAGCTTTGACAACAGATGTTTTTATGATAGTTTTTAGAGCTTATTTATACTACTCTTTAATAAAAATTTGTTTTTTGTTGCTTTTCATGTTTTAAAAAATTGTCCAATTATCTTAATCTTCTACATTATTATTTAAAAATATATTTTCTATAAATAAACACCATTGAGCAATTCATGAGCAAAATGCTAAGACAGCAGCAATCTAGATCCCTAAAAGAAGGTAAGCTCTTTGCAGGTTCTTCGAGGGGAGATACCAAAGGGAGTTGGCATTGTTGTGTCGTGAATAAACCCATATAGGAGACCAAGATAGCACATTCGACCAAAAACATTAAAGCAAAAAGGTTTGTTGGTCTTTTAATTATATATTGATCATGTAACTTGGTTCTATCTGATGTGGAACTTTCAACTAACTTGAATTCCTAACAATCTTCCCCTCAAGTGTATCTCCCTTTCACATTGATATGCCTCCCTCTTGAGAAAAAGCATCTTTTCAAGAGTAACTCAATGTTGGCCTTTCTTTGTATTACCATTCACCACAATGGGGCACACTTTCTTGAAACAAAAGACTTTCAATAAAAGAAATCCACAAACTTAGAATTCTCCACGTACTATATGTCATACTCATCTAAGTCAATCACTAAGACTAATAAGGCTCTGATACCACTTTCGATACTTCAAGTTGGACATGGGTTGGATCTGTTATTTCGTTTCCAATGCCACAAGTTGGACTTGGTTTCTGTCCATTTTACTTCTAAAATTTTGTGTTTGTATCTATAACATGTTTAGTTCCTAAAATTTTAAAATGTCTGGAAGTGGGATGGTGATAAAGATGATGATAATGGTAGTGGAGATGATATCATTAGAGTACTGAAATAGAAACTTTTTAGCTATTTAATTGTTATCACTTTTTTTTTATGAAAACTCATGTGAGACATCACTATGATCCTTGGCATCTCAACTAAGCTGACATCCTCAGGAACATCTATCATATGCCATCACATGAAAATTTCATTAAAAACAAAAAGAAAGATACAAAGAACTCATGGGGGGACCCAACCAAAACCCATGAACAAAAAACAGGCCAGCTATAAAGCTATACACAAGCTAAGAAGCCCTATACATAGGAAAAAGAAACCTTATCATAAAAGTCCAAACTTATAAAAGCTGGCATAACCCATACCATCAAAAAATTTCTCTAGAAGACAGGTCTAAACTCGCCGAAAAATATGTGACACCTTCAAATGAATACCACTACAAAACTTAACGCATTTCCTCCAATGACCTCTAATTTTTATCACTTTAACAACTTATGTTTTGTAATTGTATGAACTTATTATTTGGTATAGTTTGAACTTATATAGTAGTTATGCACCATTAAACTTAACTATTGTAGTATAGTGGAATTATTGTTTTACTAGTTTGCTTAATCATAGGGTTGAACTATTCAATTGGTATTGCTATTTGTTTACTAAATATTTTTTCATATGAACTAAATGATAACCATGGGTACAACTGTAAGCTAGTTACAGTTGTTATAACTGCAAGTTTATTTTTTATCCTTGTATTGTTGTAAATAGTTGAGTCTTACTATAGAAATGTAAGTCTTTGTGCTCTCTCAATATAATGAAAGCAGTTTCTTCTTCTACTCTGTTTTTCTAATACAACCTGACCCTGAATGGTGCCACAACTACTGAGACAGGAAGGCTCTATGCGTCTTAGGAGCAGCAAGCTCTGCTCTGCTACCCCATGACCACATGCAATTGACGACTATGGACTAGTCCTAGAACAATGGTGAATTGTGCCTTGACCAAACTAGTCGTGTGTTTGAATCTGCAAACAGCCTATTTGCAACATGCAAGGGTAAGACTGCATAACCATTAGAGAGTGAGAAGCCTTCTGGCACTGGTGTACAATAATTAAATTTTATTAAAACAATAAAAAATGATTGAGTTAGACTGTTCAATAAACAATAAACAAAGAAAGTATGGATTGTAGAAAATAGAAAGGAAAATGCAGAGTAGCTATGAAATGCTATATCCTGCTCAAGCCCAATCCAAGCTTTCTAGTCTGTAGCTTATAACCACCTCCAGCTTTGCAGACCTACTTCAGGACCTCACTCACACTTCCACATGGCATAACAACCTCTCCTCCTGCTTCTTCTTCACATATCCCTCTTGTACCTTTTATGGAATACACCTTTCATATTTCAGGACCATGGCCTAACTGCCACACTACTGGCCCATTATATTGGGTTCAAAGATGTCATCAATTTCTATATATTTAAATCTCAACTAAAAACAAGCTCAGAATATTTTTCAAAAATGCCTTTTAGAAATCCACTTAACAATAATACTCTATAGAAATAAATGCATATTTACCTTTTCATCAGTAGAGATAACAGGGGGTTCAAAAGTGTCCTCACCCTCCTGCCAATGCTTTTTAACTAACTGCTTAATAAGGACAGCAGCTAAGTACAACAAGGTTAAGTTATCCAAGTTCCCAATAAACGGAAGAAGGAAGATAAATAATTTACTGGTACAAATATTGGAGTTGTAATCCTACTATAGTTTTTCAAATGTGAATGGAAAAAAGGAACAGATAAGAAAGCATAAAACGTGTTTTATCCTAAAGGAAAAAGGGGGCACTTAGTAAGAGAAAACTTTTCTATTTTTACTTTTACTAACAAAAAAATGTCAATAACTACACTTTGTCTCCTGTTTTCAAAAAAGTTTGAACACGAAACACGAAAATGATAAAACATTGTTGTCACTATTTCATATACAAATATTTTATATCAGGAAACAAATAGAAAACTGAAAACATTTTCTTTAACCAAATGTCCCAAAAAATATCTATAGGATGGAAGAAACACAGCGCAAGAGTCCTCTTCAGATTACTCGAAAGATTATATAATTTGATGACAAGGAAAAATTCAACTCTAGCACTGCATACAACAGCAAATGTCACAAAATACTAACTTCTTTAAGAAAAATAATGAAAGATAAAAGGAAACATTTTGGCTCTGAATAAAAATGCAGAACATGTGATCATTATGATATAGGATATTTGACGCAGTCCCACCGCGAGCTCCTTGTTTGCAGTAACTTTTGATAATGCACTGCCAAAACCTTCAGGGCAATTTAACATTCGAAATTAACATAGAAAAATCATGATTGAGCAGTATTGAGAATTTTTGTCAAATAAAAACAGTAGTGAATGAGCACCCCAAGTTATGTTCTTGATCTCCATGGCCAAGCTAAAGGAATATATACACATTACAAAACTAGATAAAGCCAAACAGAAAACATGTTTCACTAAAATCAATGAAGTATATAAGTCACATTTAAGTATGAAAATACAACTTCCATTTACGAATGACAACTTTCAAGCCAACACTAGATTGATGGCATAACATCGCTGTCATAAGTTCACGCTCAACAAGCTACCACCCCAGTGAACATCTTCATTTCCTTGTTACATGCTTATGCAGATGCCTCCACCCCCTAAATACCATAAACCACTCCTCCTCTCATCATTTTAGTCACACACTAAAAACAAAAAACAACAGCATTGTCAAAAAAACTCAATTTGCCAAACTCATTATCCCCTCAAGTCCTCAACTAAAAAACAATTACTCCCACGCTACCACCACACCACATAAGCAGCAAGCACAACATCTAACAAACCACCCACCACAATCGCTCTTGTCTTCGAAAAGAAAATAAAATAAAAACAGTCCAACACAGACACTCAATAAGGTTTTCACACCACAGAGCAAAATCCACATTCAATTAGGTTGCAGGCGATGAAAATTGAAATGATGAACAAAACCTGGTTGGCGAGAGGCCTGATCGAGGGATGCCTCGGCGAAACATCGAACCTCTGGGTTGGGGTCGAGTGTGGCAGACAAACAATTGAGTAGCCATTGTTGATCTTGATCCATCAACGGAAAACCCTAAAGCACGATGGAACGGCGACGTTAGTGGTTTGCGCTGCTTGCCACTTCACTGGGCTGCTTTTTCCCGCTCTGCTGAAGAAGGATGGGTATATATATATAGGGAGAGGAGAGGCGTTTTCAAGTATTAGTAAAGAAGACTATTGAGCAGTGGCAGAAATGAAATTTTGTTAGTTGCTGTTTTATGCATCTCTGTTCCTCCATTTCATCTCTAGTTAGCTCTTAATTTAAGGTGAAAATTTATGACTTAAATTTTTTGTATATTAACTATTATTTTTGTCTATGTATTATATTCTCTTAATAAGTGAAAATAATATAAAATATTAAATCTATTTATAATACAATTCAAAGAATCACAAAAAGCAAAAAGTTACCCGTGTCATTTTCTTAGAATTTCAACAATTTCAAAATTCAAAATTTTTTTACCTCTTAAGATAATTTGGACACGTGTCATCGTATCAATTTTCAGGTCCTCTTTCTCACTTTCCACCACACTCACATTTTTCCTCTCTCTTCACTTTCCCTCTCTCTTCACTTTTCCTCTCAGGCCCTCTTACGCACTCTCCACTTCTCTGCCTCCTCAAACCTTAGCCATCTCTCTGATGCCGCCTCAGTCGCTCTCTTTCGCTCTTCCTCCACAAACGCGATCCACCTCTCTTCCACCTCTAACGCTCTCCACCTCTCTTCACTTTCCCTCTCTCGAACCCTACCATGTTTTACACACTCTCCACTTCTCTGCCTCTTCAAACCCTAGCCACCTCTCTACCGCCGCCTCAGATGCTCTCTCTCGCTCTTCCTCCACAAACGCTCTCCACCTCTCTTCCTTCTCAAACGCATTCGACATTTCTGTCGCGTCAAACCATCTCCATGATTCTCTCGACTCAAACCATCTCCACTTTTGTGTCGCATGAAACCCTCTCCATTCGAATCGCACTCTCCCCCTTTCTGCCTCCTCAAACCCTAGCCACCTCTCTGACGCCGCTTCAAACGCTCTCCTCAAACCCTTTTTTTTTCTTACTCTCAGTGATTCCAACTTCATTAACATTAATTTTTTTGGCTTCTAACTCATTTTTTGGTTTGTTTTGTTTGTGTGGATTGTTTTCGTGCTTCTGTGCCGCCATCTCTCTGACGCCGCCTCAAACGCTCTCCATCGCTCTTGGCTAATACCTTTGATCTCTTCACTTTTCATTTTGAAACCCTAATTTGTTATTTCTTACTCATGTTTATGTTTGTTTTGTTTGTGTAGATTGTTTTTATGGTTTTGTACCGCTTCAAACCCTCTCGACGTCTCTGCTGAATCAAACCCTCTCCACTTCTTTGCCGCCTCAAACCCTACCATTTCAATCTGATATGTTCTTCTAATCATACGTTCTATTTTCATCTCTTCACTTCTCATTTTGAAACCCTAATTAATTTTTTCTTAATTTCATTGATTCCAACTTCGTTTACATTTTATTTTTTAGAAATCTAACTCATGTTTTTGTTTTTTTTTTGTTTATGTAGATTGTTTTTGGGGTTATTCCTTCACTAACTCTAAGAAGATAACTTCATCCTGACGAGCACTACAGATTCCAGTTTCTGATCAAATTTCTTTTCTCCATTATAATTAAATTTATAATGTAATCCCTTTAATATGTTGTATTGTTTAATTCATATGTTTTGATTAAACATGTCTTTCATTGTTATTGATTTTCCGATTTCTGATTAATTCAATTTTCTCCATCCCGTATGTAATTTGAGCTTTTATTCTTAATGTCTGTTGAAGCTTGATCTTATTGTCCCTCAGGTTTACTTAATTCAAACCTCAACATTTGAGGTTTATTTCATTCTTATGTTATTTTTATATTTTCTCTTACTTTCTATTCACCTTAACTTTCAAGAGACGCCAAGATTTCAAGTATAATTTTGTTTAAATGCAGAAATTGTTGCCATCTTAAGTCATAAGCAAATTTGTTGTTGATTAGTTATGAATATGGCATTGAGGTAAGCAGAGACCAAGGAATAGTTGGTAATGGTAACCAACTTTTAAATGTAAGTCAAGAATATTGATATAATGGAATCCCTTTAATATGTTGTATTGATTTTTTTTTTTGTATTGTTGATTCAAAGATCTTCCATACTACCGTTTGAAAATTATATTTTTGTGGCCTATTGCATGTTTTATTGGTTTCTATTACCCGAGAAAGTTGCTTCTTAATATTGGCAAGATGTAATTTGACCTTTTATTCTTAATGTTTGTTGAAATTTGATCTGATTGTACCTCAACTTTCAAGAAACCCAACATTTCAGGTTTACTTAATTCAAACCCCAATATTTGAGGTTTATTTCATTCTTATGTTATTTTTATATTTTCTCTTACTTTCCATTCACCTTAACTTTCAAGAGACGCCAAGATTTCAGGTATAATTTTGTTTAAATGCAGAAATTGTTGCCATCTTAAGTCATAAGCAAATTTGTTGTTGATTAGTTATGAATATGGTATTGAGGTAAGCAGAGACCAAGGAGTGGTTGGTAATGGTAACCAACTTTTAAATGTAAGTCAAGAATATTGATATAATGGAATCTCTTTAATATGTTGTATTGATTTTTTTTTGTATTGTTGATTCAAAGATCTTTCATACTACCGTTTGAAAATTATTTTTTTGTGGCCTATTGCATGTTTTATTGGTTTCTATTACCCAAGAAAGTTTCTTCTTAATATTAGAAGGATGTAATTTGGCCTTTTATTCTTAATGTTTGCTGAAATTTGATCTGATTGTACCTCAACTTTCAAGAAACCCCAACATTTCAGGTTTACTTAATTCAAACCCCAACATTTGAGGTTTATTTCATTCTTATGTTATTTTTATATTTTCTCTTACTTTCCATTCACCTTAACTTTCAAGAGACGCCAAGATTTCAGGTATAATTTTGTTTAAATGCAGAAATTGTTGCCATCTTAAGTCATAAGCAAATTTGTTGTTGATTAGTTATGAATATGGCATTGAGGTAAGCAGAGACCAAGGAGTAGTTGGTAATGGTAACCAACTTTTAAATGTAAGTCAAGAATATTGATATAATGGAATCCCTTTAATATGTTGTATTGATTTTTTTTTTGTATTGTTGATTCAAAGGTCTTCCATACTACTGTTTGAAAATTATTTTTTGTGGCCTATTGCATGTTTTATTGGTTTCTATTACCTGAGAAAGTTGCTTCTTAATATTAGCAGGATGTAATTTGACCTTTTATTCTTAATGTTTGCTGAAATTTGATCTGATTGTACCTCAACTTTCAGGAATCCTCAACATTTCATGTTTACTTAATTCTTATGTCTTTTGATATGCATACATCAAGTCAGTTCTTTCCTTTTTCATCTACGTTACAACATTTATGTTACTGTTTGCATTACTTTACTTCTTTCCTTTTTCTTCTTTGTGTTTTAAATTTTCAAATGTTCAAACTACATCTTTATTTTAAATCAGATCTTTATTTCCTATTTTCGTTTATTTGTCAACCTTTTCCAACATTTAAAGTGACTTTATGTTGTCTTTTTGTACTACTCTCTGCCATATTTCCTTTTCTTGCACAACATTGAGCCATGTGAAAAACAACTTTTTTTTGTGGTCTTCTTATTTTTGTCAGTCACTTTTCCCAATTTTTACTCCATTTGGTTAACCTAAACCACAGTCTGCGTATTGTTTTAGTAAATATCTTTACTCATGTCAAAATCTGCTTCTGCTTTTCCCGATTGTTTCTAAATTTGTGAAATGAAAACCAGAGCATGTGTATAGTGTTGTTTTTTATTTATGATCTTCCAATATTTTTTTATTATGTGTTTTTGTTTTGTACAAATACATGTCTGCAGACCTTTCTTCATTCCTTACTATACTCTAATTTCCCTCATCCCTTAAACCAGGTTTGTTATCCAAAAACACATTCACTCCTTACAAGAACTCAACCCTGAGAAGGAAAGTTGGAATATCGTTGCAAGAGTTGTAAGGTTATGGTTTGTTGAAGATTACACAAAAGGAAAAACTCCATTTTCCATGGAAATTGTTCTTCAA
>Ga0214544_1009845_pt1 | contig 14610 bp, 21 predicted proteins | sample CNSS3metaG_FD_160074 | JGI IMG/M metagenome (GOLD analysis project Ga0214544, IMG submission 160074) | Root nodule microbial communities from cowpea collected in UCLA plant growth center, Los Angeles, California, USA - CNSS3 | ecosystem: Host-associated > Plants > Roots > Nodule | place: USA...
TATATATATATATATATATATAATGATATTTAGGAATAGTATATGATAATTCACTACAAGAAAAACATGAAATAATGACTGATTTAGTCATTAACCCATATCAGTCACTATTTTTCGTCATTGGTGGAAGTAGTTAATTTATTGTCTGAATTAGTGATTAAATTAGTGATCGATTCAATGATTGAATCGATACTTGATTTAGTGACCAATTTAATTACTAATTTATTTGTAATTTAATGACAAAGATATTTCTACTTAATTTTAACCACTTCAAACATAATTTAATAATTAGTTCTCTAAGGTATTTTTCATCTTATCATACCTTAATTATACATTTGATTTTCTTTGTGCGATTTCTTTCAATAGTCTCTCAAATTATTTTTAAAACACACATTTGTTAGTTTTTTAATATTTTTATTTATTTTTTATTTTCATCATGTAGAATAATATTTCGATATATTCTATCTAATTATTTGTTATTTTATAACTCATTATAAATCCTACTGTAATTTTTTTACTTTAATTGTATAAATAACTTTTATTTACTACAATATAAAAATTTAATGTAATTGCTATGAATATTTTTTTGTCACTATCCAATATATATTGAAGTTCAAAAGATACAAAATCTATGTCAAAATTTTATTATTATGTTTATTATTTGTTTTTTTGTGTCATTTTGATCAAGTGATGTATTATAACTTTTATTAGTGTATAAAAGGAAATTCATTAGAATTTAAAAAATTGAAGTAAACAAACATTTAAAATATAATTTAATTTGAATATTTGTTTTCCTTTTATATATTTTTTGAAATATTTTTAATTTTATCAACTAAGTTTCATCAATGTTGTAATTTACAAATTTAATAAATGTTTTGGTTCTTATGAAATTTTATTTGGTATTATAATCTAAAATGTAGACAATTATAATTTATTTCAAAGTATTTGATATGGAAGAAACAATCATCCTCCTAATATTGAATATTTGATAATATTATGTTTTCTTTACCGTAATTTCTTTTCTTTTATAAAAGTTAATATTGAAGTAGTTAGAACACGGGTACGGGTATGGGTATGAGATTATACCCGTTACCCGGTGGGGATGGGGATGGGGATGAGACAAAAGTTTGATACCCGTTGGGTTTGGGTACGGGGATGTGGATGAATTTTTTCTGCGGGAATGGGTATGGGATAGCGAAACCCGTCCCCGCCCCGCCCCGTTGCCATCCCTACCTTCTGGGTCCAAACTGACATGTACCAGCCGGGAAAAGACCAACTGAGGAGATAACGGACTACATGATAAAGTGACGCTTGTGCCTAACTCATCTTATTTGTTCTCTGCAGAAACAAAATGTAAGAAAAGTATATTTGTCAAATGGGAGTAAAAAAATTTTAGGTGTCAAATGGGTGAAAATAAATTTTAGGTGTCATATGGGTTTAAGAATATTTTAGGTGTTAAATACGATAAAAAAAGTTTTAGGTGTCAAATGAGTGTAAAAATATTTTAGGTTTCAAATGAGAGTAAAAATATTTAAGTTGTCAAATGGGTGTAAAAATATTTTAGTTATCATATGGGTGAAAAAATATTTTAGATGTCAAACGCGTATAAAAAAATTTTAGCTGTCAAATGAGTGTAAAACAATTCTTGGTGTCAAATGGGTGCAAAAATATTTGAGGTGTCAAATAGGTGTAAAAAAATTATAGTTGCCAAATCAGTGTAAACAAATTTTAGGTGTAAGTGAGTGTAAAAACTTTTTGTGTCAAGTGGGTGTAAAAGAATTATAGATGTCAAATAGGTGTAAAAAAAATTTAGGTGTCAAGTGGGTGTAAAAATATTTTAGGTATCAAATGGATGTAAAATATTTTAGGTGGGAAATGGGTGTAAAAATACTTTTGTTGTAAAATGAGTGAAAAATTATTTTAGGTGTCAAATCTGTGTAAAAATATTTTAGGTGTTAAATGAGTGTAAAAGAATTTTAGTTGTCAAATGGGTAAAAAAAAATTTAGGTGTCAAATTGGTGTAAAAATATTTTAGTTGTCAAATGAGTTAAAAAACTTTTAGTTGTCAAATGGGTGTAAAAAATTTTTTGTTGTCAAATGGGTCAAAAGAAAAAAATTTTAGGTGTCAAATGGGTGTAAAAATATTTTTGGTGTCAAATGGGTTAAAAAAAATTTTAGTTGTGAAATGGGTGTAAAATTATTTTAGGTGTCAATTGTGTTTAAAATATTATAGGTTTCAAATGGGTATAAAAAATATATTAGTTGTCAAATGGGTGTAAAAATATTCTAGGTCTCAAATGGGTGTACAAATATTTTAGTTGTCAAATGGATGTAAAAATATTTTAGGTGTCAAATGAGTGAAAAAATATTTTAGATGTGAAACGGGTGTAAAAAGATTTTAGCTCTCAAATGAGGGAATTTTTTTTTTAGGTTTCTAAAGGGTGTAAAAATATTTTAGGTGTCAAATGAGTGTAAAAATATTTTAGGTGTGAAATGGGTGTAAAACTATATTAGGTGTCATATGGATGTAAGAAAGTTATATTTGTCAAATGGGAGTAAACAAATTTTAGGTGTCAAATGGGTGAAAATGTATTTTAGGTGTGAGATGGGTTTAAAAATATTTTTGATGTCAAATGGGAGTAAAAAAGTGTTAGGTGTCAAACAATTGTAAAAATATTTTAGGTTTCAAATGGGAGTAAAAATATTTCAGTTGTCAAATGAGTGTAAAAATATTTTAGGTATCAAGTGGTTGAAAAAATATTTTTGGTTTCAAACGGGTGTAAAAAATTTAGGTGTGAAATCCGTGTAAAAATATTTTAGGTATCAAATGGGTGTAAAAAAATTATAGATGTCAAATGAGTGTAAACAAATTTTAGGTGTGAAATGGGTGTAAAAAGATTTTAGGTTTGAAATTAGTTTAAAAAAATTATAGTAGTGAAATGGGTGTAAACAAATTTTGGGTGGCAATTGTGTTAAAAAGCTTTTAGGTGTCAAATGTGTGTAAAAATATTTTAGATGTCGAATGATTAAAAAATATTTTAGTTTTCAAATGGGGGTAAAAAAAATATAGGAGTTAAATTTGTATAAAAATATTTTATGTGTCAAATGGGTATAAAAAAGTTTTAGGGGTCAAATGGGTTTAAAAAACTTTTAGGTGTCAAATGGGTTTCAAACCCAAACTTGAAACCCGAAACCCGAAACCCGAAACTTCAAAAATGAAACTCCAAACTTGAAACCCGAAACCGGAAATCCGTAACCCGAAACCCGTAACCCGAAACCCGTAACCCGAAACCACAAACTCGAAACCCCAAACCTCAAACTCGAAATTCGAAACCCGAAACCAGAAACCCGATATCCGACACCCGAAACATGAGTCCCGACACCTGTAACTCGTAACTCGTAACCCGAAACTCGAAACCCCACACCCAAACCCCAAACCCGAAACCCGAAACCCAAAACCCGAAGCCCCAAAATCCTAAACCCACACTCAAAACCTGAAAGGCGAAACCCCAAACCCGAACCATGAAACTCGAAACCAAAAACCTGTAACCCAAAACCGATAACCCAAAACCCGAAACCCGAAAACCCAAAGCCGAAACCCGACATCCGAAACCTGAAACCCGAAACTCGAAACTCGAAACCCGAAACCCGTAACCCGTAACCCGAAACTCGAAATCCGAAACCCAAAACCCAAAACTCCAAACTCAAAACCCCAAACCCGAAACCCAAAACCTGAAACCTAGAACCCAAAACCTGAAACTCCAAACCCGAAACCCGAAATCGGAAACCTGTAACTCGAAACCCCAAACCCGAACCCCAAACCTCAAACCTGAAACCCGAAATTCGGAATCCGAAACCAGAAACCCAAAATCCGACACCCGAAACACGAGTCCCGAAACCCGTAACTCGTAACCCGAAACTCGAAACCCCACACCCCAAAACCCAAACCCCAAACCCCAAACCTGAAACTCGAAAGCCGAATTCCGAAACCCGAAACCCCAAAACCCGAAACCTGAAACCCGAAACACCAAAGCCGAAACGCCAAACCCGAACCACGAAACTTGAAACCAGAAACCCGTAACCTGAAACCGAAAACCGAAAACCCGAAAACCCAAAGCCAAAACCCGACATCCTAAACCCGAATCTCGAAAACCTAAATCCCAAACCCGAAACCCATAACCCGAAAACCCAAACTCGAAACTCGAAACTCCAAACCCCAATCCCAAAACTCAAAACCTGAAGTCGAAACCCGAAACCAGAAACTCCAAACCCGAAACCCAAAACCCAAAACCGAAAACCCGTAACTCGAAACCCGAAACTCGTAACTTGAAACCCGTAACGCGAAAACGGAAATGCGTAACCTGAAACCCTAAACCCGAAACCTAAAACCCGAACGCCGAATCCCAAAACCCAAAACCCAAACATGAAACCCCAAAACCCAAATCCCAAACCCGAAACCCGAAACTCGAAACCCGAAACCTGAAACCCGTAACCCGTAACCCGAAACCTGAAACACGAAATCCGAAACCCAAAATCTGAAACCGGAAACCATGAACCGGAAACCGGAAACCCAAAACCCAAAACCCGAAAACCCAAATCTGAAACCCGACATCCGAAACCCGAAACACAAAACCCTAAATCCCAAACCCAAACCCGAAACCCTAAACCCGAAACTCGAATCCTGAAAGCCGAAAGCCAAAATGCCAAATCCGAACCACGAAACTCAAGACCAGAAACCCGTAACTTGAAATCGGTAACCCAAAACCCGAAACCCGAAAACCCAAAGCCGAAACCCGACATCCGAAACCCGAAACCCGAAAACCTAAATCCCAAACCCTAAACTCGAAACCCGTAATCCGAAACCCAAAATCCGAAACTCGAAACTCGAAATTCTAAACTCGAAACACAAAACCTGAAGCCGAAACCCGAAACCTGAAACTCCAAACCCAAAACCCGAAACCCAAAATCGTAAACCCGTAACCTGAAACCCGAAACCCTAAACCCGAGACCTGAAACTCGAAAGCCGAATCCCGAAACCCCAAAACTCAAAACCCAAACCCTGAAACCACAAAATCCAAATCCCAAATCCGAAACCCGAAAGCCAAAACCCGAAACCCGAAAACCCAAATCCGAAACCCGAAAACCCAAATCCGAAACCCGACATCCAAAACCCGAAACCCGAAACCCTAAATACCAAACCCCAAACCCGTAACTCGAAACCCGAAACCCGAAACCCGAAACCCCAAACTCGAAACCCGAAACCCGAAACTCAAAACCTGAAATCGAAACCCGAAACCCGAAACTCCAAACTCAAAACCCGAAATCTGAAATCGGAAACCCGTAACCTGAAACCAGAAACCCGAAATTCGACACCCGAAACATGAGTCCCGAAACCTGTAACTAATAACCTGAAACTCGAAACCCCACACCCAAAACCCAAACCCCAAACCTGAAACCTGAAATCCGAAAGCCGAAAGCTGAATCCCGAAACACGAAACCCCAAAACCCTAAACCCCAAACCCGAAACATGAAAGCCGAAAGTCGAAAGACGAAACCCCAAACCTGAAACTCCAAACCCGAACCACGAAACTCGAAACCAGAAACCGGTAACCCAAAACCTGAAACCCGAAACCCGACATCCGAAACCCGAAACCCTAAATCCCAAACCCCAAATCCATAACCCGAAACTCGAAACTCAAAATTCAAAACCCAAACCCGAAACTCAAAACCTGAAAGTCGAAACCCAAAACTCAAAACCCGAAACCCGAAACTTGAAATCGAAAACCCGTAACCCAAAACCTGTAACCATAAACCCTTAACCCGAAACCCCAAATCTCAAACCCAAAACTCGAAATTCGAAACCCAAAATCTGAAATCCGACACCCGAAACATGAATCCCGTAACCCGTAACTAGAAACTAGAAATTCGACACCCCAAAACCCAAACCCAAAATCCGAAACCTGAAACTCGAAAGCCGAATCTCGAACCCCAAAACCCAACCTTGAAACACCAAACCCAAACATGAAACCCGAAACTCAAAAACTGAAACTCCAAACTCGAAACCTGAAACCGGAAACCAGTAACCCGAAACTCGTAACCCATAATCCGAAAGCACAAACTCGGAAACCCAAACCTCAAACCCGAAATCCGAAACCTGAAACCAGAAACTCGATATCCGACACCCGAAACATGAGTCCCGAAACCCGTAACTCGTAACTCGTAACCCGAAACTCAAAACCCCACACCCCAAACCCGAACCCCGAAACCCCGAAACCCTAAACCCACACTCAAAACCTGAAAGACGAAAGCCGAAAGCCAAAACCCTAAACCTGAAACCCCATACCCGAACCACGAAACTCGAAACCAGAAACCCGTAACCCGAAACCGATAACCCAAAACCCGAAACCCGAAACTCAAAAACTCAAAGCCGAAACCCGACATCCGAAAAACCGAATCCCGAAACCCAAAACTCGAAACCCGAAACTCGAAACCCGTAACCCGAAACTCGAAATCCGAAACCCTAAACCCAAAACCCCAAATTCGAAACCCCAAACCCGAAACCCAAAATCCGAAACCTAGAACTCCAAACCTGAAACCCGAAATCGGAAACCCGTAACTCGAAACCCCAAACCTCAAACCCGAAATTTGGAACCCGAAACCAGAAACCCAAAATCCGACACCCGAAAAAGGAGTCCCGAAACTCGTAACTCGTAACCCGAAACTCGAAACCCCACACCCCAAAACCCAAACCCCAAACCCGAAACCTGAAACCCGAAAGCCGAAACCCGAAACCCGAAAACTCAAAACCCAAACCCTGAAACCCCAAAACCAAAATCCCAAAACCGAAACCCGAAACTCCAAACCCGAAACCTGAAACCGGAAATTCGAAATTCGTAACCCGAAACCCGAAACCTGAAATCCAAAACCCGAAACCCGAAACCAAAAACCCGAAAACCCAAATCCGAAACCCGACATCCGAAATCCGAAAGCATAAATACCAAACCTCAAACCCGAAACCCGAAACCGCAAACTTGAAACCCGAAACTCCAAACTCGAAACCCGAAATCTGAAATCAGAAACCCGTAACCCGAAACCCTGAAACCAAAAACTAGAAACCCGAAATTCGACACCCGAAACATGAGTCCCGAAACGTGTAACTCATAACCCGAAACTCGAAATCCCACACCCAAAACCGAAACCCCAAACCCGAAACCTTAAACCCGAAAGTCGAAAGCCGAAAGTCCAAAACCCTAAACGCCAAACTCGAAACCTGAAAGTCGAAAGCCGAAAGTCGAAAGCCCAAACCCGAACCATGAATCTCAAGAACAGAAACCCGTAACCCGAATTCGGTAACCCAAAACCCGAAACCCGAAAAACCCAAAGCCGAAACCTGGCATCCGAAACCAGAAATCCGAAACCCGAAAACCTAAATCCCAAACCCCAAACTCGAAACCCCAAACTCAAAATCCCACACCCGAAACTCAAAACCTGAAGTGGAAACCCGAAACCCGTAACCCGAAACCTTATAACCAAAACCTGAAAACCGAAATCCGACACCTGAAACATAAGTCCCGAAACCCGTAACTCGTAACCCAAATTTCGAAACCCCACACCCAAAACCCAAAACCCAAATCCCAAACCCGAAACCCGAAACCCCAAAACCCTAAACCTACACTCGAAACCTGAAAGCCAGAAGTCAAAACCCCAAACCTGAAACACCAAACCCGAACCACGAAACTCGAAACCCGTAACCCGAAACCGATAGATGCAACTTAAGTTGAGAGCACTCCTCCCTCTATTGCCTTTGAGAGTCACCACTTTCTAGAGATTTCCTCTCTCTACCTCTAGCCACCTTCCTTAGGCTAGCATAGATTAGGAAATCTTATCACCTCTTTCACCTTATATAGATAATGACGTTTATGGTATGCTTGTTGTCAAATGATATAATCAAATAAGAATACTTGGCACCTAGCAATTGAGGTTTATTATTTGTTTATTTTTAAGGAATCAATCGGAGAAAGTGGGTTTGTTGATTAAAACACTAATTAAAGAATTTTCATTCTGTTGAACGTCATTTTATATTTACTTTTACAATTATTTGGACTTGTATCAACTTGAATTTATTTGAACTTTATTCAAAATTGATGACAATGATGCATTTTATTTTATTTTATTTGAATTTATGATTAACTATTTATTTTTTAAATAATTTTTCAAATACCCGTGGGTACCCGTGGATACCCGTGGATATGAAAAAAATAGGTGGGTACCCGCATAACGGATACCCGACAGATATGGGTACGAGTATGGGGTAGATATTTATCCAGCGGGTAGGGTACGAGGGAGCTACTACCCGTACCCTCCCGCCCCGTTGACATCCCTAGGTGTAGGGTTTCGGGTGTAAGGTGTAGGGTTTCAGGTTTCAGGTTTAGGGTTTCGGGTTTAGGGTTTCAGGTTTAGGGTTTCGGGTTTAGGGTTTCGGGTGTAGCGTGTAAGGTGTAGGGTTTCAGGTTGTGGGATTTGGGGTTTGGGGTTTGGGTTTAAGGTTTAGGGTTTAGGGTTTCGGGTTTCGGGTTTAGGGTTTCAGGTTTCGGGTGTAGGGTTTCAGGTTTCGGGTGTAGGGTTTTGGGTTTCATGTGTAGGGTTGGGGGTTTCAGGTTTTGGGATTTGGGGTTTGGGGTTTGGGTGTAGGGTTTCGGGTGTAGGGTGTAGGGTTTCAGGTATCGGGTTTAGGGTTTCAGGCTTAAAATTTTGTGTTTAGGGTTTAGGGTTTGAGGTTTCAGGTGTGGGGTTTCGGGTGTAGGGTTTCAGGTGTAGGGTTTCAGGTATCGGGTTTAGGGTTTCAGGTTTCGGGTTTGTGGTTTCGTGTTTGGGGTTTTGGGTGTAGGGTTTAGGGTTTTGGCTTTTGGGATTTGGGGTTTGGGGTTTGGGTTTAAGGTTTCGGGTTTAGGGTTTCAGGTTTCGGGTGTAGGGTTTTAAGTTTCGGGTGTGGGGTTTTCGGTTTTGTGTGAATGGTTTGGGATTTCAGGTTTTGGGATTTGGGGTTTAGGGTTTGGTTTAGGGTTTCGGGTGTGGGGTTTCAGGTGTAGGGTTTTAGGTATCGGGTTTAGGGTTTCAGGTTTCGGGTTTAGGGTTTCGTGTTTGGGGTTTCGGGTGTAGGGTGTAGGGTTTCGGGTTTTGGGATTTAGGGTTTGGGGTTTGGTTTTATGGTTTGGGGTTTAGGGTTTCGGGTTTAGGGTTTCAGGTTTTGGGTTTCGTGTTTGGCGTTTCGGGTGTGGGGTTTTAGGTGTAGGGTGTAGGGTATAAGGTTTCGGGTTTTGGGATTTGGGGTTTGGGGTTTGGGTTTAAGGTTTAGGGTTTCGGGTTTCGGGTTCAGGGTTTCATGTTTCGGGTGTAGGGTTTTGGGTTTCGTGTGTAGGGTTTGGGGTTTCAGGTTTTGGGATTTGGGGTTTGTGGTTTGGGTTTAGGGTTTCGGGTTTCGGGTTTAGGGTTTGAGGTATCATGTTTAAGGTTTCAGGTTTGTGGTTTAATGTTTGGGGTTTTGGGTTTAGGGTTTCGGGTGTAGGGTGTAGGGTGTAGGGTTTCGGGTGTATGGTTTCGTGTTTCGGGTGTGGGGTTTTTGGTTTCGTGTGTAGGGTTTGGGGTTTCATGTTTTGAGATTTGGGGTTTGGGGTTTGGGGTTTGGTTTATGGTTTCGGGTGTATGGTGTAGGGTTTCAGATTTCGGGTTTAGTGTTTCAGGTATTAGGTTTTGGGTTTTGGGTTTTGGGTTTCAGGTTTAGGGTTTTGTGTTTGGGGTTTCGGGTGTAGGGTGTAGGGTTTTGGGTTTCGTGTGTAGGGTTTGGAGTTTCAGGTTTTGTGATTTGGGGTTTGTGGTTTGGGTTTAGGGTTTCGGGTTTAGGGTTTAAGGTATCGGGTTTAAGGTTTCGGTTTTATGGTTTCATGTTTGGGGTTTCTAGTGTAGGGTTTCGGGTGTAGGGTGTAGGGTGTAGGGTTTCAGGATTTGAGGTTTGGGGGTTGGGTTTAAGGTTTAGGGTTTCGTGTTTATGGTTTCTCGTTTTGGGTGTAGGGTTTCGGGTTTCGGGTGTAGGGATTTGGGTTTCGTGTGTAGGGTTTGGTGTTTCAGGTTTTGGGATTTGGGGTTTGGGGTTTGGGTTTAGGGTTTAGGGTTTCAGGTGTAGGGTGTAGGGTTTTGGGTTTCAGGTTTAGTGTTTCAAGTATCAGGTTTAGGGTTTAGGGTTTTGGGTTACGTGTTTGGGGTTGTGGGTGTAGGGTTTTAGGGTTTTAGGGTTTAGGGTTTAGGGTTTCGGGTTTAGGGTTTCATGTTTAAGGTTTCATGTTTGGGGTTTCAGTTGTAGGGTTTCAGGTGTAGGGTGGAGGGTGTAGGGTTTCGGCTTTTCGGATTTGTGGTTTGGGGTTTGGGTTAAGGTTTAGGGTTTCGGGCTTCGGGTTTAGGGTTTCGGGTTTCGGGTGTAGGGTTTCGGGTTTCGGGTGTAGGGTTTTGGGTTTCGTGTGTAGGGTTTGAGGTTTCAGGTTTTGGGATTTGGGGTTTATGGTTTGGGTTTAGAGTTTCGGGTTTCAGATTTAGGGTTTTAGGTTTCGGGTTTACGGTTTCGGGTTTAGGGTTTTGTGTTTGGGATTTCGTGTGTAGGGTTTCGGGTGTATGGTTTCATGTTTAGGGTTTCATGTTTCAGGTTTAGGGTTTCGGGTGTATGGTGTAAGGTGTAGGGTTTCAGGTTTTGGGATTTGGGGTTTGGGTTTAAGGTTTGGGGTTTGGGGTTTGGGATTTAAGGTTTCAGGTTTCGGGTGTAGGGTTTCAGATTTCGGATATAGGGTTTTGGGTTTCCTTTGTAGGGTTTGGGGTTTCGGGTTTAGGGTTTCGTGTTTGGGGTTTCGGGATTCGGGTTTCGGGTTTCGTGTTTAGGGTTTCGTGTTTCGGGTGTAGGGTTTCGGGTGTAGGGTGTAGGGTTTCGGGTTTTGGGATTTGGGGTTTGGGGTTTGGGTTTAAGGTTTGGGGTTTCGGGTTTCGAGTTTAGGGTTTTGGTTTAGGGTTTCGTGTTTCGGATGTAGGATTTTGGGTTTCGTGTGTAGGGTTTTGGGTTTCAGGTTTTGGGATTTGGGGTTTGGGGTTTGGGTTTAGGGTGTATGGTTTCGGGATTCAGATTTAGGGTTTTAGCTATCGAGTTTAGGGTTTCGTGTTTGGGGTTTCTGGTTTAGGGTTTCAGGTATCATGTTTAGGGTTTCGGGTTTCAGGTTTCGGGTTTAGGGTTTCAGGCTTAGGATTTCATGTTTAGGGTTTAGGGTTTGGGGTTTCGGGTGTGGGGTTTCGGGTGTAGGGTTTCGGGTGTAGGGTGTAGGGTTTCGGGTTTTGGGATTTGGGTTTGGGGTTTGGGTTCAAGGTTTCGGTTTTACGGTTTTGAGTTTCGGGTGTAGGGTTTCGGGTTTCGGGTGTGGGGTTTTCAGTTTTGTGTGTACGGTTTGGGGTTTCAGGTTTTGGGATTTGAGGTTTGGGGTTTGGTTTAGGGTTTCGGGTTTGGGGTTTCGGGTGTAGGGTTTTAGGTATCGAGTTTAGGGTTTCAGGTTTCGGGTTTAGGGTTTTGTGTTTGGGGTTTCGGGTGTAGGGTGTACGGTTTCGGGTTTTGGGATTTAGGGGTGGGGGTTTGGTTGTAAGGTTTGGGGTTTCGGGTTTTAGGTGTAGGGTTTCAGGATTCGGGTGTGGGGTTTTCGGTTTCGTGTTTAGGGTTTGGGGTTTCAGGTTTTGGGATTTGGGGTTTCGGGTTTGGTTTAGGGTTTCGGGTGTAGGGTGTAGGGTGTAGGGTTTCAGGTTTAGGGTTTCAGGTTTCGGGTTTTGGGTTTCGGGTTTAGGGTTTCAGTATTTGGGTTTCGTGTATGGGGTTTCGGGTATGGGGTTTTAGGTGTAGGGTGTAGGGTATAAGGTTTCGGGTTTTGGGATTTGGGGTTTGGGGTTTGGGTTTAAGGTTTAGGGTTTCGGGTTTCGGGTTCAGGGTTTCATGTTTCGGGTTTCGGGTGTAGGGTTTTGGGTTTCGTGTGTAGGGTTTGGGGTTTCAGGTTTGGGGATTTGGGGTTTGTGGTTTGGGTTTAGGGTTTCGGGTTTAGGGTTTAGGGTTTCAGGTATCGGGTTTAAGGTTTCGGGTTTGTGGTTTCATGTTTGGGGTTTCTAGTGTAGGGTTTCGGGTGTAGGGTGTAGGGTGTAGGGTTTCAGGATTTGGGGTTTGGGGGTTGGGTTTAAGGTTTAGGGTTTCGGGTTTATGGTTTCTCGTTTTGGGTGTAGGGTTTCGGGTTTCGGGTGTAGGGTTTTGGGTTTCGTGTGTAGGGTTTGGTGTTTCAGGTTTTGGGATTTGGGGTTTGGGGTTTGGGTTTAGGGTTTCAGGTGTAGGGTGTAGGGTTTTGGGTTTCAGGTTTAGTGTTTCAGGTATCAGGTTTAGGGTTTAGGGTTTAGGGTTACGTGTTTAGGGTTTAGGGTTTAGGTTTAGGGTTTGGGTTTAAGGTTTAGGGTTTAAGGTTTAGGGTTTCGGTTGTAGGGCTTAGGGTTTCATGTGTATGGTTTGTGGTTTCAAGTTTTGTGATTTAGGGTTTGTGGTTTGGGTTTAAGATTTCGGGTGTAGGGTGTAGGGTTTCGGGTTTAGGGTTTCAGGTATCGAGTTTAGGGTTTCGTGTTTAGGGTTTCGGGAGTAGGGTTTCAGGTTTTGGGATTTGGGGTTTGGGGTTTGGGTTTAAGGTGTATGGTTTAAGGTGTAGGGTTTCAGGTTTCGGGTTTAGGGTTTCGTGTTTGGGGTTTCAGTTTTGGGGATTTGGGGTTTGGGGTTTGGGTTTAAGGTTTAGGGTTTCTGGTTTCATGTTTAGGGTTTTGGGTTTCGGGTGCAGGTTTTTGGGTGTAGGGTTTTGGGTTTCGTGTCTTGGGTTTGGGGTTTCAGGTTTAGGGTTTATGGTTTATGGTTTAGGGTTTAGGGTTTAGGGTTTAGGGTTTCGGGTTTCGGGTTTTGGGTTTCAGGTATCTGGTTTAGGGTTTCGGGTTTAGGGTATCATGTTTAGGGTTTCATGTTTGGGGTTTCGGTTATAGGGTTTTAGGTGTAGGGTGTAGGGTGGAGGGTGTATGGTTTTGGGATTTGTGGTTTGGGGTTTGGGTTAAGGTTTAGGGTTTCGGTCTTCGGGTTTAGGGTTTCGGGTTTCAGGTGTAGGGTTTCGGGTTTCGGGTGTAGGGTTTTGGGTTTCGTGTGTAGGGTTTGGGGTTTCAGGTTTTTGGTATTTGGGGTTTGGGGTTTGGGTTTAGGGTTTCGGGTGTAGGGTGTATGGTTTCGGGTTTAGGGTTTCATGTTTCAGGTTTAGGGTTTGTGGTTTATGGTTTCGCGTTTAGGGTTTCGGGTGTATGGTGTAAGGTATAGGGTTCCAGGTTTTGGGATTTGGGGTTTGGGGTTTGGGTTTAAGGTTTGGGGTTTCGGGTTTCGGGTTTAGGGTTTCAGGTTTCGGGTGTGGGGGTTTCAGATTTCGGATATAGGGTTTTCAGTTTCCTGTGTAGGGTTTGGGGTTTCAGGTTTTCAGATTTGGGGTTTGGGGTTTGGGTTTAGGGTTTCGGGTGTAGGGTGTATAGTTTCAGGTTTCAGATTTAGGGTTTCAGGTTTCGGGTTTAGGGTTTCGGGTTTAGGGTTTCGTGTTTGGGGTTTCGGGTGTAGGGTTTCGGGTGTAGGGTTTCGGGTTTAGGGTTTCGGGTATCAGGTCTAGGGTTTCGGGTTTCGGGCGTCGGGTTTAGGGTTTCGTGTTTCGGGTGTAGGGTTTTGGCTGTAGGGTGTAGGGTTTCAGGTTTTGGGATTTGGGGTTTGGATTTAAGGTTTAGGGTTTCGGGTTTCGAGTTTAGGGTTTCGGGTGTAGGGTTTCGTGTTTCAGATGTAGGGTTTTGGGTTTCGTGTGTAGGGTTTTGGGTTTAAGGTTTTGGGATTTGGGTTTGGGGTTTGGGTTTAGGGTATAGAGTGTAGGGTGTATGGTGTAAGGTTTAGGGTTTCAGGTATCGAGTTTTAGGTTTCGGCCTTAGGGTTTCGGGTTTAGGGTTTCATGTTTGGGGTTTCGAGTTTAGGGTTTTTGGCTTAGGGTTTCGGGTTTAGGGTTTCAGGTTTCGGGTGTAGGGTTTTGGGTTTCGTGTGTAGGGTTTGGGGTTTCAGGTTTTGGGATTTGGGGTTTGGGGTTAGGGTCTAGGGTCTAGGGTCTAGGGTCTAGGGTCTAGGGTTTAGGGTTTAGGGTTTAGGGTTTAGGGTTTAGGGTTTAGGGTCTAGGGTCTAGGGTCTAGGGTCTAGGGTTTAGGGTTTAGGGTTTAGGGTTTAGGGTTTAGGGTTTAGGGTTTAGGGTTTAGGGTTTAGGGTTTAGGGTCTAGGGTCTAGGGTCTAGGGTTTAGGGTTTAGGGTTTAGGGTTTAGGGTCTAGGGTTTAGGGTTTAGGGTTTAGGGTCTAGGGTCTAGGGTCTAGGGTCTAGGGTTTAGGGTTTAGGGTTTAGGGTTTAGGGTTTAGGGTTTAGGGTCTAGGGTCTAGGGTCTAGGGTTTAGGGTTTAGGGTTTAGGGTTTAGGGTCTAGGGTCTAGGGTTTAGGGGTTAGGGGTTAGGGTG
>Ga0214544_1009846_pt1 | contig 14609 bp, 8 predicted proteins | sample CNSS3metaG_FD_160074 | JGI IMG/M metagenome (GOLD analysis project Ga0214544, IMG submission 160074) | Root nodule microbial communities from cowpea collected in UCLA plant growth center, Los Angeles, California, USA - CNSS3 | ecosystem: Host-associated > Plants > Roots > Nodule | place: USA...
GATGGTGCCGCCACTTGCAAGCAAGATAAGGCAAAGGTGAGTTCACTTCTAGGAAGGAGAGCTCACAAAAATTGGTGGTTGAATGCACAAAGTTTATAACAAAATGATCAACCCTTTTACAAGACAAAGAGCACCCTTTAAATAGGAGTTCATAGGGGTCCTTTAGCAAATACAAAAACATGAAAAAGGATTAACTAGCAAACCCTAAACCTAATGTGAGAGTGAGTCTTGGCCAAGTGAAGGGAGATGATTGGTGGAGGCATTCCCATGAGGATTCTAGGCCAAAAGAGGAAGGAGACTAAGTGACCTTCTAAGGCATAAACCACAAAGGCAAAAGGAGACAAGGTATATGTCTACTTTTGCTTTTGCTTTATGCTTTTTGCTTTCCTCTCTCTTCCACTCCATCCAAGTGCTCCAATCACCAAGTGCCACCTAGCCATGCTCTACTTTCTCTTAATTACCTACAAAACAAGACAAACAAGGATTAGCATGTTGGTTTAAATTAATCTAATCTTGGTCAAAGGTCAACTTTGGATCAAAGTCAACAAGTCAACCAAAATAAATCAACTAGAAACCAACTTAGGGAATTCAAACTAAAGTAATGCAAAACAAAAATAAAGGTGATGGAATAACAGACTCCCCTCTAGACATGCTTCTAGTGATCCTTCTTGAGGGAGCTTCTAAGGAGGTGGTCACGCCTTCATCAGGAGGATGATGAAGGATTGACCACCCAAAGAACCATGGAGACTCCCCTGAGGAGAATTACTAGGTGCATGACCAAAGGGGAGGATCCTTCTTCTATTTCCCTTTCTTTATTTTCCATCTTAATTTCTTGATTTCCCTAAGTTGACTTGGTTGACTTAATTTTGGTTGACTTGTTGACCTTTGACTAAGGTTGACTCATTGACCAAAATTAATTAAACTTAAGCCAACATGCTAATCCTTGTTTAAGTTGTTTTGTAGGTTAATTTTGTAGAGAGAAGCTTGATAGGTGGCGCATGGTGATTGGAGGGCATGGATGAGGTGGAGGAGAGAGTAAAGCAAAAGCAAAAGCATAAAGCAAAAGTAGACATTGTACCTTTTGTCTCTTTTGCTCTTTATGCTCCTTTGCATGATTTGGAGACCACTTTTGTCTCTTCCTCCCCCTTTTGGCCGAGAATCAACATGGGAAGCAACATCACCATCTCATTTTGTGCCTAGCTTGGAGATGCTTCTAGAATTAGGGTTTTCATGGTTTTTCTAGTTAGCCCTTTCATCTTTTGTTTTTTTGCTTAGAGACCCTAAGACCATCTATTTAAGGGGAGCTCTTCCACTTGTAAAAGGGTTGAATAATTTGAATCCAAACACTATTGTTTTTCAACCTCTTTTCCGTGAGCTATCCCTCCTCCCAAGGAGTGGAAGACTCTTGCCTTATCTTGCTATGCAAGTGGCAGCACGATACAATCATCTCTAGAGCTTGGTTTAGCTTTGCCCCCTCTATGAGTAGCGTGCTCCACTTCCATTGTAAGACCCGCGAAATTTAATTAATTAAATAATTAATTAATTAATAAATGCGGGTGGGAAGAGCATTTATGACATTAAATTCTGATTGATTGGCATGGAAAAGTACTAGCTTAAGTGGTTGAGAGTACTTTAATTGTGTGAGAGGACTTGGGTTCAAGTCCTATGTATATAATTGTGTGTTATTTAATTATTATTGTTTTAATGATATGATTAATCACGTGTCTCATTATACAATGCTTGAATTGTATTAGTTAGCAAGAAACATGAATTGGCTTGATAGTTTAGCGTTGATTTAGCATTAGTGTGGTTATGGGTTCAAACCTTAGAGAACCAAAATTAAACTTTATTTTTGGTATTTTTGGCTTTGGCTTGAATATGAAAAGTTGATGGAAACCCTAGATGAATGGGCAGCCTGGAAGCTTCGAAGTGGCTGAAAAACAAACCATAAAGGAGTAATGAATGATAATAAACATTGTCATTAAAAAACTTAAATTCGTTTTTGGTCATTACCTAGTGGTAAGGCATCTTTAAAAGGCAAGAAATTAGGCAAGGGGAAGGGTTTTGCAAGGCTGAAATTGCACACAGAGAATAGGACACGAAAATTGGAGAGTGGTGAGGTTTGAGTGCAGAATTAAGGCTAATTGGAGGGAGGACTAAGAGGACTTTGGGTGAGCCAAGAAGAACATTGGGAATTCTCAAACTTTTAGCAAGAAAGCCAAGTTAGGGGAGTTGAATCACGTTCTATCTGAATTTTTATGCGTAATTGTATGAATATAGAATGTGTATGTATGGTTTTTGTTAAAATTGCATTGAAATCTACATTTCTGGAATTTTTCCAGAAACCACCTGGCGGGCTGCTCATAGCCGCCAAGCGGCACATGCCAATTTAGTGTGTTTCTAGGTTCCCTGAGGAACCGCCTACCGGTGAAACCCTGTACCGCTAGGCGCCATAAACCTGTAACCCAGTTTCTAGGTTTTGTGATGAACTGCTTGGCGGTGATGAACACCCGCCATGCGACGCAAGTCGAATTGACTCGGTTTTGATGTTCTGTGTGTTCTGGAGCAATTTTGATCGGGGTAAAATGTAGTCCTACTTGATGGTTGATGATGTAAGTTGTTATATTGTAGAAATCCATAGGGTTGAATGTCAATTTGATAAAATACTATGAAATCCTTTTATGGCCAAATGTTGTTGTATCTTGTGGTATGATTCAACACTGAATGTTATGAATTGTAGCGGAAATAAGTGATTAATGTGATTAGGTTTTGAATTACTTTGATTGTGTTTGAATCTGAATGGAGAATGATAGAAATTAGCAAAGAAGGATGAATTGTGGGGATTACGGGTTCTGGAAAAGAATCTGGAAATGCCAGATGGTATGTATCGCCTGGCGGCAAGCGCCGTGCCGCCAGGCGCCATCACAGAAGTTACCAGGTTGCACGATTGGAATGGGTCTGGGAAGTCGTTCTGGAAAGAAATGGGTTCGTGATGATGAAATCTAGAGTCATGGGATCACGAGCGTATGAGTTGCTTTTCACTTAAATGGTAGTTAAGTATGTTAGTTAAATACATGAAATTGTTAGATGGAAAAAGGGTCGGGAAACTGATGGGGTGTGTAATCTGGGTTAAACCAATGATAAGGTTTTTGATGGGGTTTGGTTGGATGACAAAGTGAGTACAAGAATTTACTTAAGATAGGAGCATAAGATGATGTGTTGGTTTGAGTATGTTTATAAGCCATGAGGAGGGAAGGATGAGAGCGAGCTTAGTGAGAGACGCGGGTTTAGGGTTTAGGGTTTAGGGTTTAGGGTTTAGGGTTTAGGGTTTAGGGTTTAGGGTTTAGGGTTTAGGGTTTAGGGTTTAGGGTTTAGGTGCTAGAAGACTAATAGTATTGGAAAATCTGAGTTAGAGAACATAAACCAGAAGACACTGTTGTGCTGATACAGCGCTTGGTGAGAGTGGGAATCTACCAGGCGATAGTCATGAAAACAGAGAGCACTGGACCGTAGGTGCCTGGCGACACGAGTGGTTCTGCCAGGCGATGGCTTGTCAACAGAGGGTTACTGGGTCGGGTGTGCCTAGCGGTGGGGGCCTTTCCGCCAAGCGGTACCTGCAGCGAGGTTGAATATAAGGCTCTAGGTGCCTAGCAGTACGCGACACCTGCCAGGCGGTCTGGGAGTTGGCAGCACCTGGCGACACGTGTCCCCCGCTAGGCGATTTTTACTGCTACAACTTGGAGTTGTTGATTTCATAGGTGTGCTCTACAAGGCTTTTAGTGATGCTTTAAAGGTGGGATTACTGATGTTCCTTGAGTTGTGGCTCAAAACGTATCCCTTGGGTTGTGGCTCGAGATAGGGGTTAAGCACGTGGTATTCCTTGAGTTGTGGCTCGGAATAGCATCTCTTGAGTTGTGGCTCGGGATGGTGGATGAACACGAGGAACCCTTGAGTTGTGGCTCGGGTTGGCGAGTGTTGCCGGTGTGAGTGTGCTGGTTGTGGCCAGTACGGATGGGTCTAGATAGATTGCCCTCCTCAGTAGTTGACTGACGAGTTTGGTAGTCTTGGGACGTTGCGAACTATGTTCGTATTTGGGAACTCCACCTGGCGTTACGGTGTATGATCCGTAACATGGTTTCCCGCATGTGCTCTATCAGTTGTGGTCGATAGGTATGGTAGCAAGTCATCTTGAAGTAATCATTAGAAGAGGCAGAACACGAAAGTTATGGTTGTGGCCATGGTACATAGTATTCTATGGATGTTTGGGCATGTATAAATATATATGTGTTATATAGGATGTGTTATTTTATATGTTATATTTGTTAAGCTCACCCTATCTGCTTGTAATTGGCGATGATCGTGTACGCGGTACACGTGAGCAGATGTTGTTGATGCAGGTGGCTCTGGTGAAGCTTAGCTGCGGAGAGGGGATAGATCGGGGAACCTTATGTTTATTTTTCTTTGGTTTTGAAATAAGTTGTAAACCCTTATGGGTATTATTATAACCTTTTGTTTTAGTGATTTTGGATTTGAACATTGTTTGATTATTTAATAAATTTTAAATTTTCTCGCGTTTTGGGAAAATGAGGTATTATTAAATGCAGTATATTTTAATTTATTTCCTTTATTTTATTATAAATCAGTAATATCTTGACGGGATGTTACATCCATCACCACTACTATCTTCTCTTCCAGTTTTATTTGTTCTTCTTCTTTCAATGCATTCTCTTTTTTTTTTGGTTTTGTTCTTGCTATTTTCGTTCCTAAGCACTTAAAACTATCTCTTCTCCTATTGAACTCTTGGAAAAGAACCTTCACATATAGATAGCTTGCTATCTTAATGTCCAGTGGGGATTTCCTTGAGTTTTCCTTAAACAACTCTTCACCATATTCATAATCTTAAAAGGAAACAAGATAATCCTTCATCATTACGCACCATCCAAAGAATAAACCATTGCCTCTACGTCATCGCCTGGCGTTGCCTAAGCGCCACTAGGCGAAAGCTAGTTGCAAACTGCCTGACGAAAGCCTCAAGCCGCTAGATGCCACACGCTCCAAAGGTCTTTGGAATTGAAAGTATCACCTGGGACGCACCTCACCCCCAAAGGCCACGCGTTTTAGGCCTCTCTGTTTTTGTAGCTCCCGCCTGGCGGTTCAAACCTCACCGCCAGGCGGTACACCAGTACAACAAGTTTACTAGTTTTCTTTTCATTCTAATACACACTATAATATAATCAGACCATCCCAAGCGCCTTGTAGTAATACCAAGTATCTAAATCTCATCCAACTGAATGGAAGCTCGTACCCCATCAGCCTTACTAATCTTTTTATTCCCACATTTATTCCCCAACTCAATCATACCATCACTTAGAATTAACCAAAGTCAACCCATGCTTATCAACATTATGCGGCGGTCACCACATCCTACATATATTCTATCACTGTCCAACCATTTCCTCTATTTCCACCTATTCTCCAACATCATAACAATTTTTCCTTAGTAGATAATTACACCTTGTACCCCACCTAGACGGCTTAACATAGAACCCCCAAGTCCTGAATTATATTTTGCAATCTAATCAAGCAAGACCCTAATTTCATTAAGTTTATGCCATACTAGCTTTGTACTCTGATTCTTCAAACACAAGTAGAGTTAACATTCCTACATGACCGTACATCGTGCATTAATTATCATTTTAACACCCCATTTAGTGTGTCACAACTCTATGTTTCATACGCCGCTTGATCTAACAGAAGTTCCAAAACTTGCATTGCTTATCCAACCACACAATGCCATCTCCGCCACTCTAGCGCCTGGCGGCAAATAAGGTGTCGCCAAGCGGTGCATGCAGTTCTAGGTAAAAACCTAGAACCCCCTTGCACTTGCGAACCCTAAAAATCCCTATATCCCTCGTTGTATCATATTTCCACTCCATATGCTATAACCACATGTTTAAGTTCGCAGTTGTTACAATAGGCTTCCAACCCACAAAATTCTATTGTCTTTGTCTACGCAAATAGATCCAAAACCTACAATCCAAAAATGTTCAAACCATAATATTCATATATACTAACCTTCATCCAATTAATTCAATTCACAACCTAATTAGACAATTATTAATTCACCACAATCCGTTATCATGCAGAGATCCAATTTTTCCAACCAGAATAACTCAAAACGCACAAAAAACCCAAGTTGAGCCAACTTCGCTCGCTTCGCCTGGTGGGTGTACATTGCCACTAGGCAGTTCATACCAAAAAGCCCAGAAACAAGGTTGTAAAACTTGCGTTGCTTGGCGGTCAATTCATCCCGCCAGGCGATTCCTAGCAGAAACCCAAAAAATAAGAGCAATCACTTGTGTCGCCTAGTGGGTATTCAACGTCGCCAGGTGATTTTTGGAAAAATTATAGAAACCCGAACAGAAAACAAGCAAGCAATGTATAACAGTCCAAATAGTCAATTATGTACTGAGAATTAACACAAAAAATACGAGTTCAGCTCCCCTAACCTGGTATTCCTTGCTCTAATTGGAATTGATAGAGTTCCTTCTTGATTCACAATTACCTCCCTTTGATACCAATCCAACTCCTTTCAACAATGTCTCCTAGATTCAAGTCTACGTGCTCAAAATTCTCTCCTCACACTACTCATAAAGAAAACGAAAATGCATTAAAAATGGGTTTAATTGTCATTCAAAAACCATTATGAGATCGTTTTCTAGCCCTCTCATCTGCTCCTCAAGATGGCTAGGGTTTTATGATCCCTCTCTTTCATGCCAAAAAGAGTTTCGGCAAAAAAGAACCTATTTTGCACAAGTCTAAGCTCGAACACACCACCACTCAATTACAATTCAAGTGCACAACCAATTCAACCAATCCATGTTTTGTCATAATTCTTACGTATCTAGGATTATATTATCACGGACCATGATCACACATATTCTCAAAAGATTAAAACAATTAATTTAACACATAAATAACATCCACAACACTCAAACCAAAGTCCTTTCATAATAACCAATTACTCTCAACCATTTGAGCTAGTACTATTTCACATCATAAATTTTAGTATTAAATGTCTTAAAGGTTCCCACTACCCACATTTATTAAATAATTATTTATATAATTACTTAATTTTCTCGGGTCTTACAGATGTTATTTGACGTTAAAGGAAGAGAAATTCGACATCCCTTGAGGTCAGGGATGCAAACCCTAACATCTTTTGACGTTGGGGAAGAAAATTTTGACATCCTTTGACGTCCCACTTGTGGCCACCGACGTCAAATTCAATAAAGACGTCTCTCCCTAAGGGTGCCGACATTATTTTGGGCGTTTTAATTACAAAATGCCACCGATCATTTTTTACGTTTGATTTTTCATGGACAGATGTTAAATGGGTGACGTTATAAGCCATTTTTGTATTAGTGGAATAAACTGATATTGTAGTGGCTAAATTTGTTTTAGTGGCTAAATAGTGATTGAGGGGTTTCCAGTGGCAAATTAACAACTTAATGAGTTTCAGTGGCTGAATTTGTTTTAGTGGCTAAATAGTGATTGAGGGGTTTCCAGTGGCAAATTAACAACTTAATGAGTTTCAGTGGCTAAATTATTTTTGAATGCAAAAAACTAAACTTTCCCTCTCTTTGAAAACTAAGAAACACTGAAACTCAAAAACTAAGAAAATACACATATTTCACTTCCCTCTTTTGAAAAAAAAAACTAAAAAAATAACATTTCATTTTCCTCCTTTGAAAACCTAAGTGATAAAAACACAAAGACATAGGGTCGTCCCTCTTTGTGGTCACCGTCAACATGGTCGTCGTCACTATGGTAGTCATCATCGTGGTCGTCGTCACTATGATCATCGTCAACGTGGTCACTTGCTGAAAATCAGAAGTGTTTCTTCGTGGTCATTTCTTCTTCGTGGTCAACATCTCATTGTCATTTTCCCCCTTCTTCGAGGTATCTCTTTATAGCCTCTTCATGGTCGCCTTCACCATTTGTATATATCTATATTTATGATAATCTTTTATTATATTTTCCAAAGTTGGCACTAACATCATTGTTTTCATATTTTGTTCTTTCATAGTTAGAAACTTCCACTTCGTTCCTTGGGTTAAAATTGGATGCCTGTTATATTCTCCAAAATTGGATTGTTATAAGTTGCATATAATTTATTGAATAGTGATCACTTCAAATATCATAAATGCATTTTTGCATAATGAAATTTTGGAATTATGAATGTAAAGTTGGAGTTTGAGATTTTTTATATTATAAAGATGAATTACACTATACTTCGTTTCTTTCATGGATTACTATTTCTTTTTAGTTTTCTTTGGCTAAGATAACAAGTGACTTTAAGCTAATGTTTCTAGTATCAGGAAAGCATATATGCTAATGATCATTACATTATATTTTAGTTTAGAGTAGATTTTGTTGTATTAATTCAAGTATAGGACAATTATAGTTTTAATTCTTTTTTTTCTATTTTTGTTATAAGACAACTCTATATAAGAAGTGTTGAATCAATAGTACGCTCAGAAACATACATACAAACATATATTGTGCATATTTGTGTGTATAGATACTCTTACCTGTTAGAGAGTGTCTTCTCCCTTCCTCTACCAATAAATGGTATCTAGAGTAGTGTTGAGGTTCTGGAAAATTTTGTAGTATCTACAATGATTGGGACTGGCTGTGGATATTTCTTCTCAAATTTGCCAATTCTTGATGAAAGAAATTATAACTACTAGGTTATAAGAATGGAAGCCATTCTTGGCTATCAAAAACTATGGGAAATTATAGAAGGTGCTAAAGAGAAGGATGAAGTCGCAAAGTGTCTCTTGTTTTAGTGTGTGGACATAGTGAATTTTGAGAAGATTTTGAAAGCAAATAGAAAAGGAAGCAATAGATATACTATAACGGGTACATGGAGGTGTAGAAAAAAATCAAGAAGGTAAGATTGCAATCTTTGAGGAGACAGTATGAACTGTTGTCCATGGAAGAATTTGCAATACCTTTTTTATAAAATAAAAATAATAACAAAGAAAACATAATATCAAGTATTCAATGTCAAAATAATACACATTTTCTTTTGTCTAATGTCAAATATCAAGAAAGAAATTATGAATAAGATTATCAAATAACAATTGAATAAATGTCAAATAATTATAGAAAAGAATAAACATTGATCAAATGTGTGTCTTAGAAATAAGTTATAAAGGAGCACAAAAAGTTAATATAAGTCTGTTAGATTATTTAATAAATTAAATGTGTTCTAATCAGTAATTTAAAAATGGAAACTGATATAACGACAAGAACATATATATGGACATGTGTAGGAATGGAAACAAAGTAAGTGTATACATACTCATTTTCACCTTCATACCCTATTTAAAAAATTGAATATTTTCTATACCCATACTCATAATCATACCCAATAGATACAAGAATTTCTTGTCAAGTTGAAAAAATAGTCACGTAAACAAGTTTTTTGGTTATTCCTAATCATATATCGTTATTGTTAGAATGCTCAACTCTTAGGGTCTGTTCGCTTGCATGAATTTAGTGCACAAACGAATTTAAGAGAGCTGATTTTCCAAGATGGAGGTTGTTCGTTTACAATGATTTGCAAGCGAGTGAGAGTAAAGACATGTGGGTTCATCATCCCATTAGAATGAAGAAAAAACAAATTGATATTACACTATAGTATCTCTATCTCATATCTCGTTCTCAATGCATAGATACATATATGTAACCGATTCCATAATCGGTGTTCTTCACATATATTTATATATATGTAACTGGTTACTTAATTGGTTACAAACACCATCATATATATATATATATATATATATATATATATATATATTTTTTATATATATATATATATATATATATATATATATATCATTAAATAATAGTAATAATATTAATAATTATAATATATTAATTTTAACTACAATGGTAAAATAGTAATTTTATTTTTTAATTGATGGAAATCACCTAAAGAGGCTTTCAGCATTGACCAATGACCATACCCATTTATCTTTCATGTTTTGAAATACTTAAATAAATGTATATGCTTAATGTTTTGGTGTGGTGTAATTAGCAATTTCCTTGGATTTGTATTCAGCCCATGTTTTCCTTGTAATTCTTTTTGGGCCACGAGCATAAGCTTCACAAGTCCAGCCCAACAGCATAAGTCTTGGGCCACGTTTAGCTTCCTTTTGTGTGGTTTAAGGCAGCACACCAGTGCAGAAAAGGTTTCAACCGTGGTTATTTTGGTCATTTGACTTCAGTTTAAGACCCGAGACATATCTAACCGAGGTAAAAAAGGGTGACTTTTCTGCCTCGATTATGAACCGAGGCATATTTTTGTAACATCTAGGAAAAATAATTATATTTCTGAGGTATTAATTGGATGTGAGGAATATTAATTGAATTAATACAAAATGTCATAAACGGAAATGAAGAGTGGCAAAGTTGGTTAAAGCCTTATTCATGAGTTAGTGGTCAAAGGTTTGATTCCTAGTGCATTTGGAGTAATTATATTTTTTTAAATGTTGTTTTATTATTGTGTGGAGGTGCTTGTGTGCATTTTGAGCATGACTTATATGTTAGGGGTGGCTTATATTTTATTTGGTACTTTTAGAATTTATTTGGTTTTGTTCTTGAATGCATTGAATGTGTGGATGTTACTAAAATGTTGATGTGCGTGTTGAATGACTAAAAAAGCATGATAGTTGATATGGTATTGAGGTCTTTGCTTAAGTCTTGGGAGTTGTGTGTTCGAATCCAATTATGTGTATTTTTTGGTAATTAAATTTGTGGTGCACATAAGAATGTGAAAACTTGAGGTTGTATCTAAACACTAGCACCTTAATTGAAACTAAGGTGGGAGTTGTGTGTTCGAATCCAATTGTGTGTATTTTTTGGTAATTAAATTTGTGGTGCACATAAGAATGTGAAAACTTGAGGTTGTATCTAAACACTAGCGCCTTAATTGAAACTAAGGTGAGTAATTGGGCAAAAAATTATTAACGTGAGGTGGGAAAGGAAAAGGATTGTGCACTCCAAAAATAATTTTTAATTTCTTTTTACATGCTTGAAAGGGAAAACAGAGGGTTTTTATAGCTATGTTAAAAATTGGAGTTTGGGAAGAGAGGAAAGGCAACATGTGGTTTAGGGAGGAAGAGAGATAGAGTATATTTTTTTTTTTTGTTAGAACGTGAAGAGCAAGGGAGAAGTAGAGTAAAGCTAAGGTGGTCTTGTTCTAGGAAATCAAGGTAAGGGGTACTAAGCCTTGCTCTTTCTTAATTCTTTTATGGACTTGTATTGAGTTTGAGTGTTCAACATGGAATTGTAGGGGGTGCTAAGCCTTGCTCTTTCTTAATTTTTTGTGGACATGTATTGAGTTTGAGTGTTCAACATGGAATTGTAAGGTATGCTAAGCCTTGTTCTTCTTGGTTTTATGAATGTATATTGAGTGTGGGTTTTCTCCTTGCAATTGTAAGGAAAACTACTCTATTTTATTTTTTTTGTTTTGTGTTGATGGGGTATGGAGTAAAGTGTTGCTTTCTTTCTTTTGCAAATAGAGAATCATGATGGATTAGTGGTTTTTTTCTAAGAAGATAAATGTTTGTTCTGTGGTGTGGATGAATTCATGGTGTACTCTAGAATTAATTCTTTTATCGTCTTATAATATTGTGATATTGTGGTGAAGACATTAGTATGATTGAAGTTCATTTTTCCTTGGAATTGTGATTTTTGGTAGTGGAGAAGCAGGCCATTGGGAGGTAAGTCAGTTGGAATTATTATAGCTTCGGCGTGTTGATGTAAATTTAATAGTAGTAATTTTGATGACTATGAACTTTGGCATATGGGCATTGGAAATATTTTTTTTATAATTTTTTATTATGAAAATTAGGGGAATGATGCAAGAGGGAAATTCACTTTTTTTTAGAGAATGAAAATAAGTTGAGCTGATAATGGTTTTGGAGTTAACTTTGATCATTTTAGGTGAAAGGTTTACGAGGTGAATATGGTTTTAGTGTGTGCAAATTATCTTGGATGGTTGGTGTAGTAAAAGTTCGGTAGAAATCATAATTGGTGGTGTTGATCTATTGGTTAGTGTAGTGCTTGGTTGCATTGTTGGTGTTGATCTATTGGTTAATTGTTTTGGTGCTCAAAATAAAAGGTTGAAAAGGTAAGTCAAAAGGTTTAATGGACAATTAAGTGTGGATTTGTGAAGTAAAATTTTGTTGTGTAAATTCCAAGTTGAATGTGGTGAAATTTGTAAAAGAGGTTTAGTGATTGTATATTGAAATTTGAAAAAAAAAACTTTTATACGTGGCATCTCGAAAGGGGTTTTACAATTTATACCTTAGTTCTGACAACAATCGAGACAGAAAAGTGAAACTTACTACCTCAGTTGTAGAACAACTGAAGCCTAAAAGGCATTAAAAATTAGAAAGAAAAAGTTAATCAGTATTATCTTTCTGCCTCAGTTTTCGTATGAACTAACGCCTAATACCCTTTTCTAAGTTATAAAATTTGGAAAAGCAAGTCAAGTTCATAATTTTGCATAGTTCATAATTTTTCATAATTTGGAAAATCAAGCAAAGTTCAAGAATGAAAATATCTATAAAAATTTACAAATCCAATTTCTATCTGTACCACACCTAGCCGGCCCCACTAGCATACCAACACATATCACCCTTGACCGACAACTCATATCGGCCAAGGCTGGGGGACTGGTGTACCACACCTAGCCAAACTCGACCAAATAAGTAAACGATACATGCATACCAAAACAGTCAAGTATTCAGCCTAGGCTGAGTTAGCCTAAGTCTTATCAGATCTAACCTAAACATCTACAGGAATAACATGCACAAGATAGCATATAACCAACCTAAGCAGTCAAGGAAAGTAGCCGGCCTAGGCCGACTACTCTAATAGACTCAGTAAGATTAAAGCCCCCCAGCGTTCAATAGGTCCTAAGGGCCTGGGCTAGGGCCTAGGCCCACTTACAGCTAAAGCCCAAGCTAAGGTTCGGCCCATAGAATAACCAGACATAATTAATGCTCTATAAATACGCGTGGACCCCAGTAATTAAAGGTACGCATTCATTAATCACATATTTAACCTTTTTGAGAGTTTTGACTCACTTGAGCTTCGGAGTCCCTTCTGCAGGTAACCCCTTCTGGGTCCAATCCGATATGTATCGACCGGGAAGAGGCCAACTGAGGAGATAACGGACTACATGGTAAGGTGACGATTGTGCCTAACTCATCTTATTTGTTCTCTGGAGGAACAATTGGCGCCCACCGTGGGGCACGAGACGAACACCTTTAGTACCTGTTTTTCCCCGAAGATGGTTTCAACTCGTAGCAAAGCTGAAGTGAACAAGCAAGCGGATGCTGGTCCCTCAGGACCTGCTGACATCACCCCTGACCTGGCCGTCATCCTAGACGGCCAAGTGAAGATGCAACAAGAGTTGGCAGATCTGAAGAAACGCAGTGCTGACTAGATAGAGGCGCTGCGACAAGAGAACTCTCGCCTTAGGCGAAAGATCGAAGCTGATCCCAACCTGAAGGGAAAAGCCAAGGAAACCTCTGAAGTTGCAAGGTCCCCGGCCTTCCAGCCCACAGAGGAGGAAAGCGAATACAACCCTACTCCTCATACCTTCACCACTACCCAACAAACACCCATCCTTTCCACCCATCCCCATACCGCAGCCCCAACCTTTGCCGCTACCCTCCCTACCACCCAGATCCCCTACAACATACCCACCAACCTACACACCACACATGTTCCACCATACAACCCACAATATCCTCCAACAAGCCACATCCCCCATCACAACCTTACTTTCACATTCCCCGCTATGATCACTCACCCCATCCTATCCCATCTGCTCCATCCCCACCAGCCCAGACGTCGTCACCCCTTCACCGACTTTATCGCCAACACCCCTCTTCCTACCCAGTGGGAACCTTTCACCCTAGACCGCTATACTGGCGAAACCGACCCTGACGAGTACCTCAAAGTCTACATCACCCATGTCGCCCTGTACACGTCCTAAGATGCAGTCTTCTACAAAGCCTTCCCCACCACCCTCAAGGGCCCTGCCCTAGAATGGTTCACAACCCTTCCGCCTTACTTCACCGACAGTTTCGACGTCCTTTCCCACATGTTCTCCACCCATTTCGCTGGCAGCCATCCACACCAAACTACCACAATCTCCCTCCTGGGCATTAGACAGGAACAAGGTGAACCACTCAGAACATTCATAGATCGCTTCAATAAGGCAGCTCTTCGCACCCCACACCTCAACCAGGAGATGATCCTCTAGTGCATGGCACTTACCCTGCAACCCGGCCCCTTCGCCAACAAGGTCTACCTCCACCCACCTGCCTCTATGCACGAACTCAAATTGCGTGCAGTCGACTATGTCCGCGTGGAGGAGATTGATATCACAGTCGTTAGGCGATCAAATTATCACTACTTTAGCAACTTCAGTATTGCCAGTTTGTAGTGAAGAAAATAGTTAGGGTTAAGATAACCCTGAGTCGTCTCACAACGAATACGGAATTGATCTCAAATAT
>Ga0214544_1009847_pt1 | contig 14607 bp, 11 predicted proteins | sample CNSS3metaG_FD_160074 | JGI IMG/M metagenome (GOLD analysis project Ga0214544, IMG submission 160074) | Root nodule microbial communities from cowpea collected in UCLA plant growth center, Los Angeles, California, USA - CNSS3 | ecosystem: Host-associated > Plants > Roots > Nodule | place: USA...
ATGATTCCGTTGGTGTGATTTTTAAATTTTTTTTATAAAAAATATTTAATTGATATATGGAACAATAAAAAAATGGGTATGGGTATGTGTATAAGAAAATACCCGTTACCCGGTGGGGATGGGGATGAGTCAAAGGTTGTATACCCGTTGGGTTTGGGGATAGGGATGAATTTTTATTATGGGGATGAGATCATGATACCCGTACCCGCCCCGCCCCGTTGCCATCCCTAATTCTAATTAACCCTATCATATATTATCAAACACAATTAAGATTAAATGCACTTAATAATATCTAAGATTTTTTCCATTACCTAAAACATTTACTGTATATTTTCACCCCAATACTATCTTATTTTCTACGACATTTTTGTTTATATGTGGAAAGGAGAAGTAGCAACATTGACATCAATAGAATTTAAACTACATTCGTCTTCAAAATTGTATATGATGCGGTTCTAACAGCAAGTTTATTATCCTTAAATTAAAAATATTGATCTATATAGTTATCCCAATAAGATATTTTGCAAGTATAGTGATAGGCGACTCTCCAAAATTAACACTGTTAACAGCATATATCACTACAAAATATTTTGGCATGCTACGTCAAGAAACCTATAAAATAAATATTATTCTTTAAAAAATAATAATAAATTGTCGTACTAAGTCTGACTTATTCATTTAAGTGTCCTAAATAAATATGATTAAATTATAATATATAAATAAATATAAATTTCATCTTATAAACCATTTCTATGGTGCTGAATTAAACTTCAATTCTTTTATAAGAGAAACTATCATCATAAACATACTTAAAAGATGAGTGACTTGTGCATATTCTGAAATCTCGAGATGTATTTGTGATATATCATGTTCTGCACAACTGATTAACCAGATTCCATTAACCTCCTCCTCTAAATACATGTGGGTTTTTGACAATTTCAACATTACATTACTGATGCTGCAACTGCAAACACTATACTTTGTATGTTGCATTGCCAATGGGTCTTGGTAAACACCATCTTCAGTCATCTTCTATTTTCATGCTAGACTTGCATTGCACTGCTTGCTCTCTTCAAAGAGTTAGTATAGTTACGCACACATGGTTTTGCAGGTCAGCAGAGAAACATGTCAACACTATTTACAAGTTGATTGTATTCTCTTGTCAAACTTCAAGAGCAATGCCTCTAGCAGAGTTCAGAACTGCACATTAACAAAGTGAAGGAGAGAAGAGAAGTATGCACATAGCAAGTTCAAAAATTGCAATTTGGCTCAGTTGAACCCTGGTCATAACTTGAACATAGTTCCATGTTCACTGACACTGCCACCAGAAAGCTTTCTAATTATCTGCCATAACCGTTTGCTTCTTCCGGTACTAAGAGGACCTGAGTAAGAATGTCTTCTAAATGATCCTGACACTCGCTTTCCATATCTTGCGGATGCTGAGCTGAATAACTCTGATGCCAACAGCCCATTTTCAATATCAACTCCAGAATCATAATTGGTGGCTGAAGATTGGCCTTGAAAATTGTCTGATACTTGTCTAGAAGGACTGAAATCAACAGAGGTAGAACTCGAGCCTGTTTCTCTTGCCTCATCACATTCATTGCACACTAGTTTTAAAGCCTGAACAACCTCACCCATAAATGGACGGTCTGAAACCTCTGGTTGTACACACATAGAAGCAATGGCTGCAACTTTAGCCACACTATCAGAAGCCACATCAGGTCCAAGAGATGGATCTGTTATTGCTTCCACTCCTTCTTCACTTGAGAGCAATGGACGAGCCCATGCAACCAGATTCTCTTGACCGGGAGGTCGTGACATGTCTACTGGTTTTCTTCCTGTCAAGAGCTCAAGGAGGACAACACCATAGCTGTAAACATCACTCTTCACAAGAAGATGGCCTGTCATTGCATACTCCGGAGCCACATAACTGAAATTGTTATTCGAATATGTAAGAAAATTTAATCAGGGAATGCATTATAGTATAACAGCAAATAATTAAAACAGTTTTCCAACAAAAATTAGTGTTGATACTTCATTTGGAAAAATTGATAGAGTTCTAGTTTTAAAGTATCTGATCAATAAAACCACACAAATTTATTATGTAAGAAGTGATAAGATAAACTTAAGAGGTACTAATATGAGGAGGTAACTTGTACATGAATATATCCAAAGAAAAGCAGGAAATAATTTATTATGAAAGAAGTCTGTTACCCAAAAGTTCCCATTACTCGTGTTGATATGTGTCTGTTCTCTTCATCAGCTGCTGTTCGGGCTAATCCAAAATCGGATACTTTTGGAGTAAAATCATCTTCCAGCAAGATATTACTAGACTTGAAGTCTCTATGTATGACATGAGGACTTGAATCTTCATGCAGATAAGCCAGTCCACGAGCAGCCCCAAGTGCTATCTTTATCCGAGCACTCCAATCAAGGGGGCTGTTTTCCTTGTCCATCCCTACCAAAGAACAAAATGTAAGAAAAACCATTAACTTAAGAACTTAATTACTGGAATGATATTTGAAACTTAGTGAGTTAAGTACCATGCAAATGGGATTCCACACTGCCATTTGGAATGAGTTCATAAACCAGGCACCGGAAGCTGACCTCTGCGCAAATACCAATCAATTTAACCAAATTTCTATGGTGAAGCCGGCTAAGCATCTCTACTTCAGATAGGAATTCACGGTCACCATGATGATCCTCTCTTTTCAGAACCTTGACTGCCACTTTTGTCCCATCTTCAAGTATGCCACTATAAACACGCCCAAAACCACCTTCTCCAAGTACTCTGGAGTCATGAAAATTATCTGTGGCTTTCTCAATCTCATTCATGCTGAAAGTCTTAGCAGATCCTGTATAAGCAGCAATGCTAGACCGGAATGATGTTGAAGCTGAAGCAAGCCTGCCTCCAACTGCTGAGACAGCACCTGTGAAATTTGTATGTTTGTTTCTTAATAGAAAAAAAGACTGATAAAACAATCAATTTGACACAATATTAGGATATAAGGAGACACTAGAAATTAAGGGACACCAATTATTTAATTTCAATGTACCTTACATGAGAAAATGATCTTAGTTGTTAAAATTATTGCAACTGGACTTCTCGCTTTCTGCATAGAATTGCCTACTATTGTTTTCTTAATACTATTAGATGAGGCAAATACTAAGTATATGGTCCATAGTTCGTAATTCAGGTTCTTTTCTCTTAAAGTACAGTTTTTCTTTTTTTTAAATGATCAACCAAGACAACGTTTCTAACATGACAAATGCACTACTTGACCAGATTTCAAGACACTACTATTGCATTACCTGGTGCTTTGGTAAGTGAAGGAGACACAACTTGTGGGGTTGATGCCAGTTTACTTGAATGATTTCTGAACTTGAACAAGGCCCAAGCAGCAGCAAAGCATAAAACAACTACTAGAAAACCTGAGAGAGAAATAATAGCAATCATGCCCTTGCTAATTCCACCTTTATGCTGCCTCTTTGATATGTCAACCCCAAGGGGCTTTATGGTCCTACTGTTATTGCCACCACCCGAATATGGACCGCCATCAACAATTGTAATGCTTGAAGGAGGTAAAGGAGGAGATGGAGGCAAACCTATAATGAAAAAGCCAGATAAGTTTGTAACCAGAAAAGTCAGGAAGAGGATACAAGACATTCAAAATTGATATATACCTGGATAGCTCACATATAATACGTCATAATCACCAAAGTAAGAAGTCTTTATAGCAACCTGTTTATGCCAAAATCTCTCAGAAGTTAAAAAGGCTGTAGTGTTATCAAAATTTTCCCCAAGTGGTACCAAATCAATGAATACAATAGTTTTATCAGGTTGCAGGTTTGCTGCATCAGCTCCCATAATGCGAACTTGACTTTGCTTCATGAAAACCCCAATGGCAATTTCAGAAGCAAACTCTGAAACCAAAGGGAAGAAAGTATACAAAGAAACACTAAGGCGAAGACTGACTTTCATGGGCCACACACATTTGCAAGGTGCACCAGGTGGAGTACTTGTATAAGGATCTGAGCAAACCAGTGATATACAATCTAAAAAAATGAAGAGACAGTTATTTTTCAGTTTGATGAAGACAGTAGGCAAAAAGAACATGCACTAGCAGAAATAACTCCTTTACCAGAGAGGAAACAAATAAAGCCTTAACTATTAACTAACCTTCATTGGGAGGTGGCGGTGGTAGTGCTTGAATATGAGGTGGGACTGGCTTCTTAGGTCTCTTGGAAGAAGGTCTTAAAGGAGATACCTCAGGAGGATGAATTGGAACTTGCAATAATAAACACAATGAATGGATGCAAAAGGATAAGTAGATGGTACTGAAAAGACCAGATTTCTAAAATGTTTCCAATGAATATGCAAGTTTAGTCTTTCTTACTTTTGGTTGAATGGGGAAGTATTTTGAAGGATGGAGAAGGAGCTGGTGAAATCTGGCTTACTGGTGACTGAAACGGGGAAACTGTCGAACCTACTGTGAACAAAAGTTTCAGTGATTAAATTTCCTTTTATGTCTTTATTTATTTGTCAGTCTAACAGAAGGAACATCTTATAAGCTCACCAAAAGTTTTTAAGTACCTGTGTTCAATGGTGATGGAGCATGTTGTCTATGCCTACTTGCTGGCAACCGTGAGGGAGGAATTGGTTCATCTACATAAAATAACCAAGCAAAAAGTAATATATTCAATTGCAGTGAAATTTGGAATTTGTGTGAAACAATTAAATAGATCGGTGGTTAATAAAACAAACCTTGGTGTTTTAAAGTGGAAGGAGAAACTGAATATGATGACGCAGGAGCAGGGCTGTTGATTGTGCTCCTTGTGTGGTGATGCTTATAGAATGTGGCTGAAGGTGAAGATGCAGGAGGGTAATCTTTGTTAGGAGATGGTTCAGGAGCATAGTGAAATTGCCTTGCTACATGTGCAGAAGAAGGAGCTACAACATAAAAGAAAATAATAAAGTTAACTCAGTATGTGTGCATAAATATATTGGTTTAGTGTGTGTTTTAATAATTAAAATTACATTCCTTAGTTTTTGCATTGTTTTCCAGCCTCTAAAACTTTAGGTTTTGGATAGTAAATAATTGGAGATGATAAAAAAGAATAAAATCTTTCTAGGTCTTCAACCAGCAAAGGATTTTGGAAGAGTAGGTTTTTGACAGAATGGTTAGGGAAATCTTTTTTTTTATTCAAGCTGTTAGTACAATGAGCAATCCTCGGGTTAAGAAATGGTAACTCATAAAAAGCAGTTTAATATTACTGTATACCTTGAGTAGTGGAATGTACTATAGCGGGTAGTGGTTTTGGTGTTTTGTATGGAGGAGCAGAAACTGGTTCTCCATCTCTTTTCCAATTGAAGCTTCTAGAAGGTGTTAATGCTGGAGAGACAACAGGTGCTGCATCAAATGTTTAGTGCTAATTAAATTTTCCATCAAATGAAGAAGGATTGATACTGTAAGTAGAATAGGCAAACATCTAGTTAAAAATGTGTGACTCATCAAAAGTAGTTTAATGTTACCATATACCTTGAGTCTGGGAATGTACTATAGCCGGTAGTGGCTTTGGTGTTTTGTACACTGGTGCAGAAACTGGTTCTCCACCTTTTTTCCAACTAAAGCTTCTGGAAGGAGTCAATGCAGGAGAGACAGTAGGTGCTGCACCAAATTTTTTGTGCTAATTAAATTAATGCACAACAGAATTAACAACACTGAAGAAATTATAGTATTCCAATGTGGGAAAAGATGCTCCTTTGTAAAGATATATGCTAATAGTTGTAACTAAATTTATTTCGGTGATTGCATATTCTTTTTCATATTTAGCAACTTTGTGGTTTAGCTCCTTGGGATTGAGGTGTGTCAAAAGAAAAAGCAAGGGAGAGTCGACCCTTGATTTGAATTAAAGTATCCCATGATTTAACCCAATGTGGATGCACCCATTTTTCTCACCTTAGAAGATATAAATCACAATGTTGATAATCTTTAACATTTAGAATTTAGGTTTAGGGTCTATGTCAATCTTATAAATCTGACTTATAAAATAAGGATTGACTAAACCTTATAAGCACCACTTAGCCATATTTTTTATTGATTTGGAATTTCAAATACCTAAAAGATTATGTTCAAGGGGTCGGATTCTAGGATGCTTCACTCAACCATTCTAGTCAAACCATCCCCATAAGTATCCTTTTTTGGAATTTGGATTCTCAATTGGATTTTTCTGTATTGATCATTTGTTGTGTCTTTAAAATATACTTATGGACACTAATTTTGATGTTTTAAAATATATTAAAAAGATTTTTAAAATACTAACATCAATGTATTTTTAATGCTTAACAAAGGACGGCACAAAAAAAACCTAGGAGAAAATCTGGACTCCCTTTCTTGAAGCAATGGTAAGCAATTCTAATAAGCTGCAAGCAAAGTGAGATAGGGGTGACTGACCGCAATTATGGTGATTTTCCAACTATTCTATTAAATATTTTGAATTCATAACTCATCAAACAACATTTTTCAATAAGTTCATGATAATTCTTTTATTATTCCACTTTGCATGTAGCAAAGATTAGGCATGTAAAGGAAACATTACATATCAGTCACAATTTATTATATTTTTATCTCAATTCAAATTTTCAGATATATAATCCAATCCTCATTTCATAACTCCTTGTCAAATTATCATGTAAGGTTAAAAGGAGATAGATATAATAACATCTCTTTGTGGGACATCAATGGCTATAGTAATTCAACAACAAAATGCACATTGTACATAAGATTGGTTTTAAACCTTCACCATTCGAAGAGTAGAAAGACTATAGATTCGGAAACGAAAAGATTGAATGCTTTAACAGAAAAGAACAACTGTAACGTATTTGGAAATAAAACAACAAAATCAACCAGGGTAGGAGGATAATGGTACAAAATCCTTTCTCAAAATTTGCACCTGGTGATTTGGATGGAGATGCTGCTGGTATGACTGGGTGGACTAATGGTGGATCTACTGGAAATGGACTTGATGGTGTAACTGATGCTGCAGGGATACAGTAAAAGAAAAATCAATGAGACAAGTAAAATGGATAAAATAGATATTTTAATTTATACCTTCTTTCATCAAAATAAGGATATACGAATGCAGTTAATTTTGGTAAAATAAGTGGCCTATTTGTTGGTTATTTTCCATTTTCCGTGTGATGATGCAATATATTTTGTGCTTTCATGAAGAAAAAGAGGAGTTTAGAATCATAACAGTTGAATTATACAGAGAATTATATAAAACTAAACAACATACGTGACATCGTTTGTGCTGGGGTGTGAGTGTGATCATTATTTGCAGTTCCATTGTGAAGATCAGGTGGGAAATTTCCATGAGTTGGTTGACTAACAGATGAATTTTTTGGCAAATTTGTAGGAGGTTGTGCAACTGGGGCTGTTAAAAATGGTCATAGAAACAAATAATTGAAGTCAGTATCAACACAAAATTGGCAATGAAAGAAAAAAAAAACAATTATAAACCCTCAAATAGAAGTACCGTGTGAAACTGGCTCCAATGTGTGACCTGTGTTTATATCCCCTCTGGGAACAGTTGGAGGCAAACTTCCATGTTCAGTTGGCTGACTCACTGGTGGATGTTCAGGAAAACTGAATACTAAAGGGGCTGTTGAAAATGCATTAGAAAAACATACTTTTGGCTTAATACCAACTACAAGTTGGAAATGAAAAGAGGAAATTTCAGAAGAAATCAGGAGACAACTTTTTTACTTTCATCACATGCCTGGTGAAATTGGCTCGGGGATGTGACTATTATTTGCACCATCTCTATGAGGCAAACTTCCATTTTCATTTGGTTGGCTAACTGGTGAATATTTGGGCAACTGTGTAGAAGGTATTGGAACTATAGCTGCTCCAAGTATTCAATAGAAAAGCATATTTTTAGGTCAATACAAACTGGAAGTTGGATATGATGAAATGGAAAAACCATCATTAAGAATACCAACTACATGACAAGACTTTTTACCACACACCTGGAAAAGCTGGCTCAGGCTTGTGACTCTTATTCCTCTCATCAATCTTAGGAGGCAAACTTCCATGTTCAGTTGGTTGGCTGACTGGTGAATTTTTTGTCAAATTCCCTGAAGGTACTGCAATGGGAGCTGTTCAAGAAGTGACAAAAGAGTTGAATTTGGGTTATTCTTAATGGGAAGGTTCCCCCAGAAAACAAATTTCTCAATCATGTACCTGGAGAAATTGGTGTGAAAACAGGAGGACTAAAAGCAGGTGTTTTGCTTTGAGGTGGACTTAATTGTATGGATGGTGAAACATTCCCTTCTGCAGTTGATGGTCCAGGAGCACCATTATATGATGATGTTATGGTGCTTGCAGCAGGACTAGGAGACATGGATGGTTCAGATTCTCTCGTTTTCTCTGGAGTTGGAGCTGATTTAGGAGGTGGAAATGTAACCGGATGGGAAAAAAATGGCCCTGGATGGTGAAAACCCAAGTTTTTGGTCAGATAATCACAACATAATCAATCTGGTGGACTAAAGGAGTGAGATTACCATTTGGTACTTCTTGAGGGCTTGGTGCAATGATTCTCCATGGTTCTTTTGGGTGTATAAAACCAGGTGCTTCACTGGGGGAAGGATTCACATGTATGGTTTTTGGAGATGGGGATATAACAAACCCTGGAAAAAGGAACAGAAGTATTAAATATCAGAAGAAGCTAATAGGGAGAGGACAACGAATAATCAAGTTCAAAAGGCTTAAAATTCAAACTCATTTTGTGTGATATTAGATTTAATTTTAGATTAGATTAGATATACCATCTGAAGGTGATCTTGGTGGACTGCTTCCCCATGACAGTCCAAGATGGATAGGAGCAGGTGCTTCTCCAGTAGGATGAATGACTGGAAGGAATGCTGGAGATGGGGATATAATAGACCCTAGAAGAAGATATCATCAATTGGAAGCCAAAAGTTCCATGGGAGAAAAGGAAAAAATATCAACTTTCTTTTCTATCAGCAGGAAAAAATATCATTAGACAGGGTTTAGGGTTTGGCCACACATCAGTTATATCTTGATGAAAAATTTAACATTTTGAGTCTTGGTATTTCTCTTCTGGCTAGTTTATACTTTGTGTGCATTAGGAAAACTAATTTTGAAATAAAAATGAAGGATTGTGGTTCAATTGAGAGATGGAAGAGTACAGAAATCAAATTTCTGCCACTACAAATTTAATAAATGTTGAAGGCCATTAGATTCTTAAGGAACAACACTAGCTTCTCATAGTGAGAATTTAAATGGAATTAAGAAATCAATGCACACGCTAAAAGTACCTTCACTAGATGAACCTCCACGATTTTAAGATGATCATGGGGAGGGTAAGAAATCAATCAATATGCCAAAAGTACCTTCACTACAAGAAACCCTCTGGCTTTTAAATATTCTGTAAATTACAAGCTACGATTTTCTTAAGCCAGTAAATCCTATATACATCTATTTTTATGCTCACCAAAGGAGAAATCCTGGTATGGAGCATTGATCACAGATAGAAAAAATCATTAATTATCAGCTGAATCTGTAGTAAGAAGCCAATGTATTTTGATTCTAATATCCTAGCTCTGTGTATAAAGGTTTAAACAGGTACTATTATAACAAATTTAAAAACACGTACACTGATCAAGATCATGTACTTCTTCTGACCAAAGCATAGGTTTGTCATAATCTATAACAAACTCAGGCTAAAATTTCTGAAGAAGACATTAACTTCAACAAAGCGTTCTGAGAACAAAGAACGTACCTTGAGATCCTTGGAATGCCACAACAAAGCCAATGACGCAGAGCTTCAAGAGCTGCAGAATCAGTGCCAAGATCACCCCCATCTCCAAATATAACCTCTTCAGAAGTGAGTCAACAGAGCAACAGGACAATAAATAGGAGAAAAATAAAACTACAGCTTTGGAAGCTTATTACTTTGAAGCAAGAACAACTAGAGGTTAAATTGAAGAAGACCCACATATAGTGACACCAAAGCAATGAGAAGGAAGGTTATGGAAGAAGCCAGAAGAGTCTTTGGTGAAAAGGGCAAGTGCCAGAATAAGTGTGTCTTGAGAACAAGTTGAGCTCATGAATTGTGAGAAACAGAACTGAGAGTCTTCCATGGCAGGGGTAGAAGAGATTAGAAACTAGAAAGTTGAACTCTTTCCACTGGAGTTGGTAACTAGATCAAGTATAAAATTGATGCAAAGCAATAAAAATATGCACTTTGTGTATTCCACAATCCACACACACTTCAAGGAACCTCAAGAAAGGAAAAAGTAACAGACCCCTTCTCAGAGAGAGAGAGAGAGAGGCAGTTGGGGTGGGACAGACAGGTTCAGGAACAGAACACAAGAGTCTTATTTTGTGTATTAAGAAAATGTGTACTTAATTTTTTGTCTGGTAATTTTCAGTGGGAAAGTCAGATTTAAGCGTTGTTGTCAACAGAGGATAATTACCAAACTTTACTTTGATTTCAGTTCAATGGAGGTTGCCTAGTTGCTTTTCCTCTTCCCTTTGGTGGCCATCTTCAGAAAGTGATTTATTGATGATAATAAGGTGTGCCATGTGGCAAAATCTTGTTCCGATCCCTCTGAATCTCCTCCACATGATTTCACATTAATTAATGCTTAATTGACTTCTGCCACACCCAATAAATGGTCACCAATTAAGTTATTATGCTATGATCAATTTTAAATTGCTTGCTGTTTAGGGAAAAGTACAGGATCCAGTGTCCAACACATGCTTCTGCATCACAATTTTAAGGCCAGAATTTCAATCACATGGTTTTGCTGTAAGAAGGGACTAGTTCATCTCTACACAGCATTTTTTTATCCCCAGATATGAATTTATCTCGGTTGATTATGAACTTTCTATCTAGCAGTATGAGTTTTCTTTTTGTCATCTCTAGTGGCAGATCATGCTGCACCATTTTCTGACTTTTTCAACTTTATTATTGCCTAACTATTTGTCCCTATTCTTTTGTCCACCACCCCAGTTGAAATTAAGGGCTTTGGTCTGGTAAAGATTACAGTTTTAAATCAAATCGTTGTTATTACTAATGTTCTTTTAACGTTAAGTAACTTCTGTTGATGATGTATTGTAACTTTTTTAGAACAGAAAACATCAACCCTTCATAAAAAGATTCAAGTTTTATACTTTTTTCTGCGACCAATTTGATGGACTGTTATGAAGGTGATATGTTCTGTTTCCATTTCTAAACCTTTTTTTTTTTTCTAATGATAAAGAAAGCTTCTGTTCTGATAAGGGAATCAGTGCAATAAATTGTTGTCCCCAAACCACGCATTCTTGACAGATGCATGTGAAAAATAACCAAAAGAGAAAACAAGTTGAACAAAATTTAGACCGAAAAAAGACAAAAGCGTTGCTATTTGTAATTGATGAACATGAAACAAAGTGGTTTTAGAGAGAGAGGCATTTCTTCTTGCCGGATTAGAATTCATTTTTTTTTTATTTCTTAAATAAAATTTTAAGTGTTCTGTACTTAAAAACTTAACTGAGAATAAATTTTTTAATTAAAAGTACATGTTTCTTACTAAAATTTTGGAATGTGTTCAATTGGAATCTCAAAAAACAAAAAATTACCAAAAAGTGCTACTTATTGAGTTAATGAAAATATAACTTTTTATTTGACTTTTATAACTAAGAAAAACGTACCAATTTGGTTATGGTGAAAAATTAATGATGCACAAAAATCAGTGAAACCTCTCAATTTGGCTAAAATAAATTACAATTTTAACTATTTTTCTTAAAATAAATATAAATCAACCAAAACATGATAGTCTTTTTCTTTTTTTTCTTTTTCATATAACTTATTCTTGCCAATAAATATTAAAGTACATTATTTAATTTTCAATTTAAATCAATTCAAATATAACACATATTTTATTTAAATTTATACACACACACACAAAATGTTCAGAAATTATACACATTTCTTGAAATTATTGTTGAGCAGCATGAGTGATGGTTTTCTTGGATTTTAGTGCAAAGACAATGGCCTGAAGAAGGTGGTGAATCTTTTGTTGTTCACATGCACCATTGCACCATAACACCATTCATAATGGTAGGGTCCATATATTGGGACACATTTTCTTTCGCAAACTTCTCTCTCCAACCATTATAACTTATGTAAGTGGAACTCATATACCTCACAAAGGGATCATGGCCTCTAATTTAGGGACACTACAGACAACTAACCTTGAAGTGTCAATTGAAAATGGAGGATTTTGTTTCTTAAAATAAAGACCTAAAGTAAGTGTATTTCAGCCCAAATGCCCTTTTTGATTGCATCTTCTTCTGTAAAGAATAAAATACAAAATTCCCTTCTCATTTCTTTTTTAATTTCTTTGTGTAAATGAATGTTTCAATGCAAACTTGAAAACCATCTTTCTTTCTCTTGAATGCATTTAAATTTTTTGCTTTGTTTTTGTACCACAATTCATTTTCGAAGAACAAAACTTAACTCTGAAGTTTGATTCATTTTGAATTAATTTTAACGTAATCTTTTTATTAAAAAGTGAATTTTAAGTCTAATTTAGTTTTGCAAGATTAATGTTGAGGTATATATTTCAAATGTGAGACTAGATATTAGTGAATAGTCAATAGTGATCCAATCACGGATAGCACGATAAATTAAATAAAGAACAAATTTAAGTGGAATAAGGTCTAATTTATGACTCTGATACTGTGTTAAGAAATAAACTTTAAATTTAATTCAATCTAATCTTACAGAATTGATTTCTGAGATGAGATTTGCATCGACTTATGTTAAGAAATAAACTTTAAATTTAACTCAATCCCACAAATTGATTTGTGAGATGAGATTTGTATCCACTTATATATTATAAACTTATTTTATTTCTAGTCGATATAAAATCTCCAATATTTTATTTTAAAATTATATAAATATTAAATTAGGTGATATTTCATTTTTAATTATATATAAATATATGAAATTTGAATCAAAATCTTGCCAAAAGATATATAAGCTTAGTTCATTTAGACAAAGTGAGAGTAATTCAACAAAATGATTCTAAAAATAAACCAAACGTGTCTTACAAGATTGATATTTCATCAAGTATAATTACAGTTGCAATTTCAAATACCTTTCAATTTTGACTTATATCTTGAAGAAATGAAATTCACACTCCCACCCAAGATTGTGAAACCCACCAAACATTCTTGGCAACCACCAACGACCTTCACGTATCTAAATACTATATACATTCTTGGCAAACACGAATTGTCCCATTATTAATAAAAACAACGTATGTGGTGGCTATTTCACAAAGTGGAACAAATAAATACATGAAGTGTGTATAAACAAATTCAAACAAAGACAATCCTCAAATTCCACGTCATTAATCTCACTAAGCAAAGCAAAAAAAGAAATGTCACGTGGTATGTGGAAAAGGACACGCAACAAAGAATATAACCACGTACACATACAACATGGTCCACTTTGTCTTTTAACATACATACATACTTTTTTTTTTCTTTCTTATTTTTCAAGTCCCAAACCCTAACCCCACAAAAAAAATATATATATACATTTTTTCTTTTTAAAGTTCTAAGTAGAATGTGACATTATATGCATGTTTGAAAAGGTTCCCTTGCATCCCTTTCTCTAATTTCTTGTTACTCACTCCACCATGTTACTACCTTTTGGTCCGCTCTATTTTTCATCCATTATTACACTACTAAAAACACTTATATTTTTTGTCAATTTTTTTTTTAAATTTTTTTTATAAAAAATGCTTACAAATTTTGTTGTGAAAAAAAAAATTGCAAAAAATTGCTATCAATTTTTATGCAAAATATTTTGTATAAAACACTTTTCACAACAATTTTTGTAGGAAATACTTGTACATTTTATAATGTTGTAGAAAATAATTATTCACGAAGGAATTACCTACCAATTAAGATTCTTAGTAAAAATGGTAGAAAAAAATATTTTCTTACAAATTTTTTAACAAATTTGTAAGAAAAATCACATATGATATAAAAATTTCTAGTAGTATTAGGGTTTTATCATATATATATATATATATATATATATATATATATATATATATATATATATATATATATATATATATATATATATATATATATACTTCTTTGCCTGAGGGAGTTAAAACCTAATCTTTTGATACAAGGTAACAACCATGGAAGTTAGCAAAGGAAGAAGGGACCAAACATAAAAACATAAAAGAGTTTCATCCAATGCTTTGAAAGCATGTGCAAGAACTTTTTAACACACAATTCTTATATCACATGCATAGCTTTAGGATCTTCACTTTTGCTAAGGCTGAAAGAAGCACTTTTGAAGAACATTCCACGGTTGTTGAGGTGGTTCCTTCCTACAAAGCTGAATTCCGAAGAAACCTACATAAAATATATTAAGCTATATATATATATATATATATTGACCCCCCAGCAATTCAATACTTTTAAAAATTTTACTTACATTTACATGTGCATAATTTTTTTTTAATTCTACACGTGTGTATTTTGTTGTTGTTGCGTGTTTATG
>Ga0214544_1009850_pt1 | contig 14604 bp, 14 predicted proteins | sample CNSS3metaG_FD_160074 | JGI IMG/M metagenome (GOLD analysis project Ga0214544, IMG submission 160074) | Root nodule microbial communities from cowpea collected in UCLA plant growth center, Los Angeles, California, USA - CNSS3 | ecosystem: Host-associated > Plants > Roots > Nodule | place: USA...
TCCGAGAAACAGTTGGAATGTGTATTAATTCGCCGTGCCATGTCCATATTGTATAACTTCTAAGGAAACCATCACAAATAAGATGTTCCCTAACTTGAGTTGCATTCAATTTTCTTCCATTCAAACAATTGACACAAGGTTTTTAAGTTTATAATTAAGTTTTGAATTGAATTAACTTGTGTTCCTACCAGGTTTGGATTTTGGGCATCTAAGACATGTAGCAGAATTCTAGAGGTGCCTTTGTTAGGTAGGTCGGTCCAGACTAGGAAAAATTCACATGGAAAAGACTCTTCGATACTAGGGATTTATTTAGAGTGTAATAAAAGTATGAATAATGATTTTGTATGTTTCTACTTTTTGAATGAGCTCCTTATATGAAGCTTAGGAGGATATGATCATTTTGATTTAGCATATTTAAAGTATTGATGAATAAGCATCTCATAAATGAGGGCACAATGGCTACGTTTTGTATGTTTGACTTTCTAACTCAGGCTTTATGCTTTGGTCAAAGCGAAAATGAGACATAAAAAAGCGGTGAAGATTTTGAAAATTACGCAACCTTTTGTGCCTCGATTACCCTTACACCTAAGGTAGAAACCACCATTTTGCCTCGGTTACCGCACACCTAAGGCTTAATGCCTCTCAAAATTTTCACCATTCCCGTTATTTTCGATTTTTAAATTTGAACGAAAAGAGTTTTGCCTCAGTTGCAGAGGACCCAAGGCATAAACTGGTTATCTACTTCGGTTTTCTATGAACCCGAGGCAGATAAATTTGTGTGGTCTACTTTTTTTTCTCCACTCTATGGCCTCGGTTATTCTGAAACCGACGCAGAATAGGTGTTATGCCTTTGTTGTGTGTTAACCCATCAAATTTGATATCGCTGTTGTTAGGCGATCAAATTACCACTACTTAACTTTAGCAACTCAGTATTGCCAAATTAGTAGTGAACAAAATAGTTAGGGTTAAGATAACCCTGAGTCGTCTCACAACGAATACAAAATTGATCTCAAATATTTGATTCTTAAAAATGCAATTAAAACTAGCAACTATAAAAGAAAGAATGAGAGATGTGATGGATGACGGTGTCTGCCAAAACTAGAGAGTTCTAAGTGTCTAAGTTGTCAGTCGTTTATGCTCCCTTAAGTCTCTTTATATAGGCTTCAATTGGACTTTGGGCTTTATCTGTCAGTTGCTAAAATCTTTTATTTTTATTTAATTAATTAGCAACTTAATTCTTGTCCAATTTCCAATTCTGCCCCTTTTATTTAACAATTTTTGCAGTTTTGACCAGTCTTGACCAGTTGACCAGTATTGACTGTCCTATCAGATGCTGACATGTGGCAGTGCAGACTCTCTCTCCAGAATTAGGGTTTCTCTCACACTTTGGCTGCGAAGGTGTTGTGACGGCTGCTGTTGCCATTTTCTGGCGAGGCTTGACGGCTGCGGCTCATAGTGGTTGCGCACTGCGAAGGTGGAACTTACGCCAATGCGTGAAACAAGCTTCCATGGTGGCCTGCGCGTTCTGGCTCGTAGGTGCGATGGCTTCATTCACATTCTGCTCTCGCGTTACTGAACCCGAAAACACGATGGTGTGCAAGTTCGTGGTGGCGGAGCCCGCTGCAGTAGTGGCGCGAATTGACGATGCGGTGTGCTGCTGCCATGGACGTGGTGTTGTTCTGGTTCGCGGGAGTGATTCGTCTTCTTCAATCTGGTGCAGGTTCGTGAGTGCTGTTTCTGACGTGGTGGATCTGCTTGCGTGAAGGATGCGCTACGGAGAAGATGGAAGCTGTGCGAATGGAGGATGCTTCGTTGTGATGGTGGCTGCAGCGTTTCGATGATGGTAGCCATGAATGGTCGTGGGTCATGGTGTTCGTGGAGGCTGACGAGATTGACGATTGGATGGGGCTGCCATGGCTAAGGCGCGAGGAAGAAGAACTCGCGGTCTGCTGTAGATTGGTGGTGGCCGGCGAGGAGGTGGCGTGAAGCTGCTGTAGGTTGGTGGTGGCCAGCGAGGAGATGACATGAAGCTGCTGCAGGTTGGTGGTGGTCAGCGAACAGATGGCGTGAATGGTGGCCGGTGGCTGCCATGGTGATGGTAGGAGAGGAGGAAAATTAGGGTTAGGGTTTCATGTGTGAGATGGAGGAGATGATGACGTGGCAAGATCTGACTGGTCAATTTGGTGAGTGGAGGATTACGACACGTGGCCTTTTCTGGTTGGCTAATTTTAAAAGGTAGAGATTGCCACATGGCATGATCTGGTTGAGTGGAGTTTAAGTGGTAGGAGGGGTGTAACTTAGTGAAAACTGGGGGTGCAGAACAAGTTTTTGGTGGTCCACTTTAGAAGGAGTGTGCAAATAAAATCTGGGGGTGCATTTAGCTCCTGATTTATTCTTTTCCAGAATTTCATGATTTTGGACTTATTTTGTAACTTTGAATATTTCAAATCCACACTATTAATGGCCAAAAATAAATTCCAGCTGCATTAACAAACGTTAGAATATCCAATAATATTTTATGCAACTAAAATCAATTTTTACGCCACTTTTACCAAACTTACTCAATAAATCCAATAATCACAAATCCTAATTAAATCAATCTTTAAGCACAGAAAATTCAATTAAATCCCCAAATTTAAATATTAAATGAGGGCAAAAATTTGAACTCATCAACCCAGGTAGAAGATGGTTTTATGCCTCAGCTTAGAATTCAATTGAGGTAGAAGGGTTCGGTTAAAAAACCCAAAATCACAAAGAGACTGCAGGTCATCTTCTTCCCTACTTTTGAGGGGCTTCTTCTTCTCCATTTTCTTTGCAATTCGTCTTCGTCTTCACCTCATTAGCATACATCACGTCTTTTTCTTCCTCAAGCAAACCATTGCACTACGCGTCTTCTTCCTCGCATCACGTCCACCATTGCACGTATGCTTCCTTGCATCATATATGCCACTTTATATTTGCACTTGGTGTCGTCGCTACTGTTATTGTGGCATCACATTATAGCCACCACTTCACTCGAAGACTACCACTATTGCGTCGACAATGGTCAGAGGGAGCGATGTTGTTGTAGTTGTGCCACCGCTGTTGTTGTTGTTGACATTGGTTGCCCTAAAATCGAGGCAGAAAGATAATTTTGGTTTTGTTTTTTAATTTTTAATGCCTTTTAGGCCTCAGTTGTCTCCAAAATCGAGGAAGTAAGGGATGAATATCTGTTATGAACTGAGGCGGAAAGGTCAACCTTTTTTACCTTTACTAGAAATGCCTCAGGTCTACAACCGAAGCAAAATTTTCAAAATAACCACGGCCGAAACCTTTCCTGCACTATATCGAATATCTATTATTAGTGAACATTGTCGAGCTTTAATGAGCATTAAAGTCTTTTTTTGGGCAGAACTTGTACAACTTCAAAAATTATTTATAGGTTTGGAAATTAATTTGAAATCATAAAAGAATAAAAATGGTATAGAAAAAAAAATAAAAGAATAAATTGACTTGTTAAGGACATGTCAAAACAAAATGGGTAAAATGGTAAATTAATAATATCAAAGGAATGAAAAATCAACATGAGACATTTGTCAGCAAAATAAACATGGGTAAGAATGTAAAATTCCTAGTATGTTCTTTTCTTATATTATAATTGAAACTTAGGAGGATATGATCGTTTTGTTATTGAGCTATTTAGAAGTAATCATCAATAAGCATATGACAAATCATGTCACAATGTCTATATGTAATGAATATATATTATTAGTGAATATTGTCGAGCTTTAATGAGCATTAATGTCTTTTTTTGGGCGGAACTTGTACTACTTGTAAATTTATTTATAGGTTTAGAAATTAATTAGAAATCATACAAGAATAAAAATGGTACAAAAAAACACTACTAGAAAATGACAATTTAGCCATTGATATTAGCCATTGAAATAATTTAGTCTTAACTTATGACTGAAACAACAATCGAATCATAGTAGTTGCAAATAGCCACCGATTTAGCGACTAAATAAATGTATAGTAATATTTATAATGATAGCCATGAAATAGCAACTGAAAATTTTTAGTATCTAAATATTATGTTTTAGCCACCGATTTAGCGACCAAAATAAATCTTATTTTGTAAAATATATTTAATATGGTAATTAGCCACTAAATATTTTGGTCGCTAAACATTATTTAATATGTAATATTTTAGTCACCAATTTAGCCACTGATATAAATTTTACTTTTTGTAAAATATATTTAATATGGTAATTAGTCACCGACTATTTTCGGTTGCTAAACCATACACATAATTCTTTTTCATAAAATTATTCAATTAGATTAATTTAACATGATAATAGTTTTAAATTAATATTTAATATAAATTATAAATAACTAAATTATTTATTTTCACAATTGTTTCCTCCCACCTCCACCACCACCACCTTCGCCGCCATTACCACCACCACCACCACCAACTTCACCACCACCACCAACTTCACCACCACCGTCAACAACAACATCACTACCACCACAACCACAAGTACTACCATTAGAAACACTATAACCACCAACATCATCACCACCACCATTACCACCACCACCATCACTACCACCACCACCATAACCAATATAACCACCACAACCACCACCAACACCACCACCACCACAACCACCACCAACACCACTACCACCACCACCGCCATAACCAACATCACTACCACAACCTCCACCATAACCACCACCACCACCATATCCACCACCACCACCACCATAACCAACATCACCACCATAACCAACATTACCACCCCTACCACCACCATCGTCGCTGCAACTGTCATGACCACCACCACCACCTTCATCACCAACATCACCACCACCACCACCACCACTCATTAGTAGGAATTGACAATGAGGTGAAAAAAATATTTTAAATCTATCATTAAAAATATATGATGAATCGATTTATTTATGTTAACAAATTTAAGATGAATTTAATATATTTGATTTTTGTCCATCTAAGTCATTGTCCTATAAAATAATTTAGTGACCATTAAAAAAAATTACAATCACAACGTTCGTTAATAAACATGTATTTATTATTATATTTTTTTTCAATTTCTCACTAAGAAATTTCTATTTTAAATTTAATTATTAGACTAATGACATTAAATAAAGTAGTGATATTTTGATTTAAAAATAAAAATTAATATCTAATTAGATTAAATTCATAAGTAAATTTTATATTAATATATTGTAATTAATTAAATTATTTAGTTTCACAATTTCAAATTCTCACTAAAAATTTTCAAACTTTTGTCTTACATTCTAGGCGGTTTATTGTTTGCTCTGAAACTTTTGGATTTTATTGTTTACTAAAAATCATTCTTCTCTTCCTCTATTTTCATTCTATTCATCTTCCACTTATTCAGGATACACAGATTTCAACCATCAGATAAACCTCCATTTTCCCAAATCTTCCAACCGCACTACTCATAGAGGCTTCCTCTACACCAATTTTCCTCGAGTTTGCACATATTTATTCAGATTCTTCGGTTGTTCATTAACACAGAACAGAACCACAAATTACTTTTTCTGCTATATTAGGGTGAAAGGCCCGACACACGAAGACAAGAAAAAAAAGTCAAGGCTGTTGATCTCATTTTTCATTCTCTAATGACTATATAATAATGTAGCAGTAACAAGTATTTTAAGCAGTAAAAAAATCCCATAAACTAACAGGAGTTTTAAAAACCCCAAGCACTAACTGGGGTTTTCAAAACTCCAGGCATTAATGGGGGTTTTTGAAACCCAAGGTATTCCTGAGGGTTTTTGAAACCCTAAGTACTAACGTGTTTGTAAACCTTCGGTAAGTTGCGTTAGTTCTAGAGGTTAGTACAAACCCCGATAATCGGTTAACCACGTTGACTCTTCTAATGGGAATAAAACTCCAGAAACACCAAATTTAACCTCACTAAAAATGATTATTTTTGTAATGAATAATCAAATATTTTATATTATTATTATTATATTATCTTTAATATAATAATCCAACAATACGAAAACTACCAAAAATTTACTAAAAGTCCATACAAGTTATTATATAATATATCATCAATATAATATTGCTAATAGAAATGGAATTAAAAATTTGTACTCCCATTTAATTTAATTTAATTTTTCTTTTGTGTTTGCCTAAAAACCATAGCTTGGCCTTCCATTGTCAATAAAGAAGTTGTTGATGCATGCATTACTTGTCAAACCAAAATAAAACTTTAATAAAGATAATGAAAGCCGACATAAAAAAAGACATGTTAACATATTTTATATATATATATATATATATATATATATATATATATATATATAAAATAAAAAAAAAATATATATATAATATATAAATTAAATATATATTATATAAATATATTTTTTATAAATATATTTTATATATATATATATATATATATATATATATATATATATATATATATATATATATATATATATTATATACTAATCAAAACTAACTTCCACACCCAAAAAAGATTCAAATAACATGCAAATGCCAAAGAAACATAACTTTAGCAAGGGCTTAGCCAGAGAATGGAGCAAAGGTTTGATTGACATTTTTGATAGACAATTGTTTAAACCATCACTTTATTGGATTAGTCACCCTACTATAAGGGTGGGTTTGTTTCCCATTTGCATAACGTTGGTATTATCCCATTTGCGAGTGTTTTCCTGGTACATTTTTTTATGTTTTTCTTGTAGTGAGGGGAAAATGAAAATGGCCAATGAGTTACGACCTTGAAGCTTTAGAATGCAGTTGACAAGAAGGCGTTGGAGGCTTTGTGGAAAGTTCTCAAGAGTACAAAGGAGGAGAAGGATGGGTTCGATAAAAAATACGGTTCGATAAAAAATACAACAATTGATCATTAGAGTACATCATTGGTCATTCATAATATTATAATTTTGATCATTAATGTGAAATCATAAATAAGGAAAGGTTTAAGACATTAGGGTTCTTATTAAAGTTTAGACGTGCTGCTAAGACGTTAAGACTTATTATATAAGGTATGAGTACTAGAGTAGGAATTAGAAGAATATTATTTGGTGGCTTTTCTTTGAATTAGATCATGAAACCCAATCCAAATGAAGCTTTTATTTAAAAATTTTCTCAATCAACTTCTTTGGTTTCATTGTGTCAATTCCTTTTAGTCTTTACACTTTAATTCTTTTATCTCAACCTAAAATGTTTTGTTATTCTCACCCTTTATTAGTAACTAACCAACTAATTTAAACCACATAGTCCTTGTGGGATACGATATCTAGACTTGTCCACTGTATTACTTGTAGGATTTGGTGTAGATGCACATTAAAGACAATGTTGTAGTCTCCTTCAATCCTGGAATTCCTCGAGAAATCCCTAACCAACTCAGGAAGGATGGTAGAGAAAGTTTGAGGAGAAAGAAAGAAACTTAGGGTTTTGAAAAGGTTTTTGGTTCAAGTGCAACAATCACGTATGCCACCTCAATAAACGGAACTCATTTTCTATTGAGAGACTAGTGTCAAGTTTGATCGATTAAACACTGTTAGCATAAATGGCATTGATGAATAGAGATTTGATGCAGTTGTGAAGGATTGATGAATATTTGATGAAGATATGAATAATTGATGAAGATTGATTTATCTAATCAAGCTTGAGGTGGACATTGAACTAGACTACATGCAAAGTTCTTAAAGCTTGAAGGTGGAGCTTAAGTTGAAAACTATTTGACATAGAATAGGTGTCTTGTGTCTGATTGTAGTTTTTCAATCTATTATAGTTTTGCAAGTTACATATTTGATCAACTAAAATATTATTCAATTAGTTGATTACACATAATTCAAGTGAAATCAGCAGTTCAATATGTCAGTTGGCAGAGTATAAAGTCTGAATTTTCATAGTGAATCATGATAAATTCATTTTTTGTGCAAAATCAGTTTGATATTTCTGGAAAATCTTGTTCTCTCTAAACTTCTTTGTGTTGGATTTGTGTGTGATCTTTGGTAAAATTCCACGAATAGCTACAGGTAACAATTGTTGCATTATAATGTGGCAATCATGAGACTTTAGGCCAACAAGCTTCAAGTCTTGCATGGACACTAAACTATGAATATTTTGAAGAGTATCCTTGAGGTACATTAACACTTTTTAAACATAAGCAAAAATTATCTTCTCTTGTCTGTCTGGACATAGTGTAACATGCAGGTGGCGTACCAACCTCCCTTGGTGCCAAGTCTTCTCGGATCTTCATTTCAACCAAATCAAAACGAGCATTTACTCCATCTTTTGTCTTTCTCTTAATGTTCAATAGTGTACCAATCAAGCTATCACACACATTCTTCTCTACATGCATGACATCTATGCAATGCCTAACTTGTAACTTTGACCAATATGGAAGATTAAAGAATATTGATTTTTTCTTCGAAGGGCTCGATGCAGATGAATTCTTGGACGTTTTACCAAATACATGATGTACTTTATTAACTTTTTCATGAATTTGAATGCTAGTTAATGGAGTTGGTGCTTTGTCATTCTCTTGATGTCCATTGAATGCTTTCTTTAACCTTCGATAAGGATGATTAACTTGTAAAAACCTTCGATGGGGCAGATACACGGTCTTCCTTCCATTTTTCAACTGATGAGATGCAGTGTTTTCTTCACATCTAGGACATGTTTTATGACCCTTGACACTGTACCCCGACAAATTACCATAAGCTGGAAAGTCATTTATGGTGCAAAATAACATTGCATGCGTCATGAAAGTTTCAGAAGCAACAACATCAAATACTTCAACATCATCAACCCACAAAAACTTCAAGTCTTCAACTAGAGGATTGAGATATACATCTATGTCCTTTATAGGCTGCATTGGACTAGATATCATCATAGACAACATCATGTATTTTCTCTTCATGTAGAGTCCAGGAGATAAGTTGTAAATGAATAATATAACGGGCCAACAATTGTGGTTTGTACTTAAATTACCAAATGGATTCATTCCATCGGTTGCTAAGCCAAAACAAATATTTCTTCATACTCCACCGAACTTGGGAAATTCCTGATCAATATTTTTCCATTGCATTGAATGAACTGGATGACAAAGGAGTCCGTCACATCTTTTCTCAGTTGCATGCCATCTATGGTTTTGAGCATCTTTAGGATTTGCAAACAAACGCTTAAGTTTGGGCACGATTGGAAGGTACCAAACTATACTTTGGACATTTTTTCAAATCTTCAAATTCTTTTCTGTATAATATGCAATCATTAGGACATGCGTGTATCCTTTTATACTCCATACCCTTCAGACAAAGAATTTTCTTGGCGTCATAGTTTCAAGTGGGTAGAGTATTTCTTTCGGGAAGCATTTCATTCAAGAACACGAGCAATTATGTGAAGCTTTTATCTGTCCAACCCTTGGTCGCTTTCAAATTCATAAGTCTTAAAACTGCTGATAATCGCGTGAACTTAGGTTAACCGATATACAACGGAGTTTCCACATCAGTAGACATCGTCTCATACACATGCACTTGTGCAAAAGCTTCAGCGCCAACATCCCATATCATGTCCTCCATATTGTCTTCTTCTACTCGCTCTTCACATCACTCTTCCCGTTGCTCTTTCATGGTGGAATCGACAACATGTTCAGTTCGGGAAATAACTGGAAAGTGTATTAATTCGCCGTGCCATGTCCATATTGTATAACTTCTAAGGAAATCATCACAAATAAGATGTTCCCTAACTTGAGTTGCATTCAGTTTTCTCCCATTCAAACAGTTGACACAAACACATTTGAACTTCACCTCATCATCACTTCTACCCTTATAAATTCTTCTACTTCATTCTCATACTCAACGCTAATACATGGTAAATTAATCCAATCTCGATCCATACTGAAATTGCGTGAACAATTTCAGTAATCTTTGAATCAATGCTCACGTTGTATTCAAGGTATGACCTTATCCCATTTAAGAAGATTCACTTTTTTTATTTTATTGGTACATATTACTTTTTTATCTTAAATTTCACGAAATTTTGCTAGCATTTCGCATTGGCCTTCAGGATACACAAAATGAAAGTGATTATAAACCACAATCAGATATGCACCCGAAGATAAATACAAAACACAGTTGACAAATATTCATGAATTTTAAGATATGTATTTTAAAATATATATGCATTAATAAACTACTAGAAAGTGATTAATCTTCTTAAGCTGTCAAATCGGACAATTCAAGATTCAATACATTTAAATTATTAGTATTATATCCCCTTATATATAATTTTAAAAAAAATGTAGCTTCTTCAAAATGAAAACTCGAGGACAATACATAATTTTCGTATTGAATCTCAAACGAGAAACTAAGGCTAACTCACAAATCAAACAAATATTTAAGCAAATAATAAACCACATATATGTAACATATTACTAATACATAACAGACTACAAAGTCGTACAAAATATTAGAATTAGGAACCTGGGAGCGTGAAAATGGAATGACAATGGAAGATGATGCACACCCACTGTACTTACGTCTTCAGGAACTACAAGAGAAAATAAAATAAATAAGAGACCGTAAAAATAGCAGAGAACAACGCACAACAATTACCTAAATCAAAAAAAATTATACAAAATGAAAAAAAATATAAAGAATGCGTTTTCAATTTACCCCGAGGAGAATTGGTGGCGCGACGGTGGCTGGACATGGTGAAGGAGGCACAACAAACTCGCCGGAGCAGTGGCACAGAACAGTGACAATGTTCATCGCGAAGTGGTGCCTGTGGTGGAAGGTGACGAGATGGTGCGACGGAGGGCGCGACAGAGGGCACGACGGTGGCGCAATTGGGGTGTTTTTCGTGTGTTGTTCGGTGGCGGAGCAATACCGACGACGCTAGCTTCGTGGACGGAGGCGCATCTCGCGACGGACGGCGCAGTCGCAATGGAAGGTGACGGTGGCGGAGAGAAGAACTAGTTCTCTTTCGCACAAAGAAGATGAACAATGTTGGGTTCGCGATATTTAGGGCCTTAAATAAGTTGTATGTCCTCGGTTCTGTTAAGAATCGAGGCATAAAGTATTATAGGCCTCGGTCCTATTCCAAAGCCTCTGCTGTTAGTGGCAATTTTGAAATTTTGAGGGACACTGACGAGTTATAGGCCTCAGTTGAGTGGTAACAAAAGCATAAACAAGTTATAGGCTTCGGTTGGATAGGGACCCAAGACAAAAAGGTTCAAAAAATTTTAAAAATGCCACTACGGCCTATAAGGACCCGAGGCCTATAATGTGAGTTAAAAACTCGATTCTGCACTAGTTATTGGGGAACCACAAGGTGTTCAATCACATCTCCTGAGTATAACCTTTCTCACCTATAGTGAAACATTTTTAGTGGTAAGAGTGTTGAAAGTTCTAAGTGCTTTCTCAACTTGCCTTAGGCCCCATAGTTTAGATTCATGTTTTCACGTTGCATAGTGGCTTCATTTGTGAGACCAAAGTCTCTAAAATTTTGCCAATTAGGGGTCCATTTTTAGTGTTAAATTTCTTTGAGTCTTTTTTGCCTGTTTTGTGCTTAGTGACTCAAGTGATTCTATTTACTGCACATCATCTTCTTCCCTTCTTCTGAGGGGCTTTTTCTTCTCCATTTTCTTTGCAATTCTTCTTTGTCTTCACCTCATTAGCATACATCACGTCTTTTTCTTCCTCAAGCAAACCATTGCACTATGCGTCTTCTTCCTCGCATCACGTCCATCATTACACGTCTTCTTCCTCGCATCATATATGCCACTAGACATTTGCACTTGGTGTCGTCGCTAATATTATTGTGGCATCACATTGTAGCCACCACTTCACTCGAAGACTACCACTATTGTGTCGACATTGGTCAGAGGTGTTGGCAAAAGCAAATAGAAGTCTAATGCTGAAGGAAGATTTTGATGATGATAAAAGAAGCCTAAAAGCCATCTGGAAGTCAATTTGAAGAACATGTACTTTTATGTTTAAAGATATCTTGTAAATAGTAATTAGATTAGTTAGAATCAACAAGCAAAGATAAAAAATCTGGTATTTCTCGAAAAATCAATGTGATAATCGATTATCATTTAGGATAATCGATTATCTTGAGCTAAGTCAATTTTTTCAAGAAAGCACTGGAATAATCGATTATCACCTCTGATAATCGATTATCTGCTTAAAACTTTATTTTTAGAAAATACACTAGAATAATCGATTATCAATAGTGATAATCGATTATCCTGTTCAGTGGAGCACGACTGTTCATTTTTTGACTTAATTTTTGGAACCCCTATTTAAGGAACATTAGAGTTACTTCTAACTTACCTTTTTGAGAAGCTAGAGTGCTAGTGCTTTGACTGCAAAGAGTGTTCTCTGAGTGTTCTCAAAAATAGCTTTGAAAAACCTAGTGTGGGTAGAGCGATAACTTTTACTGAGAGGTTTTCTAGGAGATTGAGTGTTGTTGGTGTTGCTATGAAAGCTAAGGTCAAGGTTTTCTGTGTGATTCAGAGAAAGTTGTTCATCTCTTGTGTGTTCAAGAGAGGTGTTTTCTTTCCTTACTCTTTTATTATCTAATTGTAATCTGATATTTGTTAGTGATTTAGTTAATCTCGTTTTTGAGAGATTAACAATTGGACGTGGGGTCTTTTCATCCGAACCAGTATAAATACTTGTGTTCAATCTTCTTCTCTATCTCTTTATTTCATCTACTATTGTGTTTAAAGAAATTAATATTTGATTTAATCGATAAAATTTGGAAACGCTTAAACAATATTAATTTTATTGCTTAAAACCAATTCACCCCCTCTTGGTTTTTGTCCAAACACTTAAACATTTCGCTGCGCGATACAAACAATTGGTATCAAAGCTTGCTTTGATAGTTATTCAAATTTTTCGAAAATGGTTGGACAAAATCAAACTTTTGCTGAGGGTGCGTCTATCAACAAACCTCCTCTATTTATTGGTTAAAATGATTCTTTCTGGAAAGTAAGGATGCAAATTTTTCTGGAAACTGTTGATAGAGGTATTTGGGATGCTGTGTTAAATGGTCCATTTGTTATTGTTAATGTTGTAAATAATGTGCAGGAACCAAAGCCATTCTCGCAATGGACAGCAGACGAAAATAGACGAGCTAAGTATGATGTAAAGGCTAGAAATATAATTTCATCTGCTTTAACCCTAGATGAGTTTTACAGGATCTCAGTGTGCACCAATGCACAAGATATGTGGGAAATATTGCGTGTAACCCATGAAGGAACAAAAGATGTGAAAAGGGCACGCAAGAACTCCTTAATCTAAGAATACGAAATGTTTCGGATGCAACAAGGAGAAACTATCTACGATGTGCAGAAACGATTCACACACATCGTCAATCATTTCACAGGTCAAGGTAAAACTTTTAACACTAATGAATTAAATATAAAAATTCTTAAATCCTTGAACAGGCCTTGGCAGTCGAAGGTGACAACAATCACGGAATCACAAAATCTTGCGACAATGATGATGGCGACCCTATTTGGAAAGCTAAGGGAGCATGAGTTTGAACTGAAGTGGTTAAAGGCAAAAAGCAAAAGGAAGAAGAAGATTCGGATGACGATGGAAATCTCAGTCTCATGATTAAGAAGTTTACAAAATTCATGAAGGCCAAAGGTAGAAATCAATTCAAGAACAACAAGAAGGAGAGTCAAGGATCATCCCCAAATTTCAAATGCTACGGATGTGGAGAATTTAGACACGTCAAGGCTGATTGCCCAAATTCAAAGAAAAGTGAAGAAAAGAAAGGCAAAAAATACTTTAAAAAAAAGGCCTACATAGCATGGGAAGACAATGCCTCAAGCTCATCAAATTCTAGCGATTCTGATAATGAAAAAGCAAATCTATGTTTGATGGCTAACCACGATGATTCTGATAGTGAGGTAAATTCTACTTGCATTGAAAATGACTATGATGATTTTCAACAGTTACTTGTTAAATCTAGTAAATTGGATATTACTCATAAAAAGTTAAAATCAGATTTTAAAGATTTGCAAAGTAAATTTGAAAAATCTCTTAAAAAAGAAGAATTTCTGAAAAATAAAATTTCAATATTAGAAAATAAAGAAAAAGAAACTATTGAATGTGCTTCATGTAAAAGGTACATGTTTGATATATGTATTTTGGAGAAACATCTTGAAGATACCTTAGAAAATAAAAATTATGAAAAGTTTGATCTCATGAAAAATCCAAATAAGACCAAGCATGCTCATAATCATAATTTTTAAAATAAAACTAAAAGAACTCAAAGAGTTTGGGTAGAAAAAGGAACGTCGCTTTCTATGAATACATATGCATGTACTGCTACATGTTTTTATTGCATGAAAAAGGGTCATACTTCAAATAAATGCAATATTAAACATTTTGGTGTTCCAAATGGGAAGTATTATTGGGTGCCTGTTCATAAGTAGATATTTTTCTTCTAACCCCAAGGACCCAAACAAGTTGTTGGGGACCTAAATGAATTGTTTCCTTATTTTGCAGATGACTTCTAAATCCAGAAGATCAATGTGGTATCTTGACAGTGGTTGTTCAAGACACATGACT
>Ga0214544_1009851_pt1 | contig 14604 bp, 10 predicted proteins | sample CNSS3metaG_FD_160074 | JGI IMG/M metagenome (GOLD analysis project Ga0214544, IMG submission 160074) | Root nodule microbial communities from cowpea collected in UCLA plant growth center, Los Angeles, California, USA - CNSS3 | ecosystem: Host-associated > Plants > Roots > Nodule | place: USA...
GGTGGTTTTGTGTTGTTTTTTTTTTTTTTTTTTCCTTTTTAAAAACAAAAGAGAAAAAAGAAATATTTGTATGTGGGAAATGGGAATCTTCTAGTTTCTTGGAGGAATGGGTTGGAGGTGCTGCCTCTCTTTTGGGTTCATAGTTTTACTCCAAAAAAAAAAAAAAGTTTCAAAATTTAGAGAAGAATGTTAAAATTCATCATCAAAGACACAGATGGGTAGGAATATTTTGAGGAAGATGGTGTTTGAGTGTCTTTTTTTTTGTGTTAGTGTTTCCTCCCTTTGTCTATGAAAGCACAAAAGGTGTTGATTGGAGAAATGCAATGCAAGTGGGTGGGTTGTAAAAGATGCAAAATGCTAATTTGATTGGCTGGAGATCCTTGAATTTGGGGAGGTTTTAAAATAGATTTGTAGAAGCTCTTTGTTTGAGGATATTTTTGTGTGGAGGAAACTTCCTTTGGAGGAGAAGGGTTTTCAAGTGTGAAATTTATCAAGGGGACATAATAATAATGGGTGGTTTGTTGAATTGTGCAAATCCAATGGATGAGATCTTTAGAGGCTTTTTGCTATTAAAGGGAAGATGTGTGAGATTCGTGTAAACTTGAATGTTAATAGTTTTAATTCAAATATTTGAGGCAAAAAAGGATTGGGATGAAAGGGTTTAATTATAGAGCTAACACCACAATTAATGATTTCTAAAGTTAGAAAAATCTCAATTTAAGTTGTTAGATAGTCAAAACCCAAAACTTCTTCTTACTAAGTTGGGCACAAAATCCTACTAAAAATTGCCTTCAATAAAATTGAGTAGGAGATAGTAAAACTTCTCCTAAATTTAATAGTCAAAACTCTCTAAATCCATAGAATCATTTTAACATTAGTTAGATTTACTTGAGCGGTTTTTGAGGCAAAATATTCCCTCTTAGTTAGTTTCAATTAATTGATTTGCACATTAATCACATGCATTTCTTGTAATCAAAGTAAGCATTGGTCATTAAGTGTAGCATATGATCTTTGATATAACTTTTCCATGAAGACACTTCTTCATTTTCCCTTTACATCAAATTCAACTATACCAATGAATCACTTAAAAGGATGGTAATTTACCATCATAAGAAAAAAAAACCCTAAATGTATTTTGACACATCTCTTCTTAGAAGTTGAAGCTCATCCTAAAACATTTCCATTCAAGGCAAGGAAAAGTCCAAACACAATTTGTTATACATTTTCATTCATACTTTTCTCTCACACCCCATTTTTCTTACCATATACTTGATTTGTCGTAGCAAACTAGCTAAGGTTAAATTTGTGGGATCCATTACTATTAGTAATGCTCTCATCACCTTTCTCTTTTATAAAGTCCCACCTAAAGACCATGAACTCCAACACAAAATTTAATAAAATAAACATTTCACAATAAAAACAAAACCCAAATCCAAATCAAACATCAAAGTTAATATCATACTCCATTTCTATTTGGTAGACTTATATATAAACAATTTTCAATTTTTATACTCTATTTAATGTTATTATTTCAAAAAAAAATGTCATTTTTGTACTCCTAATCATTATTATTCTTAACAAATATAATAGAAATTAGAAAATGTATCTCTTTGTGGTATGACAATAAAAATAGTAAACAAATTTAATATTAACATAAAAGTGACTAATTTTACCTATAATCAAACCATGTTTTAATTGTTTATGTAAATACGAGTTAAAAAAACTCTAATCAAACTCATGTTAAATATCATTATGAATTTTTTACAAAATAAAACAATTTGTATATATGAAGTTAGAAGTTAGTGGAAGTGATGTATGAGGTAGTAGTGATTAATTATTGCCTACTTGTTTTTATGTGCTGGAGTGTTAAAGAGAGGTGGACCCAAAAGAAAAGAGAATGCATTGAAAGAACAACTTGAAGTGTAAACAATCTTGAAAATGAAGGCAAAAGCATCTCCCAAGAATCCTTATGAAACAATTTATGTGAGTGCAGCAAAGTATCATGTGCAAAGGTACACGTAAGGACTGCTGTAGAACAACCACAGGATCAGGACAAGATTGCTTTGCTCACAAGGTATAAAAATTTGATTTTTATATTGATTACTTTAAAAATCATAAATATAAGGAAATAAAATTGTTTTATGTTGTTATTACATGACATATTTTGGAAAAGTACCAGAATGGACTCATTGATGAAAAAGATTTGAATAACTCATACAAAATCATAAATTTTATTTTGTTATTGTAAAAGAATGACTGCAACCGAATTTGAAAAGTGATGAAATAGATATGATTTTGAAGCTGAAATTTCAACCTCTAGAATTTATGTGGCAATTTTTTTCTGAGCATGATATCACATTCGTCACTATCAGAAGCCAACAAACAAGGCATGAAAGAGTAGTGAAAACAGAAGAAGAGGTGGTAGAAGTGTTGCACTCTTTTTAAATAGTTATTTTCTCTTTCTCTCTTTTTAGGTAAGGGACAAAAATTAATATCCCACATGAGCCAGTACCCCCTCCCATGTGCAATCTTCTGTTATTAAATAATATTAAAAAGATAGAAAAAAAAATGCACTTCCATTATGGTTTTCTTTCTTCTAATTCACATATCATCATTTTCCATGAATTAACATAAGCTGTACTTTGTATATATTTTATTGTCAAAACAGACTGTATAGTAAAACATTTAGTACATTGTCACATGCATTTTGGTGTTACGAAAAAATCTCAGGAGATATGCCATAATCTATATGTGTTTTTAGTACTTGGAAAAGTGGATCTGAGCAATGAACCTCATCTGTAGATGTGCAATAATTTATATATTTTCTTAGTCTTTGCCGCACAGCATTTATAATGAGTGGTCAAAATTGTTGCATAGGCCATGCCTTTGTGACTAAAGAAAATGAGATGATGAACAATGAAGCATGTGGTGAATTTCATGTGAGTTTCATAGATGATTTTTTTTTTTCTGCAATTGCAATGAATATGAACTTTCTTTACTGTCAATAAAATGAAAAACAAAAGTACATCATCCAGGACCAGGGCTTTGAAGTTGGTGGGGAAGTTGTACATGGCCATTTGGTCCCCAAGGTCATGCTTGCACTGTTACTTGTTGCAGGTCACTCTAGCTTAACATGTCTCTTTCTTACATAATGTAAAGGTCTAGATTAGAGAAATTTATGTCCTATTGCAAAGTACACTAACACAAAAACTTTTATATACGTTATTTTTTACTTTTATACCAAGAGAACATCGGTTTTAATCTAAATCGATGTGAATTTAACGTCGAACATCATATATCACTGACTTGAAGTTGTGAAGTTGACGCCACTTTAAACAAGAATGTGATAACATCTAACATCTGCTAGTTTAATCTCAGACGTTAACGTATGTTGGTTCAATAACAGACGTTAACGTCTGCAACATACGTTAACGTCTGTTGATTCAATAACAAACGTTATCGTCTGTAATGTTTGTTGGTTCAATAACAGATGTTAACGTCTGTTGGTTCAATAACAGATGTTAGCGTCTGTTGGTTCAATAACATACGTTAACGTCTGTTGATTTAATAGCTTCTGACTATGCCATAACCGATGTTATTTAACATCCCTGGGCAGAAATTTACTTATCACCAAGTACCAACAAGAAAATTTGATAATCGAGTGCAAATGACAACTAGCATGAACAAAAGACTCGACCAGATGTGTCAAACTTTAATTGATGAGCCTTTAACATTCTGTCAATCATTTATAAATGTCTTGAACTCAAGCATGCAATCACAGACACATTTGCTAGCTAGACTCTTTTCTGACCACATATTATCTGGTGTGTTTGACTAAAATGATACACAATGAAAGGTAAGGTCCCATTCCAACAGATAAGCAATCAAATGCAAAGATGTGCACTACCAGGTTTAGAGGAAAAGAGCACTGTCACTTGAAAATTAAATTACTTTGATACAACAGAACAAAAAGCTCTTTTCAACAATACAAATTATCTCACGTCCTTACAGTGTAATTTTTAGAAACAAAAGCAAGCCACATACTCACTGTTTTGTGAGTATTTTATCTCTCTCTCTTGTTCTTCCCTACTCAATGTACAAGAATGCCTAGTGCTTGGTGAACCTCTCAAGGACTTCAAAGTAGTCAGGAAATGTCTTCCTGGTGCAACCAGGATCCTTGATGGTTACAGGAACATCTCCACAAGCAGCAAGAGAGAATGCCATTGCCATTCTATGGTCATCATATGTGTCTATAGATGTTACATTCAATTTCTCAGGAGGAGTAATCACACAGTAATCAGGACCTTCTTCAACCGTTGCTCCTAGCTGAAATACCAACACAGTAGGTCAGTGAGATGTTAAAACTCCATAGCATAGAAACCACAAAGGAAGCAACAAGACTCTCTCACCTTTCTGAGTTCAGTGCAGATTGCTATCATCCTCTCTGTCTCTTTAACTCGCCAACTCGCCACTGAAAAATAGAGGAAATAATGAACAAATGGTGTTAGAAGCAAACTAGTATGCTAAATGATAAAGTAGATAGTTCAAATTACAAGAGAATAACTGGCTCACTATTTCTGCTCCCTTTTCGGATACAACTAAAACTTTTCAACTATTAAAAAGATTTAAAAGAAAAACTCATAACAAGAAGCATCCTAGTTCTTTATGTCTAGTTTAGACACTAATGATACTATACAACTATCTTAAAAATTTGAGTTAATACACATGAATGATCCTATAACATAATCCAAACATGCCACCAGATAAAAAGCCCTTTCGGCCTGAAGCATGAATAACATACACAAGACCCACCTGCCTTATACTTAAATTCAGCTTTTTATTTGAAGTGGACTAAAATGAAATTTACTAGGAGAACTCGGAGACAAGGATTAAACTCGAAGACCACCTAATATAAAGACTCTAATAAATTAATAATACCATCTTGCTAACCAACTTTCCAAAACCTTAAACTATTAGATGAAGGTAAAGTGTTTTTATACCATAATCCCATGTTCTAACATATACAAGATGTCATTAAAGAACCTTGAACAGTCTGCACTCTAGTGACTTCCATCATTAAGAAAAATACGACTGAAGCATTGAAGTCAAGAAAAGCAGTCATATAACCCAAACCAGAAAATAATGAGGCAAAGTCATCGAAATAGCATTCACAAACTAAAAAACTGGAAAAGATTTTTTTTCAGAATAACATATAATGAAAAAATACATATAAATATATCAAGGGGAAAAATAATAAATGAAAAAGCAGAGGATTATACAATGTTAACTAGATTCAACAATTATCCAGCAACACATTTGAAGATTAGATCGTTTGATGATAACAATATAAATCAAAAGAACAGAACATAATGAACAGAGTCAAGTGGTCTGATGCCATAATACACTTTAAAGAAAGGATCACCGTGTTCACATCTTTTAAGTACCCTTTTGGAGTTTTATTTAAAAAGGAGGGGGTGGGGGGTTCAGACCAATCTCGGTGGGTCAACAGGTCTTCACCAGTTAGATGCAAGAGACTGTCATGAGTAAAGACTGGACCAACCTAAGGAACAGGTGCCCCAGGTTGTACAACTATAAAAACAAATTTTGAAGGAACAACATAGATCCCCCACACTCTCATAAGAAAAACCATCCACAAAGGAAGCTTTTCAAGTTAAAAATTCAAACATTTCACATGGTCCGTGATCCAATTTCAACATTAGAGTAATTATAATAATTTCATTAACCACAACAAAAAAAATGTGACATCAAGCTCTTGAGCACAAACAAACAGCTAAACCATACCATCTCTTATGGTGGTGGGACCATTAGCAAATAGTGCAACAACAGCAAGTGTCATGGCAACATCTGGCATCTTGTTCATATTCACATCAATGCCTTGCAAGACTTTTCGACCAGAAGAATCTCGTGGTGGTCCAGTAACAGTGACACTGTTCTCTGTCCATGTAACTTGAGCTCCCATCTTTTCAAGAACTTCAGCAAATTTTACATCTCCCTTTAAAAAGAATAGGGACAGGAAAAAATTATACATAAGCGCAGATTAAAAAAAAAGGAATTTAAAATGACTGCATGGGGCTGTCAGTCTTTACATATGATGAGTAATTAATCACACCATCGACCCTATTTACATAACGAACCAAACTAGCTCTACTTTTGTATTTCCAAAAGTTAAAATTTGATAATTAACCAATCAAGACTACGCTTCACGAAAAGATATAATTGTTTAGCTTCTGCATGTTTCTTCTGGCAAGAACTTTATTTGCAAAACAAAATGATGGGGCAGGCGTGGTTTGGTTTGGGCCCGTGGGTCAACAGGCGAAATGGGTGTTACGCGTGGGCATATTATCCTGTTTTTAGTGTGTTTGGACCTCTTGGGTGTTGTTTTGTGTGCGGCCTATTCTTTCTTTTCTTAGAGATTTATAACTTATTTTGAGTTATAAGCTATTTTTCTCATCTATGCCGTATCTTTTTTAAGAATATGGATGTAAATAATGTACTTTTGCTTTTTAGGAAGAGTTTTATGACTCAAGTCAATCTTTTAACGATCCACAAGATACAATCTTTTAGCCTCCTAAACGATTTGCAAGTTTAACATTGCTCTGACTAAATCATCAAAATTAGTTCTGCAAACCTTGTAACTTCTTATTGTTCTCAATATTCCCATATAAAATTGTCAGATGACCCTGCAATTCTTATAGAACTAAGCTGAGTCTGTTATTATTTTTCAGCCTCACTATCTAATTCATGCTTCAGTGCAAAAGATGTTTTAGACATACATCACAAAAAGTTTCATGACAGGTTATGGCTATCTCCATCACCACAACTGTCTCTGAAGATAATCCTCTATAAAATCATAACAGTATTGTCCAGGCTTTTCCCAGTTCTATCACCTAAGTATCATTATATGATGTGCTAAATTGCTTTACTTGACAATATATTTATCACTGTTATACAAATGTGGAATAATAAATGTTTTCAGAAAGTACTTTAAAAACAAATAAAATGAGGGAGGGAAAAGATTATGTGAGAGTTCACATGAGGATAACAATTCATAAACAATAAAGAGGCTGGGAAAAGTTTGCTGAAAAGGATAACGAAAACAGTATCAGCTCAAGAGATGAAACAGGACATCCAAGGGACATTGAGGATACAACATTAGCACTAGTTTTTGGGAGTAAGGACAATAAAAGACATGCATTGAATTAGGAATGGTACAATAAAAGCCATAAAATAAGAAAACACCATGAATACCTGTAAACTGCTTGTGCCACAGCCCTCAACAGTCATAGTCCCCCCAGTTACTGCTGCACCAGCAAGGAAGTAACTGGCACTTGAAGCATCACCTTCAACAAAAGCATTGCCAGGAGACCTGATAGGAATCATGAGTTTTTAATTCATTGTATATTGGATGCTACAAGGCCATGCAACACTAAAGCATAGAAACCTACTTGTACTTTTGACCTCCATGGACCAAGAACCTGTCCCAATTACCACTGTGTTCCACATAAACTCCAAATCGCTCCATCAACTTAAGAGTCATATCAACATATGGAACAGAAATCAGTTTATCAACAATCTCAATTTCCACGTTCCCAAGAGCTAAAGGAGCTGCCATAAGCAAAGCAGTCAAGTATTGACTGCTAACTGATCCAGACAGTTTCACCTGCAAGTGTAATGGAATAATAACATCAAAAGTGGAAGAAAAAACAGACAAAAATTCCGGAGAAGGCATAACTAAAAGAAAGCTTAGTGTTTCTGAAACACGTATGATGATATTTATATAAAGTTCATGAATGAGGGTGCATGTAAGAGAAATAAACAATTGACTCGTGAAGAGAAGAGACCAAAGGCTATATAATAAAAGTGAGGGATAACCCTGAAATGTAAACCCACAACACAATGGTCCTTTCAAAATATATTTCAATTACAGTATGTTTGATTTTGAAACTCAGGCTTTAAAGGGAAAGGGAACGAAGAAAAAATATTCTATTATTGAATTGAGGTATATAATATTTAAAAGATAAATAAATGATCAGCACATTAAGTTTATTCCAATCTATCCCTAATTCCTTCCTTTCAAAAATTATCAAATTAGAGAATATTTAATAGAAATAACAAAAAACAATTCCCTCCTCTCCCTGTCTCTCCAAAACCCAACACCTAAACATTAGCTACACTATATTTTGAAGAAATGAAAGGAAGGGAAATAAAAGATGAAAAGCATGCATCTTTCCCTTGCTTGGTTTTTCAATAAAATGGAATGAAAGAATAAAATTCATATGGGGCCCATTTTTGTTCTTCCTCTCAGATTTCAGAAGAAAAGCAGAGAAGAAGTGTTTTTTTTTTCTTTGTTTGCATTTAAAAGACCAAATTATACTTACTTTCATACTTTTTATGAAATATATTTATGTCATTTTATATAATTTATTTCTTATCACTGTCTTTACAACCAAATAAGAGGAAGGAAAAATTATAACTTTTTTTCTTTCACTTTCTCTTCTATCAAATAACCTAAATAATCATCTCATTTTCTACTCCTTTTTCATTCTTTTCTCTTCCTTTCCTAAACCAAACAAAGCAATAGTGTTTTATCCTTAAGAGGCGGAAATAGGAAGGCTCATTAAATTAGAGTTTTGCTTCAGGAAGGTTAGACCACTTTATTCTAAAGGAAATGCAACCATACCTTACCACCAGGAAGTCCCCCCTTCCCTCTCACATGAACAGGCGGACAGTTTGTGCCAAGGACACAATCAACATCTGCACCAAGCTGCTTCAAACCAGCAACCAAATCACCAATTGGCCTCTCTCTCATTCTAGGCACTCCATCAAGTACATAGCTGAAATATTTTGAACATCAACATGGTCTATTTAGATACTCAAGGCAAGTAGATAATGAGACTGAAGAAGATCATGAGGAAGACCCTCAGATGCATTTCTCAGTGTATAATCAAAATATCTATAAGCAAGTTTGACAGGCTAATTTACATGTTAAATAAATACATAGCTAATTAGAAGTCCGTTTTAAATAAAAAAGGATGACTAATGTCGATGAAATTTTGAGTTATAACAGGATACAGGATGAACACGAACTTTGTTGTGACAAGTTATACAACAAATAATTCAAATATCATGATGAATAAACAAAATAAAAAACAGACCTTGCATTTCCACCAGCTGCAACAACAGCTGCTGTCAAAGGACGCATTGCAGTACCAGCATTACCAAGGAATAAATTAATTTCATCTTTAGATTCTCCAGCAGTGGGAAACAATCCCCCACAGCCTTCCACAATTGCTTGCTTGGTTGTTTTGTCATCTTCCACACGCAGTCCGAGGGTCCTTAATGCACCAAGCATGTAATGAATATCCTCACTATACAACAAGTTGTCCACAACAGTTGTTCCCTATATACAAATAACAGAATAACGCATAAGTTATGTCCAACAAGACATCTATTAAGCAATCGAAAGTTGTAAAAATAATATAACTTAGGTAACACAGAACTTGAAACACCACTCTAATTTTCGCTTTGGGGAATGGTTTATCTTCTAGTGTTAATATTGCTCACACAATCACACTTGGATAATCAAGACTCAAGGATTGTTTTACTTGAATTGAATCAAATATTGACTGTCCATTTTGATAGTTTATTCGAGAAGTTCCTCTCACTCTCTCAACTAATGGATCCGGCTCCTCCAAAGTAAGCAACACACCTTAGAGGACAGAATAAATAATCTTGGACATTATTAAGAAAATCATCGGGTAATATTACATACATATAAATAAAAAATCATGAATGTATTAGAATATCATTCATTAATTTTCACATTAAGGAGACAAGCACCTCCCCTCACACACTTCCTATATCTATATGCATACTCCGACTTGTTTATAGGAGTACTTTAGCAAGACATACCATTATTAGCACATTGCTAGCATACGCCTTTGTACAGACATGTCTAAATCAATCCAAATATTGAATATGCTACCCAGTCAAAGCATCTACAAACATTTCTATGCTCCTTTTTTATTATAAGCCCCTTAGTTTGGCGTAAAAATTTGTCATGGGATAGGACGCTTCATTTTCACAGAAGATTACAAAAACTCAAATATTCAAAATCCAGCTCCTAATTACATAACCGCAAAAAAAAAATCTAAATGAATAAACTTCACCTCAGATAGAGCAGCCAGAAGCAGAATTCGATTGGACAGAGACTTAGACCCTGGCAATGTGATGGCACCCGAGATTTCCTTGATGGGTTCCAACACAATCTCCGGCGCCGTCGACGGCTTCTCTGTGGCGGCGACAGAGGCAGAAACCTTAAACACGCCGGAATTTCTCATACCCACATTGCAATTTCCCACAAAGCTTCCATTTTTATGCAAGAGGCTCCGAGATTTTGAGGCCCCCCAAAGGCGTGGCCTCAATGAAACCGAATTCACCGATTTGGGTTTGTTGGGATTGGAAGAATGACCAAAAATTTGAGTGCTTTGAGCAAGATTGTGCACTCTGGTCACCTGGGCCATTTCAATCTTCCTTAAAGTCGTACACCTTGTGCTCTGCACTCAGTTGGTGGATCTTATTCTGTGAAGGGTCCGTCTCTTCGAAATGAGTTTGTTTTTGTTTTTTGTTAATGTATGCAATGAGAGGGGTTTTGTGAGAAGAGGGTATGGGGGTTGGTGGCAATGGACAATGCAAGTGGTTGTTGGATTGAGTCACATAAAGTGGTTTTTGGTTGCCAACTAACACAGGTGTAGAATACAGAAATTGCTTACACCCAAATAATTGAGTGAAAAAGTTGGTGAAGGTTTGGGAACTTTACCTACCAAGCAAAATGGCCTTTGGATTAGGATTTTATTAGGAAGGTTGGTGTCTAGAGTAGTGTCATTTTTTTGACCATGTAATGTAATGTTACATATATGGAATTAAATTTGCTGCCTAAGTAATTAAATTAAATAAAATTGGTTGGAATTTGGAATTTAGAATTTAGTATAGAATAAAATTATAATATTGATTTGTGAATTCACGGAATACATGAATTAATAATAGTTGTTTTTTAAAGTATACCGATAGAAAGCTGGAGTAGTAACTATATCATTTTCTTAAGATGGATTTGAATTTCTAAAGTATGTTATCAGAAATTTGAATTCTCTAATTAATTTGACCAGAATAAACAAAAATGTCTATAACAATTGATACAAAGATCCCATCTCTTTAAACTTATTTTCTTTATATTTATTTGTCTTATTTCTATGTCTTTGATCTCATCTTTGATCTATTTTCAAAATGAGAGAGCCAATAGAAGTAAAAACATAGATGGTTAAAGTTGGACTATTCAAGTCAAATTAAAAGTTAAAAAATTATAGTGAGCAAAAAAAAAAAAAAAATATATATATATATATATATATATATATATTATTTGATTTTGCTGTGTATCTTAAATGTGGGTGCTCATATTAGTAGGTCTTGTATACTAATATAGGGTGTTATATTTTTTATGAAAAATTAATAATTAAAATATATTAATTTCACTTCAGAATAAACAAATATTTTATGATTTTTTTGTTAAAATAGCAAGTAAATATAAATTTTAATTTAAATATCTTTAAACATCAATGACAAATAAATTCATAAAAAATAAATTCATTGAAGTTGAAATATTCTAATAATTTTACAAAACACCCTCCACCTTTAAAATTATGCAAGAGCAAATACTTCTTTACACTGTATTAAAATGGTAAAAGTTTGAAAACCACCATGATTCATTAATTTAAAACAATTTTAAGAATTTCACTTTTAACAACTTCCAAGAAAAAGACTTACAAAAAGTAATTACCAGGCCACATAATGCACTCAAACACACTTAATTGTTACAAAAAACTTACTCACGACAACATTTTTTATTGAATAAAACACAGCCATCTCCAAACACAAAAATGCTGAGAATGTATCTGCAAGAGAAACAAACTTGTGTAAATGATCATCATCAATATTGAAGTGCAAATCTTGATTTTTCAAATAGTTATTACAGGTTCATAAAATTGTTCGTTCTATCTTGTTTCTTCACTAAGAATCTTCAACATCAACCAAAACCATAAAATGAAAAAGAAAAAAAAAATAGGAACTGTTACTTTTTTTTATTGTCTCTATGCTTCTTTTTTTTATGATACTGCATATGAAAACATATGATCGTTAAGTCTTAGAATGTGTACGATATGAGTCGGTTGTCACGACTCGATCAGATCACATCGGGGGTTTCTCGATCGGCAACCCAGGTCTCATGCGCATGCATTTCAGATCATGTTCAAGTAAGGTTATAACATAGCAGGAAACGAACGGTGGCGTTAGCCGAGCAGTCGTTTGCTGACAAACAAACCGGTTAAACAAGTAATTAGACTAATCAAGACAATAAACATGATTAAAGAAAGTTGGGTCGGGGTTAGATCCTCCTAATCAAAGTCCACGGAGAAAAACTATAAATACAAATTAAAAGTATGGTTGTTGGTACATTTAATATGCATTTAAGACTGCATTGTCGTCTTTGGTAGAACGAACTTAAAACTAACTTAAACATCAGAATATCTTTAGCAGGTGTCTTCGACTAGTTTGGTGGATCGATTACCCTTGCACGAAGTGGCCAACATGGAGTAAAGACTGAAAAATTGTTTTTAAGTGGACATTCGACCCCTAAACTAGAAATAGAATGTTAACAAAAGAGGAAGATGAACGTCTTGCTTCAATAAAGAGTTTTAATAATGATGATTTATGAAGAAATGTGGAAAACTTAATGATGGTTCATGAAAAAATTTTGAAGACTTAAAGAATATTTGAATTCAAGAGATACACTAAAACTTAAGATTTTAGTAGTTTAGTTGCTGAAGTATTGTAATCTATGTATCTTAATTAAAATAGTTAAATTAGTAGGTCAATAGTCAAGAGGCATAACCCAAGTAGCAGAGCACCCAAAGAGTTTTAACTTTTGAAAAACTCACTAGATAATCAATTATCTCAAGTGTTAATTGATTATCTTAATAAAAATAATTTTCAAGAAAAACCTCTATGATAATTGATTATCTCTGGTAGTTATGACTTGATTTTTCATATTCTTAACCTAATTTTGAAAATGGCTTCAATAAGTGAAGGTGAGAGTTCATTTTAAAAAGTATAGAAGTTAGGGAAGTCTGAGTATGGAGAACTATTTGTGCAAATGCTTTGAAAAACCTAGTGTGTTTCAGTAAGTGGATTTTTGTGTGATTGAGTGTTACTGCTATTTCTAGGAGAAGTTGTTCATCATTTGTGTGATTCAAATGAGGTTTTCATTCCTTGTGAATTCAAGAAAAATGTTTCTTTATATCTTGCGTAATTCAAGATATGTGTCTTCATCCTTTGTGGGACTCAAAGAATGTGTTTATCCCTTGTGGATTTCAAGGGTATCTTGGCTTTAAGAGTGGTGCTTTCTATCCTAAATTCTCTTACTCATATTTGTAATATCAGTTTTCTCTTTAGTGTCTAATTAATTTCTATTCAGAGAGATTAACAACTGAACGTAAGATCTTTTTTATCCGAACCAGTATAAAATATCTTGTGCCATTTTTCTTTTTTCTACTTTCTTTATTTTATTGTGATTATTAAAATAAAAGAAATAATTTTAATATTAAAATGAAAAAAAATTTAAAACAATTTTTATTGATAAACCAATTCACTCCCTCCTAATTTTGTTCAAACACAAAAAATTTACTGTGCGATTCTAACACAGAATGCTGGCATAGTTAAAATGTCATATACTTATAATGAAGTCTAATATAATTCTATAATAAATAAAATAAAAAAAACATTTAGATAAACTCTTTTATTGTACCTGCTTCCTTAGTGATACCAAATTCTACGTACATTTTTCGTGCTGGATCATTGGCTCCAAAATATCAATACTTATGGCTCTTTCCTTAAATCTAACAATTCTCTCTAGAAAATGTTTTTCTTTTACACTTAAAGATCCACTAATCAACCCACTAAAAAAGTTAACTTTTTTATTTGTAAAGAAAAAATTAGATTGAAGGATAAAATAGTATTAACACATGTAAAGTGAGTGTAAAAATTTTATGAATATCAAAGTAATAGTGTTCTTTTCCGGAAAATAATTTTTGTGCCAATCAAAGAGTCACTAAACAATCCACTTTTTTAAACACTATAAAAGAAAAGAAAAATGATACATTGACACCCCAAACTTACCACTTTCATTACCACCTGACGTGGCAGCAGCAATTGGATTTAAATTTTTTTTTTAACTGAAAAATGAAATTGGCATCAGCAAGCGTGCTTCCCCGCACAAGCGCATGTAGCCACAGCTCTCACACAGCAGTCCGCGCAAATATTTTTCGTTTTTGAAAACTCCTCCACCACTTCTCCAGTTTCTCGAAAGTGCCCACCACCCTCCCTCCCCCGCCACTCGCCACTCACACGGAACACTCAATCGAGAGCGCCCAGTACCCTTCCCGCACCACACACACACGAAACCGCCGCCCCACAACCATCGTCCCGCACACCCACACACCTCTGGTCGACGTCATCCCGCAACCGCCGCCGCAC
>Ga0214544_1009853_pt1 | contig 14600 bp, 10 predicted proteins | sample CNSS3metaG_FD_160074 | JGI IMG/M metagenome (GOLD analysis project Ga0214544, IMG submission 160074) | Root nodule microbial communities from cowpea collected in UCLA plant growth center, Los Angeles, California, USA - CNSS3 | ecosystem: Host-associated > Plants > Roots > Nodule | place: USA...
GACAAAGACTGTAATGAATTCATCAGCATCAGCGTGATCCACTTGAAAGAGCACACGATCCCCTTCTTTTAATTGATGTTGATTGCAAAATTCCTTCCAGCCCTTCCCTATCTTCGTCGAGCGGGGTTTTCCACCATAACCTACCGGAGAAATGTTCGTTCCTCCAATGACCTTAATCAACCAACAAGAGAGCGCCCAACCAATGAATCGAACGCTACCCACCAGTTTTCGCGGAAGCCGCCGCCTCCAACAACCCAAACCACTCTCCACACCTCCGCTATCCGCTTCCACTGCGACCCACAACACCAACCTTTATGGAACGATAGGCTTTTTGGGAAGACAAAGCATTGCGATTCAAAATAGGTTTCTGGTTGCTCGTGCGTCTCTGGTCGAAGAAGAAAGTGCAGGGGAAGAAACGAGGGAACTTGCGAATGAATGTGTTTTTTTAAAAACTTAATCCAATGCATAGCGCGTGCAAATCACGCAAACTATCCCTTCTCGCTACCTTCATTTCCCGTTTCCTTAAAAATGAATAAAATATTCAGTGCCACGTAGACGGGTAACTTGGGGTCAAATAAACGGGGCATTGTATCATTATCCTACTCTAAACCTGCAAGTGGAATTGGTGATTTACACAACTAAAAGAGTTAATTTAAACCATTGATCAACAATTGACTTTCATGTATTCCACATTAGAAGGTATCGAGATATCAGTCAAAATAAACTGAAACGCGAGAATGAAGTTAGTTTGACCAATGACGACAAAGGGTGTATCAGACAAACCCTCTGTAACTCCGCCACATTCTCTCACCTTTTTACGATCTCGTACAAACTTCCCTTTGGTCTTTCCGCTTACAAACTTAAGAACATTCTCGTAATTTCACTCACCTCTCTATAAATACCCCTTCAAGTTGATGCGTCCTTTAGTGTTTTGCTTCATTTCATTTTGTTCAGTCAGTTTTTTCGCTCCCGTTTTCTCCAATTCCAATGGAAAGAGGCAGAGGCAGTTACGGTGGCCGTAGCAGTTACCGCGGCCGTGGCAGTGGCAGTTATGGTGGCGGTGAGGGCAATGCTGGTCGTAGCAGTTACGGCGGACGTGACAGTTACGGCGGCCGTAGAGGAAGGTTCTACCAACGTCCCCAGTTAAGTGGTAGCAATGAACACAGGTCTCCTTCCCAAACACAGCCACAACTACGGTGGAAACCGAGGTTAAATCCTTCTTCCCCGGGTGAATCTTCAGAACCACATGCTTCTCAACCTCGACCTGAAACTGAAACTGAAACTGGAATTGAAACTGAAAAAGAAACAATTCAAAATCCAGGTATTGAGCGCGCCACTCTTGCTATATTTATAGCCTAAAAAAGCATCAATCGTTACAATAAATGATGGTGAGAATTCAATTTATATTTTGATTTTTTTTCACAGACGTGGGATCTTTGAAGATATCAGAGGAAAAAGCAGAGAGCATGAGACCAATGCGTAGGCCTGACAAAGGGGGAAAAATGGCAGCTAAGAGAAACAACCTTGAGGTGAACCATTTCCTTGTTGAGTTCGATGAAAAGAGAGTAATATTCCAGTATAACGTGGATGTGAAGGCCAAGGCTCCGGCCATGAACCATCGGCCTCAGAAGATTTCCAAGTTTCTTCTGTCGTCGATTCGGGATAAGCTGTTTTCCGATCACGCGTACCCCAGTTCGGCGTACGACGGCGACAAGAGCATATTCAGCTCGGAGCGGTTGAAGGAAGGAACCTTCGAAGTGGAGGTGGTGAGAGGTGGGGACGCAAGAACGCTTTGCTATTCGGTCACTCTTACACTTGTGAAGGACCTTGAACTCCGGAAGTTGAGAGATTACTTGAGTGGAAAGGTTCCTGGGATTCCTCGAGATGTTTTACAGGGCTTGGATTTGGTGGCGAAGGAGAATCCCGCTAAGCAGTGTGATACGGTTGGGTGCTGCTTCTTTCCCAAGGATCATCCCATAAGTCCGATAAACTCTAAAGGGATAATTGCAACTGGAGGATTTCAGCAGAGTCTTAAGCCAACTTCTCAGGGCTTGTCCTTGTGCCTAGACTTTTCCGTTCTGTCGTATTTTGGGGAGGAGAAACCGGTGTTGGAGTTTCTGCACGAACAGATTGAGAAGTTCGATTTGAAGATGTTTTCCAAGTTCAAGAAAAAAGTTGAGGATTTACTTGTGGGGTTGAAAGTCAATGTAACCCACCGGATGACGAAGCAGAAATACACTATTACAAAGTTGACACCCATGGTTACGAGCAAGATCAGATTCCCTGTTTTTGACACTGAGGGGCGGAATCCAGCACGGGAATGTAGTCTGATTGAGTACTTTTCAAGGAAGCATAAGGTGGAGATTCAACACACGGAAATTCCTGCCTTGGATTTTGGAGGCAACAAGATGAATTATGTGCCGATGGAGTTGTGCGTCTTGATCAAGGATCAGAGATGCCCCAAAGAGAACTTACTGAATACAAATGCTGGCAGTGTGTTGAGAAACATGTCGCGGGCTACTGCAGGAGAAAGGCGAAGTAAAATCTGCACTATAGTGGAATCAGAGGAAGGACCGTGTGGGTAAGTCAATTTGATTTGCTGCAATGAATTTTGCATTTCAAAAAATTGCAAATCATTTGTGTCGATATCTGTTTTGACAGAGGTGGTGTTATTGAGAGTTTTGGCATGCGTGTGGGCACTTCCATGACAAAAGTGACTGGACGAGTAATTCAGCCCCCAAAATTGAAGATAGCTAATCGAAAGGGTGGGATTATTAGTATGGCACTGGAAGTGGGGAAACCACAGTGGAGTCTGAAGGGAAGATCAATGGTGGAAGGGAAGCCGCTTAAGTGTTGGGGCATTCTTTATTTTTCTGATTCCAAGTGCCAATTCAAAAGCGAACGCTTCATTACGAATCTTTGTAACAAGTGCGAATTACTCGGCATTAAAATGGAGGAGCCAGCTTGTTCTAAAGAATATTCCATGTCTACTCTTCGCGAATACGATTCGCTGTGTGAGTTACTTCAAGAAATTGATTCTCAGGTTCAAAAGGAACGTAAACAACGGCTGCAGATTCTTCTCTGTGTGATGGCCGACAAAGATTCAGGTTACAAGAGCCTCAAATGGATCGCTGAGACCAAGGTTGGGGTGGTGACACAATGCTGCTTACGTTCTCATGCTATCGATTCGAAGGATCACTTCCTTACAAATCTCGCCCTCAAGATGAATGCAAAAATTGGAGGAAGTAACGTAGAGCTCATGAACAGGCTTCCAAACTTTGACGGCGAAGGTCATGTTATGTTCATAGGTGCTGATGTTAACCATCCACCTTCCAGAGACACCACCAGTCCTTCAATTGCTGCTGTAGTTGCCACTGTAAATTGGCCTGCTGCAAATCGCTATGCTGCACGTGTTTGTGCTCAAGGTCACCGGGTTGAGAAAATTTTGAACTTTGGGAGAATTTGCCTTGAACTAGTATCTCATTACAAGAAGCTGAACAAAGTGTGGCCAGAGAAAATTGTTATCTTTCGAGACGGCGTGAGCGAAAGTCAATTTAACATGGTTCTCACGGAGGAGCTGCAAGATTTGAAATCAGTGTTTGGTGACTCAAATCACTCGCCAACCATCACTCTTATTGTTGCACAAAAGCGACATCAAACTCGATTTTTTGTGAAGGGTGAGAGTTTCAATGTGTTACCTGGAACAGTTGTGGACACAAAAGTGGTGCATCCTTTTGAATTTGACTTCTACCTTTTTAGTCACATGGGGAAATGGGGCACAAGCAAGCCCACTCATTATCATGTGTTATGGGATGAACACAAATTTACCTCTGATGATTTGCAGAAACTGATATACGAAATGTGTTTTACCTTTGCAAAGTGCACTGGACCTGTTTCTTTAGTCCCTCCAGTCTACTATGCTGATCTAGCTGCATACAGAGGCCGTGTTTACTATGAAGCCATGAATGAAGCCAAACCTGATCGCTCTGCCACCACTGGATCTTCTTCGTCGGTTTCTGGTTTAAATGATGAAGAGTGTTACAAGTTGCACCCCGACGTGGAAAACCTTATGTTCTTCATTTGAATGTTTTTTAGGTTGTTTGTGGCACTACAACTCTGCTCTCTTTCCATTGGGACAAACCGCTTGAAATAGGTTAGTTTGTGCGTGAATCTAATGTCTCAATTCAAACTATCTTCTCCTTTGTTTCTTATGCTACTTGTAATTGAGTCATGTTCGTGTTGTTTTAGTTTTAAATAAAGGTATCCGTTGGTTTGTTTTATGAAATTATATTTTGACTATTAAATTTTAATAATTTTTTTTTTATAATATGAAGTAACATATTTTAAGTAATTTTAGAATATTAAAAATAAGAAGATAAAAAAATAAAAAATTGTTTAAAACATATTATCTAAAATTATAAAAAGAAATTATCAAAATTTAATAATTAAAAAATTCATTTCTTTTATTTTATAGTCTGTCTCAAATTTCCTTTTTTTTTACAGGCTTGTTTGTAATTTGGAATGTATGTATAACTTTATCTGGATATCTATTATATTTCATGTATTATTATAGTCCTTTTTATTTTCCTAAAAGCTGAAAAATTAATAACAGGGAATAATTAAGAAAGACTTAACAGCAATAGAGGTATACCACAACAACCATGGCACGAGTCCATATTTGGGGATTTTATTTTCTAACGGTATTATCAATGCTCATTATTTTATTTTATTTTAGCTTTTATTTTATCGTATTTCATTTCTTTACATAGCATACTGTGATTTATAATTATTGAAATAACAATTTTCAATTGGGTTAGAATAGGATTATCGAGGAACTGAATTGAACTGATATTTGTATTTTTTTTATTTTCTTAATTTTTAATTAGTTAAAAATGAATGTTTTGAAAAAGTTAAAATTAATTACACAGTATTTAATTAGTTATATTAGTAAAAAAATAGATAAATTAATTTTTAAAAAGATATATTTTAAAGAAATGTTTAAAAATAGATATAAATAAATAAAAATATTTAAGAAAAATATATGTAAATAGATATAAATATTTAAAAAAATGATATATAAATAAATATTTTTAGATAAATAGATATCAAAAATAGATAAATAAATATTCAGAAAGACATGTAACAACCCAAAATTATAAAATATTCCTTGGATTCTTACAAGTCAATAATTAAGCAAAATTGGAGATAGAAGAGTATATACATGTTAATATAGTCCTAGTCCTTTTACATGTAATTAGTCTTTCAAAATGCATAAGTTATTAAAATTATTCAAAACACAAAATAGGACTAATAATTCACATTAATATGTATATTTATATTTATGCACATTTCCAATAGAACTTATTTTATTGCCCTCAACCTATTATCTAGTACCATCACCACATGTAACATCATTTACTTATGTCATAGAAGTGATCATTGCAAAAGAGGCACCACAACAAAGAGACAAAGGAGGGTAAACTAATGATAACTATGAGAAATCATAACAATTCAAACAAATTCTAAAATAACACCCTCAAACATACATTATACAATTGGACACACATTCATAAATAGGTAACTCTAGACTCAATTTATCTAGATTTATGATTGACTCAAACTTTAAAAGCTTTACACCTAGCTTCCAAATATTGAAATTCCTTAACCTTGTGTTTGGAGGAGGGATTTCAACAATTCCAAGAAATTGAAATACCTAGTAATTGAATTACTTATAATTGAATTCTTTTCATTTCTTAAATAATTAGTTTGGATGAAGTAATTGAAATATTTTAAAATTCAATTTTTTTATTTAAATGAAACAATTTAATTTCTATTTTACGCTAAACTCAATTTTACCTTTGAGTCTAACTTAAGTCAGCTCAACCTTCAATTTAGTATGAATCATCTTGACTTTTGCTTCAAGTCGATCTTTAACCCGGATTGACCTTTTCAACCCGACCCGACTTGACCTTTGGTGATGTAGGATTATCTTGTTTCTTTTAGAAGATTATTGAATATGGTGATGATTGATTAAGAAAACCAAGGAAATCCCCACTGGCCATTAAGATAGCAAGTTGTCTAGATGTGAAGGTTCCTTTCCAAGGTTCTAGAGAAGAAAAGAATGGATTGATTCAAAACAAATAAGAGTGGACAACACATAAAAAAAAGTAAAACCCAAGTCATACACACAAAGGAAGAAGAAAGCATAAAATGGAAAGGAAATGAATGATACAAATGTGAGAAGCACGCCACTACAAGGCTAGGCTAGAAGAAGCCATGGCAACCTTAAAGATGAGTGGATGTGTGCTGCCAGTTGAATCAAGATTCAAGATAAGGCTTAAAAGCATTCACCCCCTAGGGAAGAAGACTCTCACAATGGTTGATACACAAAAGGTGTTTAATTTCTCCAAAATTTTCAACCCTTGTACAAGTGTTAGAGGTCCCCTTAAATAGAAGTGTCTAGGGGCCTCTTAGCAAAAACAAATAAGTTAAAAAGGATTACAATGCAAATAACAAAACATAGAGTCTAGAAAGTAGGTCAACAAAGGAGCACATAGACACATCCTAGAAGCCTTCTTGGCCAAGGCAAGGTGGATGCTCCTTCTAGATATTTCTAGACTTCTTGGTGGCCAAGGCATGTGGTCATCCTTTCTAGATGTTTCTAGAAAGCTTTGCTCCTTCTCTTTCCTCCACATGTTCTCGCCAAAAGCCATCTAAATGCACCACTTGTCCTTCCTTGTCCCACCTCTTAATGAACCTACAAAACAAGTTAAATCTAAATTACCATGTTGGCTTTAGGTTAAGCTAATCCTTTGAGTCAACAAGTCAACCCAAAGTCAAGGTCAAAAGGTCAACTTAAAAATAGTCAACCAAGCCAACTTAATGGAATTTTAAACTAAAGAAAATAAAAGCAAAGGAAAGGATCAAGGAACTCCCTTTCTTCTAAGCATGTGCCATAGGCCATCATCCTTGGTAGGGATCAATCCTTTATCATTTGGCCTGACCGACCCAACTCAACCCTCGATTCGAGTCGACCTTCGGCCCAAGCTAGTCCAACTCAACCTTCTGGCAAACCTAACTCGGCTTTTTAGACCTCTACACTTTTTTGTCCTAAACAATGAGCAATTCCACAACTTGTGAAATTTTAATTTCATTCTTTTTTAAATGAATTTCAAATTCTACTGTTTTAGTTATTTGAAATACCTCCTTAAAATTTCTCAATTTCATTTTCCTTTTAATTTCCTCATCAAAACATATCATTTTTCTTGAAAGAATTTCAAATTCTCCAAATAATTGAATTACTCTATTAAATTGCCTCATCCAGACACACCATTACGTTGTGTGTGGATGAGGGATTTCAATAATTCAAAGAATTTGAAATACGTAATAATTGAATTCTCTTCATTTCTTAAATAATTAGTTTGGATTAAGTAATTGAAATATTTTAAATTTCATTTTTCTTGTTTGGATATAACAATTTAATTTCTATTTTACTATGAACTACTCTCTATCTTTGAGTCTAACTTAACTTATCTCGTCTTTCAATGCAGTACGACTTGTCTTGATTTTTGGTTTAAGTCGACCTTTGACCTGGCTCGACCTTCGGTCCAGGCTTACCTGGCTCGACCTTTGCCCTACATGACCTAACCCAACCCAACTCGATCTTTAGCCTGACCTTCAGTCTGGGCTGGCCCAACTCTACCTTCTACCTAGCCCAACTCGACTTTTTGGACTTGTAGACCTTTTTTGTCTTAACCAATGAGCAATTCCAGAACTTGGGGATTTTCAATTTCCTTATTTTTTGAGTGACTTCCAAATTTTACTATTTTAGTTATTTGAAATACCTTCTTAAAATTTATCAATTTCCTTTTAATTTCCTCATCCAAACATATAATTTTCCTTTAAAGGATTTCAAATTCTTTAAATTAATTAATTACTCTCTTAAATTGCCTCATCCAAACACACTATAAGTGTTACAAAGTCCTCTATAATTAACAGAAAACAGGTCCCCCACCTCCTTACCCAACTATAGGAATATGCTTCAGTTTGCACCAACTAGACCCCATTCTCTATGAGTTTGTGAGTCTAGTAGAGTTAAGGATAGCTTCAAAGTGAATGTCCCTAACAATTATACAACTGTTAACTTGAGTTTTCAGTCACACTTAAACAAACCCAAATAATCTCCCTAATGAAGTATAAGGAAATTGACTCAAGATCGAATCCAAGAAAATGGTGTGTATCAAGTATCCCTAACTTTTTCAACTAGGTATAGTGATGTACATATCCGCCCGTCCCCATACCCACCAAAATACTCGTTTCCGCCATATGTAAGACCCGAGGAAATTAAATAGTTAATTAAATAATTATTTAATAATGGCGGGTAATAGAAGCATTTAAATCATTTAATGCAGGGAGCTATGATGTGGAAAAGTACTAGTTTAAGTGGTGGAGAGTACTTGTTTGTGTGAGAGGACTTGGGTTCAAGTCCTATGTATGCCAATTGTATGTTATTTAATTTATGCATTTTGATGTTATGTATTAAATGCTTGATGTGATGATAAATTTTCTAAAATTGTAGGAGTGATCACAAATATGAATTTGGTTGAGTTGGTTATGCTCTTGAATTGGTGATTGATAGGTTGTGGGTTCAAACTTTGCCAAGAACAAAACTTAATTCCTTTTTGGCAAAATTCTTTCTTTTTGTGTGATATTGGAGAGGCATAGAAACCCTAATTGCAAAGGGAGGCAGTCTAATGGTTGAAAACATTCTGCTAATGGGTAGTTAACTAGTCATTAAGCACAATATACCTTAATTTTCGTTTTATGGTGTTAAAGGGCAATTAAGAGGTATAATTGTGAGGGAGATAGGGAGTGATTATCGAAAGAGAGACCTGGAAACTATGAGGAGAACCTTAGGCAGTAGAATTTTCGTGAGTGGCACGTACGGTTGAAAGAATTGAGGGTGGAAGATAGTGTGGGAGTGCAAGGGAAGATTCAAAGAGCTTTTGGGTTAGAGAATCATCAAGAATTCGAGTTTGGGAGCAGGAAATCCAGGTAAGGGGAGTTGTTTTCGCGTGCTTTTAATCGTATTCATCCTATTGTGCCTTGTATGATCATAAGCGTATGAATCCTTTGTCTGGTATGTGCTATTTTGCATTTTCTGGGTTCTGCCCAGAAACTGCCTGACGCGCATGCATGTGCCGCCAGGCGGTTCATCGGTCTGTGCATGGTTTTGGTTCCTGGTTGCTTAAATTGCTTGACAGGGATGAATATCCGCCAAGCGGTGCGACAGTGTTCGTGTTTTCTGTTGAATTGTGTTTTGTGCAGGGGCATTTGGACTCCGATTGTGATTTTATGTGTGGATAGTATAAACTGGTTAGAATTGGGGTCTGATGGTGCTTGAGAATACCCTTTCTAATTTAACATGGATAGAGTTGGATTATTGGAATGGGTAGAATCTGAATTGAGTTATTAGGGTTTATGGTATGTATGAATTTGAGGATATAATGTCAAAGGAACTGGGTCAGTAAATTATGTGTGATTCATTGTGTGATATTGTCTATGGAGTATGGGTTGAATTCTGGACAATTTGGCGTGTCGTGGGTACAGCAACCTGGAGGGTTTCTAGATTTTAATATACCGCTGCCGCCAGGCGACGACGGGGGCAGTGGCACAATGTGCGTTGTTTCGGGTTGGTTGTGATGGAAGAGGTTATGAGTGATGTTGGAAATTAGAGGAGGACATGGTACGAAATCATATACTTAGGTAAGTGAGTATAGGAGTGGGAAAAAGGTTTGATGGTATGACTACGTGATGGGTCATTGATAGTTGTGTTAAGGAAAGAAAGAGAAAAGGATAACATTAGTTAATGGTTCAGATTTTTGAAAGCCTAGTACTCTACATCTTTGTTGTTAAATATCTGTGATTATGAATTATGGGCTTTAGGTGTCTTTAGTGACTTGTAAGCTTAAGTGTAAGACATGTGATTATGCAATATTGTGTGGGACAACATTCAAGATAGTATAGTGCGAGAGGAGTATGATGAAAGGGGGATTCATGTGGAGTGCCTTGGTACTGGTGTGATGATTAACATTGGTAGAAGAATGAAAGAAAGTACCTAAATGTGTTTAGCTTAGGTATAGGAGCTATACGTGGGAAGGTATATGGCTGGAAACTAACAAACTCTGATAAAACAAAAGTGCAATATATCCTAGAGCATTCTAGAATTATAGAACCAACCAATTTGGGTGCCAAAACCAGCAGCAGGGAGTTACTGGTATGGCGCCTTGCGGTCTGCTAATAACCGCCAGGCGACAGAAACAACTGCAGAGGTCCTTGTACTGCGTGGCGCCTGGCGATAAGGTGTGTTCCGCCAGGTGGTGACAGAAAAATAGTGGCACTGGAAGGGCGCTGGCGCCTGGCGGTGAGCTGGTAGGGGCCAGGTGAAAATGTTGCTGATCCTAATTTGTTTTGTGCATTGTTTTGAGCAATGATACTACACTTGGATCAGGAGATGCTGTGTCATGAGCGGGTAGGTTCGTGGATGGTGATTTACATGTGATGATATGAGCGGGGAGGTTCATATCCAATTACTCTCACGTGGGGATACGAGCGAGGTATGTTCGTATGTTTCGTGCTCACATTTGAGGATGCCACGTGCGGGGAGGTACGGGGCTGGTGGATCACATGTGTTGGACTACGGGCGGGTAGGTTCGTAGAGCAGGACTACGAGCGGGGAGGTTCGTAGAGTAGGACTACGAGCGGGGAGGTTCGTAGAGGCAGGACCACGAGCGGGCAAGTTCGTGTGAGCATCATATTCCCGAGTCCAAGGCTAACCATTTGTGTGACTTGAAGGCTATAAATCCTTGGGGTTAAGGTCTTGGCCAAGAACTAAGTAGATTGAATAAGATGGGTGTATGACTTATCTTGCATGATTTATATATGTTATTTTTATTTTCTTAGCTCACCCTTTTTGTTTGTGTATGGCGATGATCGTGTGATTCGTTACACGGGAGCAGATGTTGGTACAGGTTATGCTGAGGACGCTCAGGCGACGGAGTAAGGGCTAGCTTAGGGATTAGAGCTAGGAGATTTTCATAATTATTTTATTATGTTTTCGTTTATGAATAAGAATTTTGGAACATGTAATACGTTTGTTATTTATGTTATCAATTTTGGCGCGTGTTTTTATAATTTAAATTTTTCCCCCGTTAAATAATAGAAATATTGCGACTTTTGATATTCAATATTTTCTTTTATTATTTATTTAAGTAATATTCCTTAGGGATGTTACATCATATCCTCGTCTCTGTTTAAATTATTAAAATATTCATAGTCAATTAAGTAAATATATATATATATATATATATATATATATATATATATATATATATTAGGGTTAAATATGTTTTTATCCCTCAAGTTTCAGGGAATTTTGGAATCAGTCCCTCTTCGAAACTTGATACCAATTTAGTCCTTTATCTTTAGAAATGTGTGAATTTAGTCATTCTTACCAAATTTTGTTAAGTTTATTTGACATTTTAAATGCATTTTATGATAATATTTAAGTTAACATTGAAGATAAAGTGTGTCAAACGGGGTAAACAATTCAAATACTATCATGAAATACGCTTAAAATGTTAGATAAACTTAATAAAAATTGGTAATAAGGACTAAATACACACATTTTTAAATGAAGGACTAAATCAGTATCAAGTTTTGAAGAGGGACTAATTCCAAAATTCATTGAAACTTGAGGGACCAAAAACATATTTAACCCTATATATTAATACACACTTTCTATTTTTTATTTCTTCTAATTATTTGATTTGCCATAAAATTCATTCGCATCTCCAATATATTTTTCATCTTATCATAACCTTTATGCAATTATGTTCAAATGATGTATGTCACTTAAATATTTTTTATGTCTCATATTTGTATATTTCTAATTTTTTCATATTTTGTTGTTGTATATTTTCCTTTCACATCAGAACGTTTAACAATCTCAATTTAAGTGTTCAATAGTATAAATCTTTAATTTACTATGTAATATAAAATATTTGTCTTCTTTAGTCTATTATTATTAATTTTTGTTTCGTTTGAAGAACTATTTTGTTTCGCTAAAATAATTTTCGTTATTTCTTAACCATTGACTATGTTGATATTTGAGAAGTTTTCTAAGATCTCTAGAGTACTTTTCATTTTATCATACCTTTAATTATATATTTGTTTTCCTTTGTGTGATTTCATTTAATGGTCTCTCAAATTGTTTCTAAGACACACATTTGATAATTTTTTAATATTTTTATTTGTTGTTTATTTTTATAATGTAAAATACTATTTTGATATATGTTATATAATTATTTTTTATTTTTTAACTCATTATCATACTTTAATTTTGTCACTATAATTGTGTAAATAAATTTTATTTACTCTAATATAAAATTTTAATGTAATTGTCATGAATTTCTTTTTATTACCATCCAACATATATTGATGTTCAAAAGGTACAATATCTATGTTAAAATTTTATTATTATTAGTTTGATATTTTTTCTTTGATCAAGTGATGTATTATAACTTTTATTAGTGTATAAAAAAAGAAATTCATTAGAATTTAAAAAATTGAAGTAAATAGACATTTAAAATATATTTTAATTTGAATATTTTGTTTTCCTTTTATATATTTTTTTTAAAGAATTAAATTTTATCAACTAGAATTCATTAATGTTTGCAAATTTAATAGATGTTTTGGTTCTCATGAAATTTTATTTGGTATTCTAATTTTAAATGCATACAATTATAATATAATTTTTTTCTAAATATTTGATATCGAAGAAATAATTCTCCTCTTAATATTGAATATTTGATAATATTATATTTTCTTTGCTATAATTTTTTTATTATTTTATAAAAATTAATTAATTAATATTGAAACAGTAAGAAAGCGGGTACGAGCATGAGTACGAATATATATTCGTCACCCGATGGAGATGAGGATTGGACAAAATTTTGATATCCGTTAGGTTTTGGTATAAGGATATAGATGAATTTTTTCGATGAGGATGAGTATGGGATAACGAAACTTGTCCACATCCCGTCCCGTTGCCATCCCTAGCAATAGGTTAAGGATATCTATTGAAGTCTTAATGTAATTTTGATGATATGAGAGCAACACAATTGCTTCCAGTGAAAAGCATCATTTAGATAATTGCTTTGGATTTTCTAGAACCCTTTTAGGGCATCCTTTTGTAGCACTGAACTATTTTAAATGAATGAAAATAAGCAATATAGTTAACAAATGTTTTGAAGTTAATATGTGATGCATTCTATTATAAGCCGCAAATTATCTGATTGAGTGTACGATGGAGCTTATCAACTTTGTATATTCTATTGAAACTACATATTTCTAAAATTATATGCATCATTATAGTATTTTACGAAAAGAGACTATACCATTAAATATTTTTGACTGAAATATTAGTTGTGTTGAAAGGGAATTCTACCTTTTTGGAGTATGTGTTAGTGTAGACAGATCTGGATACATTGGTATGAAGCAACAAACTTAAGTTTCTCTTTTGAAGAAATTGGAAAATAATTAATCATTTTTATATGTAAAAGTCAAGAAGCTATGCTGAGGATTATTGCTTTGTAAAACATGTATTTACTTGATTATCACGTCATATAATATATATATATATATATATATATATATATATATATATTTTAGCAACCTGTAAATATTGTAGAATTACTAAAGATCAATACTTGTTTATCTTATAAATTTAACAGTTAATGCAATTCTGGAAGCTTTGTACAATGCTTCAGACGAATAATCAAATTGTATAATCCTTATTGTTCTATGCTCTGAATATTGTATTTGTGGTTTTCATGGTATTTTCGGTATTGTGTTAGTTCCTTATGTATTTATTTTGTGATTTTCATGGTTTTAGTATTGTTCATTATTTGTATTTATTTTGTTGCTTATTCTGCTTGACATATAGATTCTAAAGTGATTTATAGGAATTTTGATGACAAGAGATACAAAGCTCGTCTAGTTGTTATTGGTTGGCTTAACCCCAAATTACTTATATGCATTATTTGGTCAATGTAAGTTAATTTTTTCTATATTAAAATAGATTTATTGTGATTTTATTAATTATTAAGTTCGATGAATAAAGTTATTTTTGGTTCCTATAAGTGATGCAAGACCATAAAATTGCTTCTTTTGACAAAACTTTGAACCATATTTACAGGAAGTCTCATGATGGATACATTCTAATCTTTTGATACATATTATTGGTTGCCTTTCTAAATTCCAAAATCTATGACATTGGCTTTGGCCCTCTGACTATGACCATGTTTATCAACTTGCAAAATTCAAGGAGCTCTGAAGCTTCTTTATGACCTAAAATCTTCACTAGTAAGTACCTTTTGCTTTCTGACTGGGAATGATGGTATCAATGGAATGTACATATTAGTTGCTTTTGTTTTGGTGTTTGATTGAGCGTGTGTTTTGTCTGTATTTGTATTTTTTTTTTGTTTCAATTCATTTTGTGGATTATATTCTTGGTATTGAGGGTTTTTGTTTTGGTCACT
>Ga0214544_1009860_pt1 | contig 14579 bp, 10 predicted proteins | sample CNSS3metaG_FD_160074 | JGI IMG/M metagenome (GOLD analysis project Ga0214544, IMG submission 160074) | Root nodule microbial communities from cowpea collected in UCLA plant growth center, Los Angeles, California, USA - CNSS3 | ecosystem: Host-associated > Plants > Roots > Nodule | place: USA...
TGCTATCAACTTTTTTTGGCATTCAGCATTTGTCTTCTCCAAACAATGAAAAAGAAAAGAAAGACCTAATTTGGAGTCTCATTTAATGGAGGGAGAGCATCCATGGATTATGACAGCAGCAGCAACAACGGTGTTAAACACTTTTGACCTCTCTAAACATATGACAAATATGAAGAGTTTGAAAAACCAAGTATTCAAAGACATGATCAAGAAGCAAAATTCAAAAACTAATTCATATTCTTAATCCTACTCCAAAACAAATTCACATTGTTAAGCCTATTCTAAAGCCAATTCCAAATGAAGAAGCAAAAATCAATTTTTTTTTTCCCAAAATCTATGCCCATATCCAAGCCAAACTAGAGATGACAATGGGTCGGATCGGACATAGATAAGACCTATCCACACAAAAAAATTGATCCGCTACCCGTCCATTTACCCATCTGGTAAAAAATATCCGCAGATTTTTTTAAAAACTCGCAGTACCCGTGAATATTTAAAAATAATATATATTTTATAAATTTTTAAATAAAATTATAAAAAAAGATAAAATATAATTTAAATTAAATTACATATAAATTAATTTTAATTTTAATTAAATTTAATCTAATGAAATATAATTTTAATTAAATTTAACTTAATAAAATATAAATTAAAATTTTAATTTTAATTTTTTTGCAGATATCGAATATCCGCATACGGATAATATGATACTATATCTAACTCATTTATAAGCGGATATTAAAATAGTCAATTCGCAAATAATAAATACTTCATATACAAACTATCTATTGTGAAGTTTATCCACAAATACATATAAACACGGATATTTTTATCATTCCTAAATCAAACCCAATGAAAGATTCACGTGTGAAGCCAATCCCTACCGAAGTATAAGCCTAAACCAAACCTCGTTCCCATTGTTAATCCAATTCCTTTTCTTAAACCAGTTCCAAAGCCAATCCCTTCTCTTCTATAAGATTGATAAAATTAAAAAAAAAAAAAAGGAAATTCATTAATTCATATATTTTTTATATAGATATTATGTTTTTATAGCATTTTACTTCGATAAATCAAGTTTAAGCTGAGAAAGTTAGTACTCATTTTTATCCTGTTTACAAGTGTTCTATTTGTTTTTATTTGATATATTTTTTCTTTTTTTAGCACTTAACTGTCACATGTCTATAGAGTTAATTTACATTTTCACCTCTAATTTTTATTTAAAGTATTAATTCTTTTTACTATAATTACTTTATCATTTAATATAATTTCTAATTATTTTATTGTTTAGTATACTTTACTTTTATTTCATAAAATAGTTTTATCTAAATAAATTAATTATTTTTTTCTATATATTTTTTTTCATTACTTAGTCATTTAATAAAAATAAATTTAAATAATATATTTTAATTTTATTATAATATAAGAAAATAAGATATTATGAAAGTTATCTTTTTACTCATGTTTATTCTGTCAATTTTTTTTCGTCATTTGAATATTTGACAATTTCAAAATAGTCCAATAATGAGAAAATCACCAACATCTACATACTTCATACAATAATGTTGAACAGGTTGTGAAATGATACTGCAAATTTGTTTCTTCAAGTATTGTTTTTAATCAGTACAATGCACGAATTCATATTAATCAAAATTTATTGCTCATACAAAAATTCAACATCAACAAATTTATTGTGTTTGAGTTGAGTGTTTAAATTTTATATATATACTTTATAATATGTGCGTGTTTAATGATGATGTCGTGGGGAGTGTGAGGCCAGAAGAGAGAAAAAATTATGAACCTTCTGCTGTGTGAAGGATTATGTTATGAAGGCGTGACGATGGAGAAAAAACGTGGATTCTCCTTCCTTCTAAAATCGTTTGTAGCACGCAATCGTTTGAGTGGGAAACTGTGACACGTGGAAGTGTGAGAATGGAGAAGATTTGAAGGACCTAGGTTAAATTGTTTTTAAACATAGGTATTGACGAAAAATAAAAAAATAAATGTATTATTTATTTAAAAGTGATAAAAGAAAAGTTATTTGTGAAAACAAAAGTAAAACAATGATGTATTATTTTTATTATATTAGTGATAGTGATTAAATTTATTAATTTTAAATATATTATTTTATTTTTTTAAAAATATTGGTCAAAATTCGATTAGCACTTTAAAATTCTATGACTAAGTAAATTGAAAGGAAGATGGGATTTGAAACTAAACTTCAAAGAAACCAATGGAGCAGAAGGAGTGGGAAGATAAGGACAAATTTGTCCTTTCACTTTCCTTGTGGAGGTGCAGCAAGAAAGTATGGAGGTGCAGGAAGAACTAGGGAAGATGTGCAGAAATTAAAATAAGGTGCAGTAGTAACTACAAACAATTTGGGCTGTTGGCCCCAAAAGAAAAAGGTCAGGCAAGTAAAGCATGGGAGTGTAAAATGTAAACGTTGGCCCACAAGAGTGGCTTGGGTCCAAAAACAAAAACAGTGTGAAAATAAAAGCTTTCTCTCTTTTCTTTCCTTTTTTTTTTTCATCGTCATTTTTTAAAGAAAATAATTTTATAATATTTTCAATTTTTTTGTTTTCAAAATAACTTTTTTCACCCATTTCTATTAATCATTTATTTTTTCTTTTCTTAGACACAAATTTTATTTACCGACGTTGAATGTCGACACTGATATAAACTTCACACGAAAAATCTTCTAAAAAGAGAGGTTCCTCTGATATTTAATAGATTATCAAAGATGATGATCAGATGTTATAGAGCAATTGATACATAGAAATATATTTCCAGTATTACAATATATCATGTATTTTCATTCAATCATATTTCTAAAAGTACTTTTCAATCCGAAAATAAAAATCAAGAATATATCGATCTGATAGAATTAAAATCATAAATAAACTCGTTGATGTAAGTATTGTCTAAACACCTTTCCGTTTTGACGTGAAATTTTGCATCGACTCGGTACGAATATCAATATCAACCCAGTTCTTACTTTTCATACACTATTTTCCACAAAAGACTATGCATACATACCCAGAGTCTTATAAAAACTCATACTAGTAGCTGCATATTATTATAACAAAGACATTCAAATTTATATCATTTAAATCAACTAAAGGACGTTGAAGCTAACTTAAATAAGTAATAAAGATATATTATATTAGTGTCACTATAATGATATTAACTTAAATAATAATAATAAGGTAAATAAAATTAGACACTAAATTAAATAAATATAAATACTAAAAATAAATTAGTCAATACTAATTTCATACAAATTAATACTTTTACTCATTCAGAAAAAATAAAAATAATTAACGTCGACTTAGAGTTAACTAAACCAATTTTATTAATATTTAATATTAAGCGACCGAACTCTATTAACATGAGCTAAATCAACGCTAATCTAACATTGGTATAAATACTTTTATTTATTAAAAAGTTAATGTCAGTTTAAAATTGACTAAGACATTCTCAATATATATATATATATATATATATATATATATATATATATATATATATATATATATATATATATTACATAATGTAAATTTAAAGGCTTAATTACTTTTTTTTATCGGTATTTGTAATAATTGTCTAATATTTTCTCCCAATTTTTTTTTCTTTTAAATTCAAGGTGATTCTAATGTTTATTAAAAGGAGTCAATATAGTCTTTTTTGTAAAATCATCATTAATGTCTACTCTTCCTACTTCTTCTTCGTCATCATATCATATGCTCTCTTCTTTTTCTTCATTTTTGTTTTCTTCTTCTCCCTCCAACAAGAAGAAGTCTTTCGTAGAATTATTTTTTTCTTGTTTTGGAAAGAAAGGTTTGATCTTCATATTTGAGAAACTTTTTTGCATTTCATTTTCTTTCTTCTGTGCTCTCATATATAGTAGATGAAATTGTTGAACAGAAAAAAAAAATGGTGAAACTAGCTTCTACCCTCTTCTCATGTATGCTATATTCTTCCCTCAAAACATTAATTACACATCCTTTTTATTAATCTAGTTATTCATTTTCAATTATTCACTACTAGAAATTCTTATATATATACATGAGACTTTTCTTGCAAATTTGTTAAAAAAATTTGCAAGAAAATACTTTTTTTCTGTCATTTTTTATAAAAATTTTAATTGACAGATAATTCCTTCGTAGGTAATCATCTCCTACAAAATTATAAAATTTGGATGTATTTTTTACAAAATTTATTGCAAAAAATGTTTTATACAAAATATTTTGTAAGAAAATTGGTAACAATTTCTTGTAAATTTTTTTTCACAACAAAATTTGTAAATATTAACAAAATTGGTAGGAAATATGAGTTTTTTTAGTAGTGAGTATTTTTTTTTTTTGTGTCCAGTGGAGTTGAGGTGCAAAGGATTAATCCAAATGACCATCCTGTAAAATCCGAGGTTGTGTTTTTATTGTTTTTTATAAATGATCTTCTTGTAATTTTTCTTCCATGGTGTGCTTTAGTTGTTCAACGTTAGGCCTTTGGTGATTTTTGTTATAATGTGTTGCTAGGTTTATTATTGAAAAAGATAAATGTGTTGCAAAAGAAATTGATTTTAGAATTGAAAATTTAACCCTAAATGTTTCAATTTCTTGCATTTCATGAGTATAGAGATTGAGAAGGAGGGGACACATGCAAAGAATTAAGAAAAAAATGTTTAGTGGAAATTAATTCATCACCTTATAACGTTGATTTAAATGAATGTTGATCTAACGGAAGAAATCATATTATTATTTTTTTTAATAAATATTGGTGTTGCATCATGTACAGGTTCTATTTTATATAAGGGTTAGAGTATTTTCAAATGTTTTCTTTAATTTATATTTATTTTTTGTTGATAAAAAAATGTTGAGTTTAACAATTGCACAATTGTTGCAAATACACTGAAATTAAAAGGGTAACCAAATCAATATTAAATTTAAAAATAATTTTATATCTTTTAACTTTAAAATATTAAAGATAATTTTACATATATATCTTAACCACGCTATTTGAGGGCTAAATTATTTCTTTTTTGTAATGTATTTATTAAATAAAATAATAAATATATTCTATATTAAATGGACGTAATTTTAGTATTATTAAACATAATATATAGTTAAGTTGACTACGTAATTAAATATTAATTTTTTATTCGTTAAACATCCTAGCTTTATTAACATTTTGTTTATGTTTTCATAAAAAAAAACTGATATTTTAAATTATTATTTAAAATATCATTTTATTAAACGTAATAAACAGTCAAATTAAACAAGATTATTTTCAATAAATTTAATATAATTATATATAGCTCATTAAATGTAGCTTTGATCAATTGAGAACTTGAATAGAAATGGTATTCATTGATAGAAATATTTATTTAAATTTAATTATATGTTGAATACTCCTATAAGTTTCTCTTCTCTTTTCTTTTAGACTTGATATCATAACTCCAATTATCTCCCACACGAAGATAATAAAAATTAATAAAATTATTAATAAAAATAAATATAAATAATTTTAATAATTGTAAATAATATTACTTGTTTTATTAATAACTTTTTATTATAGATAATTATTTTACTTTAATAATATAGTTAAATTTAAAAATGAAAAATAAAAAACTTAAGTTTGAAAAAATAGTCATTCTAAATAATAATAATATTTAAAAAATAATTCAAGATAAAATTTAGAAAAAAAATAATATACACAGAAAGAAAGAATTATCTTTATATAATATATATAGTATATAAATATAAATAAACTTTAAAATTTAATAATTTTAATGTGACTTTAACTTTTATACATAAAACTCAATTAGATGCGACCTTGAAAACGCAAAAGCAACCGAGTAATTCAATGATAACGCAAGAAAATATTTATATACTATGATATTATAATTAAATTGGTTCTAATCTACTTTCTTAGAAAACAACAACGAGGTTACTCTCAAACATGACATTTCAATCAATCCGCGTCCATCAATTTCAATTGTTGTCAAATTTGTTCTCACACACACTTCTACAAACGTTGAAAATATCACTAGAATCTTATAAATTGTCACTGGGAATGTGCTAATAGTTACAAATTTGAAGACTTTGATGATAACAACAATGTCACATTCCTCAACCCTAGTTCTTCTTCTTCTTCTGTCTCTTCACAGCATCACTTTCTCAGAGGCTCTCAAAGGAGGGTTCAGTGTGGAAATCATCCACCGTGACTCATCAAAATCACCCTTTTACAGTTCCACAGAGACCCAATTCCAACGAGTCGCTAATGCAGTGCGTCGTTCCATTAATCGTGCCAATCATTTCAACAAGAACACACCTAAGACCAATTTAACACAAAACGATGGTGAGTACCTTCTGAGCTATTCAATCGGAACACCACCGTTTCATGTTTATGGGATTGCTGATACAGGAAGTGACATGATTTGGTTGCAGTGTAAACCTTGTAAAACCTGTTACAACCAAACCACACCAATGTTTGATCCTTCAAAATCCAGCACATACACAACCCTTCCTTACTCTTCCAAAACATGTAAATCAGTGCAAGATACCTCTGCAGGTGGAGACAATTGTGAATATACCATTTCCTATGGTGATGGGTCACTGTCACAAGGGGATCTTAGTGTGGAGACCCTCACTTTAGACTCCACCAATGGCTCTTCAATCCAATTTCCCAGAACTGTGATAGGATGTGGAAGAAACAACACTGTGTCCTTTGAGGGAAAGGGCTCTGGTGTAGTTGGCCTTGGGAGAGGACCTGTGTCCTTTATATCTCAATTGGGTTCTTCAATTGGTGGAAAATTTTCCTACTGTTTGGCACCAATGACTAATGCTTCTAGCAGACTCAATTTTGGAGATGCTGCAGTGGTTTCTGGGAAAGGGACTGTGTCAACTCCAATACTCTCACTTGGACCAGTATTTTACTACCTAACATTGGAAGCATTCAGTGTGGGAAACAAGAGAATAGGGTTTGGAAGATCTGAATCTGAATCTGAATCTGATGGAGAGGGAAACATCATAATTGACTCAGGTACAACACTCACTCTTTTGCCAGAAAATGTTTACTCAAAGTTGGAATCAGCAGTGGCAGATGCAATTGAATTGGATCGTGTGAAGGATCCAACTAAGCAGTTGAGCCTCTGCTATGAAAGCAGTTTTGGTGATCTGAATGCACCAGTGATTATGGCACATTTTAGAGGTGCAGATGTGAAGTTGAATGCTGTGAACACATTTGTTGAAGTGGAAGAAGGAGTAGTGTGCTTGGCTTTCATGTCAAGTAAACTTGGTGCCATCTTTGGGAATTTGGCTCAGATAAACCTTTTGGTTGGCTATGACCTAGAAAAGAAAATAGTCTCCTTCAAACCCAAAGACTGTACTAACCAGTGATTGTTATTATTGCTTGTTTTACTCAGTGGATTAAAAATAAAACATATATATATTTTTTAGCTATTTTAGTTCCATTTTATTATTGATATAACAGATGATTGAGAGAAAACAAAAATGTGTTGAGATTCTTTGCCTACGAATGAACATATTAAAGGAGGTGTTTTTAATTTGCCCAGATGGGTTTGGAGGCATTTTCTATCAGAAAAAACACAGCATTATAGGGCTTAAATTTGTACATCTATTTCCAGGTTTGAATTCCAATGTCATAACTCTTAAACCTAAAGCTGATTTATGTTAATACAATCTCTGGTTTTAGATGTATTAACTTGGCTAATTCTCTGTTTAAAATCATCTTCACAGTCTTGGCTGATAGGCTTGTTAGTATCATTACAATTGTAGGTATTAATCAAAATGATATTATGAAAGGCACTGATATAAGGGATTGTACTATGGTTGCTTCAAAAGCTATTGATAGTATCATTATGGAATGAATGTGATCTTTCTTATAGAATCTACTTCTTATTTGTAATCTTTGGTTTTATTTTTTTTGATAATTGTGAAATATTATTTTATGTGAAAAATGATGAAAAAAATTCATAGCATTTATTTTTATTATTATTGTTTATGGATTGAGATAATCCCATTATCTCCAATTAATATATGTGTTCTGATAAAAAAAATATGATGGAATGAATGTACTTCCACACATTATTAAGTACCATTTGTTTATAATTGTTTATATTAATATATGAATGTGCTTCCACATTGATATTCCAAGAATTAGAAGTATTTTATAAATATGCTATACATGTTAAATAGAAGACAAAAAAGGATATTGGTGTATCCAATAAACCAAAGCAAAATTAAAATTTCATCTTTTCCACCTATGGTAAAATATTACCACGTACAAATGTTTAGATAGCCCGGGAAATTTAAAGAAAATAGAAGGTATAGTGTGAAAAATCTTTAAGTACTAATAAATAATTCTTTTAATAACTTCCTATTTTTAGTTGAACATATTTTATTATTGAATTTAATTTTATGAACATAATTTATTTTATTATTTATGAAAAATACTTATGACAAATAAAAACTGTTATATTATAAAAAATAATAAAACAATATTCTGTATTATTTCCTTTTATTAATTTTTTATAACTACCATATAAATTATAATAATAAATTTTTATTTCAATGATTATTATAAAATCTAACTTTTTTTATTATCATAATAAAAACTAGTTACATCATTTTATATTTCCACCAATTATATGATATTTAATTTTAGTCGTTGAAGCTTATATTTAATTATTGCATTGAACAAAATTCTACATTTTAACATGATTTCTAAATTTAAAAAACTTCTCTTGACTGTCTAGGTGTATTCTGAACCTCTAGATTAATTTTCAAATTTATATAAAATTATTTTTTAAATATTTTTTTCGGTTTCAAAATAACCTAAGGCAGTTTTAAGTATAAAAGAGTTTCAAGTTTGTCTTCTACACTTTATAAGAAAAAGAAAAGACATGTTTATTGAACACAATTATACAAGTTATAATGTTTCATACTACACTCATTATAAATAATTTTAAATTTTTTAAACTTTATATGATGTTGTTACTTTAAAAATAACTTTGTCTTTAATTGAACGAATCATCTTCAGTAAATAAGGAAAATTTAGAAAATATATACGTATAATATTTAAAATAAAAAATATTAGATTAAAATAATTACAAATCGATATGAAAACATTACTTCGTTTTTTTTAACAACCAAAAACCGATACTAACTAATAAATAGTGGTAAACTAGGCGGTGTTTTACAAATATATGGATATTAATTCATTATTGTTAGTTTTCAAAAGCTAAATTGCTTGTAATGTTTGATGAGTCAACGTAAATTCACCACTATTTTTTAAGTTCATTTTTAATTAAAACATTTTAGTTTCAATTAAACTAACCAACGTTCTTATATTAAATTTTAATTAATTTAGAAAATGTTAAATAAATTTTACTTTTAATATTAATTTAATTTACGTTAACATAACTGGTGCTAATAATAATAACTTCAAATAAAAAAGCTGTATAATGTCTTTATCTTTAATAAAAATAACACAAACAAAAAAAATTAACAAAAATTATTTAGTTGTGATTTTTTTTTCTTTATTTTTCTTTTTACTTGTTAAAAAAGTTAAAAGTAATTAATCTCACAAAATCGGATCTCACTTATATATTGTGAATTGGCTAGAAATTAGTGGGTGGTCCGTTAGCGGCCGCAATATCGGGTGAAACAGAATGTTCAAGAAAGTTTGCTAGAATAGACTCTAATTTGGCTCTGATATCATGTTAAGAAGTGAGTTTTAAGCCTAACTCAACCCCATAAAACGACTTGTAAGATAAGGTTTGCACCTCACTTATATATTGTGAATTGACCTTATCCCTAATCGATGTGCGACTTCCAACAAGTGTCGACACTAATCTACATCAACACAAATACTTTTATTTATTAAAAAATTAGCTTCCACTTAATAATGTTGATTAAACCAACTATTATTATAATGGATAATGATATTTTAACTCACTTTTTTTTACCCATTTTTAACCCATTATTTCAATCACCATTAGATCATCTATTTTGATTCTTTTTAGTGGTATGATGTGATAATCTAATGGTGATTGAAGTGCTAGGTTAAAAATGGATAAAAAAAAAGTTGGTTAAAGTATCATTATCCTATTATAATTAATCAAACATTTGGCAAAGGTTTTGTTTTTTTTTTTTTAAACACTTTCCACTGAGGTTCTATATTGTCTTAATTTGTTTCTTAAACAAAGCCAGGAAATAGGATTCTGAGCAATGCCAATGTGGAAATATCACATATTCCTCTTCAAACATAATTTCTTAAACTATACTTCCCTTGTAAAATAAACATCCTCATTTATCAAGTATATCCTAACACAAAATTCGACTTAATTATATGATCATAAAACTTATACACATAAAGCTCAACAAAAACAAACAACTGTTATCTTTATATTTATTTTTCTTTTGTTGTTTCCTTTGTAATGGAGTTGCAATTTTTTTATCATTTTTTTCGTTTTAGTCATTTATCCTTATTCACTGAAGTACAGGAAAAATGAGTACTTCATTTCTTGTCTTGTTTCAATAGACGATCTCAAGAACCCTCTGTGTCGAATCTCCTTCTGCTCCTCTCTAGACTCCTCTTGGATCTCCCTACTGAATGCACTCCGAGGGTGGGGGTACATGCAAGCACTCTAACGCTCAAGTCAAACGATGATTCAATATGAGGTGTATGTGGTTAAGTGAGAAAAGCATACCTTTATGTGTTCACTAAGTCTTATTTTATACTAGTCTCTTGACGGACCTGCTATTGTTATTTGCGGTTCGTTTGTATTCGAGGATCCACTCTTTCCTCTCTGACTAAGTTTATACGCGTCAGTTCTTTCCTTTTTGACTAAGATTACATGTTGCCGCTTTGTCAAAGATCAACTCTTTCCTTTTTTGGATTTGCTCGTCTGTACTTCTCCAAATACCAACTCTTTCCTTTTTGGGATTTGTTCGTTTGTACTTCTCCAAATATCAACTCTTTCCTTTTCGGCTGAGATTCGTTCGTTTGTACTTTCCCAAATATCAACTCTTTCCTTCTTGGCTGGGATTTGTTCGTCTGCACTCCTCCAAATATTAACTATTTCCTTTTTGGCTGAGATTGCACGCTGCTCCTCTGCACCTCTACGCCATAATCCCATTTTTCGTTTGTCATTCCATTGGACCAGGATATACACGGCCAAAAGGGTCAGGATATATCCGACCATTATACTTATTGGGCCCTATGTGTTATGTTGGAGAAGTAACCCAACGGATGGGCTAGAGCGCGAGGGTGCCCCATACTCGGACCGGGCTGATCCCGGCCATTTGTTCCTTATTGGGCCGGGACGTACCCGACCATACACCCAAATAAATAAATATAAATATATATATATATATATATATATATATATATATATAATTAATTTAATGTTTCCTTAATATGATATCATTCTAACATATTTTTCGATTAATTGCTTTTAAAATTTATTTTAAGTAATACATGTATAAAAATAACATACATTTTATTCTTATGCTTTACACAAGTTAAAAAAAATAGACTTATTAAGTTTTGACTCATTTGAAAATTTTCAATCGAGTCCTATTAAATTTTATCAAATTCTTCAAGTCTTTTGAACCCTCAAAATTTTAAATTTTTTCAGTTGAGTTCTGTAATTAAATTTTTTTGTTAACTAGATGATGTGATAATTATCTTGTACTCTCACCCCGATTAAATATCATCACATAATATTTGGTTATAAGAGACAATGAGGATCTCCCTCAAGGGTTTGTTGAATGTGCCTAATGAAGAAAATAATAATAATAATAATAATAATAATAATAATAATAATAATAATAATAATAATAATAATAATAAAGAGAAAATTATAAAAAAAAGAATAATAAAGTAAAGGAAAGAAAAAAAAAGAAAATAGTGATAGGCATTTCCCTTTCTACTATGAGCTTCCTTTCATATCCATGCTTAATCTCCGCTTTTCCTCTCCCAATTTTTTCTTCATTTCTCATCCTTTCCAAAATCTAACTACACCACGTTGAAATTGACAGTTAAAAAATATTTTGACTGATCAATTTCATCTTTTGAGTAAGTTCAATTTCTATCCCATTTTTATTAAAGCAATCTATTTTCCTCCTTGCATGTCGTTTTTCTACCCTATAAACGAATACCTAACTATTGTGGTCATGAAATCCTACCATGATCGTTGATCGGACTTTTGTCATTGTAGATAGAGCAATTGTATGTTTTGAAGCCGTGTAGGGGAAAAAGCAATGCTAGGAATCTTCCTTAAGGTAACAAAAGCTAGCTTTTGTGTTGTTTAATTTTAATTGCTTGAAATTCAAATATCTATTGATCTAGATACATGTTGAAATTGTAAGTGTTATGGGGATTTTATTTTTATTGTAACTATTAAATAGGGATTTGTTGCTACCTTGATTGTGTATTTGGGAGAAGATTGAATGAGAGGATCGAAATTTGCACAATTAGTTCTAATGGTACCTTTGAAACCATTTGGTATAAATTTGGAATTTATAAAAGAAAATAAAGAGTACCAATTAAGGACTAATGGAGCAAGCAAGATACTTATATTCTCTCTTTTGTTGCATTGGCGTTGGTTGCCCTTTTGATATCGTCGGGTCCCACTATTTTGCAGTGTTTATTTTGGTGATTTTGATGTTTCCTTGTGATTCTCTTACTATCTTGGTACTATTATGATAGATAAAGATGTATGAATTATGAAAATGAATGTGTATACTTTGGTTGAGTAATAATTGCTTCTTCAATTTTGGTATTAATGATTCATGTCGCGAATGTAGTAATTCCAAGGTTGAAATTCTACTATTGATGGTTTGTGTGTGTATTGATCAAGAATTAGATTAAGAGTATCATAACTCTATTAAGTATTAACTTCACTCAGTCGACTAAATCTATAGGTAACCTTGTTATACTCGAGAATATGAGATGTGGCCATGGGATGATGAGAACCCTTGAAAAGTGAGGGTAAGTATAACATGTGCATAGTCTTAGATTCTAGTCAATACACTAAGTCCTTGGAAGGTTGTGTCTAATGTATGATGGCTTTGAAGGCTTGGGAAAGTGATATGAAACTCTTGTGATTGTTTTAAATATATATAATTGTTACAAATAATGAATAAATTTGATTTGTGATAAATTCCTAATCATGGCCATAATTCCTAACTTTATATATATATATATATATATATATATATATATATATATATATATATATATATATATATATATATATATATATATATATATTATTGTGGCCATAATGCATAATTGTACTTGGTATTTGATTTGATGAATGTGAACTACTTGCTTTTTTTGAATAGCTTATATAATAAATCTCTTGTTGAATGAGTTGTTGGGCTGAAATATTTGAAGGGATGACAAAAGTTTAGCTAAGGGTTGATTGCATCTTAGGTAGAAGTATTATTTTGATGGGTGTACACTTTTAAAACATGTTTTTCTTGTAACATGGGAGTTGAGGAAGGTCATTGAAGACTTAGAGTAGTAGTAAACTTAGGCGATGATGTATATAATCCTTTGGAGAAATATCGATTATAGTACATAGGAATTGGATTATTTTGGAATTTCTTTTTAAGTGTCTTTTGAAATACAATTTTAATGGACTGTAATTTATACTAACATCGTGTCATAAGTATGTTATTAATAATGTTTATCACAAAGTAATGCTCTAAGAACTTAATAATATATTTAGAACTTTTAGGATGTTACATTTGTTGTATTTATCATTTTTTTTTAAATTTAACTAAAATTATAAAATTATGTGTCCCGTCGATGGATAAGATATCCTAAAGAACACCTAAAGTCTATAGGTCCAAAAATTGGATATAAATTTGTCTTGTTACTAGTTGATATTTTGTTAAGCCATTTTGAATATGAGAGATATTTTAGTGAGACATTTATTACTTTTGTAACTACTTTGCATATAAATTAAAGATTAACTCTCAAGGTGGTAAGTAGGGATGTCAACGGGGCGGGTAAGGTAGGGGTAGTAGCTCCCCCGTACCCTACCTGTTGGATAAATATTCGCCCCGTACCCGTACCCATATTCGTCGGGTATCCATTATGCGGGTACCCGTCTATTTTTTTCATATCTGCGAGTATCCACGGGTATCCGCGGATATTTACAAAATTGTTTAAAAAATAAATATTTAATCATAAATTCAAATAAAATAAAATAAAATACATTATTGTCATAAATTTTAAACAAACCTTCAAATAAACTCAAGTCCATACAAGTCCAAATAATTATAAAAAAAAATATAAAATAATGTTTAATACAATAGAAATTCTTTAATTAGTGCTTTGATCAACAAGCTCACTTTTTTCCTAAAAAATAATCAAATAATAAACCTCAATTGTCACGTGTCAAGTATTCTTATTTTGATTCCATCATTTGACAACAAACATACCATAAATGTCACATACCAATATTTGAAGATGGAAGAATGAAGACAAGATGTGCAACTTAAAAAAAATAGGTCAGAATGTTATATATATATATATATATATAT
>Ga0214544_1009863_pt1 | contig 14576 bp, 4 predicted proteins | sample CNSS3metaG_FD_160074 | JGI IMG/M metagenome (GOLD analysis project Ga0214544, IMG submission 160074) | Root nodule microbial communities from cowpea collected in UCLA plant growth center, Los Angeles, California, USA - CNSS3 | ecosystem: Host-associated > Plants > Roots > Nodule | place: USA...
GAAGTTTTTGCAAGTTTGTTCCTCAAAGAGCTGCAGAAAAATTGGATCTGGTTCATTCAGACATATGCGGTCCTATCCAAGTGGAAACGTATGGAGGTAACAGATATATCATTACGTTCATTGATGATCTATCTCGCAAAATGTGTATGTGATACAATTCATTCTTAAATATACATTCATCTCTTTGAATCCTATTGTGTATTCTCTCTGCTGCGTAAAAGTTAACAAAAATAAACTCGATTTCATTGTATAGCTTTGTCTTCCACTTTTACACAGAGTGAATGATATGTACCCACACATATATTTCCAACATATATTTGTGTTAATTTTTTTGGTGGGAATAAAATCATAATATTTGTGGCATAAATGAAATTGCGACAAAGTAACACGTCTGAACTGTAAGGCACTATAGTGCGAGAAAAGTATGGGCTATGGTTCGCATTACGCTTACCAATCTCCAACAATATTATAAAGTATGTGTTATGTTTGCATAACTATCTCATTCATTATATTCTTTTACATTATACATTTCCAAACATGGAGACATGAAAATTTTCATGAAGTGCTAAAATAATAGTATAGTACTATTGTACCAATTGCTTTATAGTAGTATTATATTGAGATGAATTCAAGTGAAAGGTGGAGACAGAGACTTTGTAACTCTCAGCTTAATTATGCGCAAGTGTGAGGCGCCGCTAGCACATATGATGATGATAAATGATTCCACATTTTCGTATTTCCCATTCTTATATATATCATCATCTACCAACAAAAGGGAGAGGGAAGGAAAACTATATAATTTTTTATAAATGTAAATGACTTTGGCACCAATATGGACTATAACCTACATATATATATACCAGAGCTTTCTAATCGTGTAAAATAAATTTAGTTAAAGAACAACTTTTTACGGTAATTAAGCGTGTTAAACTTAGATATAGTAGCTTATGAATAGTTAGTGATATGGTGAGTAAGTTGATATATTTTATGTGATTTATGGTGTCTTTAGATAGATATGGTGGAAGGTGCATAGAAATGAAGTAAAGTAAGGAAGAGACAGAGAGAGGAAGTACAGAGAAGATTCAGACAAGGAGAGGTGAGTGAGTTCACCTGATCCACTCGCAACACTGACATCCCATGAGACCATCACATTTCAATGATTCATTCATTGTTTTATTGTTACATGGAGTCGCTTACTCAGTGTGCCAACTTTTTTGTTGGCCCCAGACATATATGGTGGGGCTTTAGAGTAAAAACCGCATATATGCGTTCGAATCAGAAAAAGAGAATCTGAAATAAATCAGAATCAGAACCAAACACAACACAGAACGCAGAACACAACACAAGCTTCCCTCAAGGCTCAATAATCTGCCCTCCAGTCAATCCACGACCCCAGAAAGAAACTCCACTGTGTAATCAATCACCTTTACAGGATGCCACACCCACTAACCTTATTGCTAACTCATACTCACAATAAAATGCTTAAAGATACACAACACAATACAATACAATACATATATCCACTAATTACTTTACCAACGCAACATTATTAGATATTACAATTTTGGTGCCAACCCACCCTTTTCTTTTTCAATTTTTTACCCTTAGTTTCTGCCCAAGTACACCGTGGCTTTGTACCCGCTTGCTTACACATCCATGAATCTGAGGGACCCCAAAGATTTTTATTTTATTTTTTTCTCTCATCAAACATTAAATAAATGGAAAGCTATATACTTGAATTTATTCATTCGCATTATTATATATTATATATTTACGTTTTAAAGAGTGATGCAAGCATTACGTCAGCCTCTCGCTGGCGTTGGAGAACGACTGACACAGTCGAACACTACAAAATTGAACGAGGGGAATAAACGTGAATGGATTACTCCGTTGTTAGTAGCAATGGCATAAATTCTACCATACGTCTCAATCACCTTCCATTATGATCCAATACAGAACGACGAATGCCCCGAAAACCAGACACAACAGGAGTGGGATCCTTTTCTCCTGTGTTTCAATCATACACTTCCTGTGTCTACTTTTCCATCTGCAGTACTTCAATTCCAACTCCAACCAACCCTTCATCGTCAACAATTCATCAAAACCTAAAACAAGCTCACAAAATTCCTTCTTATCACCCCTTCCTGAAAATTACAAAATTATAACACACCTCCATCACTCGTGCACCCTACCAACTAAACACCAACAACACCCCCCTTCGAAATCATGATAAGCTGATAACGAAAGCTTAAAAAAATGGCAATCAGTAAAGTTGAGCACTTGTGATCCCCGAATTTTATTCAAAAACGATCTCACTTCTCAAAATCACAACGTATTATCATCTCATTACTTCATATACCAATATTTTCAGCTACTGATACAAACTGGCTTCTTTCGGTAGACACGTATTCCTATATTTTTAAGCCTATATGACTGAGAAAAATGAAACGAAATTGTTTAGTTGAATTTAGAAAAACGGGTTTTGAAGTTTGGAAGATGGAAATATATATATGTTGGTATAATATAATATAATATAATATAGGAGGGAGAGGCTTAAGATATTGAACAATTAAGGAAGAAGAAGCGTTTACAGTAGTTATATATCAGGTGGTGACTCCGAAATGCTCTCCAAGTGAGGCCTCCAAACGGCGACACGACCTCGTCTTCTGTCTCTCTGCGTAGAAAGCTTCTCAGAGAGTATTTCAGTCAAGTAGCGATCGTTCGAGACGAGCAAGTTGGCCACGGAAATGGCGTCACTGTTGTTGTTGTTGTTGCTGTGATTGCGGTTGTGGTGGATTCTCTCGGCGTGGTGGTCCTTCCTTTTCTTCTTTCCGGAGGAGGGTCTCTGGCGGTGGTTCTTGTCGGAGGGGGGAGAGGGGAGGGGCATGAGGAAGTAAATCTTGCCGCGCTGGAGGTCAGCGTCGGGAGGGACGACGACGATCTTGGGAACGACGCCGTCTTGGGTGGAGGGCGAGGATGGCTTCTTGAGCACATGTTTGGGGTGCGCCTTCATGATCTCGCTGGCCTTGACGGAGCCGGTGATTTCCTCGACGCGGCCGTTGGAGTGCACTATGCGGATTACGTCCAGTGCTCCGCATGGAAGAATGCAAGAGATGCAACACCGTATGGTGTTTCTCATTATTTCTTGTTCTGCTCTCTCTGCTTGCGTTGGTAATTAACGCTACTATCATAGAAAGAAGAGAAGAGAGAAGTGGAGGAAAAACTAGAGAGTAAGAGGGTGGAGGATGAAGAGTGAGAGAGAGAGAGAGAGAGAGAGAGAGAAAACTTGGTTTTGAGATATTGTGCTTTTATGTTTTAGTAATGCAGTGGGAATAAGTCACATAAAAGAATTTTGGGGGAGATGATGATGCCTTTTATTTTCGTTATTATCTGAAATATTTGTTATTAAAAAAAATATTTGACAAATGTTAAGCATCACTTCAAACACAGTTTAGTGTGTGTAGAAGTTATTTAATTTGATCTGAAGGCAGTTTTGAATGGATGGAGGAATATTAATTTATTTCCATGGGGGATGAAATTGATGGTTGTGAAGTGAATAATTGCAGAAGAGTCCTTGGTTTTGTGTGGTGTTGTGAAATGAATAGTATTAGGTTAGGAATGGAAGGTTGGTATAGTGATATGAGTGAATGATGGAGACTGCTTAGGAAGCAAAAGCTTAGAAGCTTTTGATGGGGCCGTGAGTGGATGTGCGTGTATCAATCAAAGGTTGACACTTGTCGGCCAATAATGAATATTTACACTAAGTTTAGGTGAGGAGGGTAGTGGTGTGGGGTCAAGGAGAGAATGGAAAATGAAATGAGGTAAAAGCATAGGATGATGGACTTAACACACTTTATCTCTACTGGGTTTTAGTTTAGTCAGCGAAGTGCTTCTCTTCTACTACCCAAATCCCTTTCACATATTTCCTACATATACAATATATTTTCCTTTGTTTAATATATTATGTTTATTATTTCTACCTGCCACAATAATCTATATGTAGTATATTATAAGGGAGGGTCAATTAATCACTCCAACGCCATTGCTCTGCATAGCTTCTATCTCCTACAACAAATATTCTCCTTTCCTTTCCTTACCTCTGTCGTTAGTTATTTCATTTTGCTCGTCTTTGCTTTCCCACCACCAATTACAAATACTATAGTTTCATTATATTTTAAAACAATTCGTAATAAAATTAAGATGACGTATATATTGATTTGACATATGTTTATTATTTATTATTAAGGTTGTGTTATTTTGAGAAAAAAATGAGATATGAAAGATTAGGGAATGAAACTGGTGTTGTGTTTTTTAAGAGATTTAAAGTGATTTTAGAATTGAATAGAAAGTAAAGTTTGTAAAAATTTGTGATTAAATTGACTGATGTGATATATTAAAAAAAAATTTTAATAGAAAAAAAATTAAATTATCAAAATATTTTTATAATTATATATAATATAAAATTATATATAAATAATTTAAAAATATTTTATAAATTTTATTGAATGATTAAAAATATAAAAAAATATTTATTAAAAAGTAAATAATAGAATATATTTTGTATGAAAATAAATTTAATATATAAGATGAAAAATAATTATTTACATGAAAACTTTTTTTTTTTCTAATAGTAATTTTAGAAGTAATAAATTTTTGTTATAATCATAATAAATTATTATTGTTACAGTTAATATATAATTAAAAAAGTAAATTGAAATCATGTGTATTGGTCTTAACAGTTAAACTACATGCAACAAAAATTAAAGGGTTAAATATGTTTTTGGTCCCTCAAGTTTGAGCGAAATTTGGGTTTAGTCCCTCATCAAAACTTTTGACCAATTTAGTCCTTCATCTTCCAAAATGCATGAATTTAGTCCTTTTAACCAAATTTTGTTAAGTTTATCTGACATTTCAAGCGCATTTCATGGTAGTATTTAAATTATTTATATTGTTTGACACATTTTTGCTTCAATGTTAACTTAAATACTATCATGAAATACGCTCGAAACGTCAGATAAACTTAACAAAATTTGGTTAAAAGGACTAAATTCACACATTTTGAAAGATGAAGGACTAAATTGGTCAAAAGTTTTGATGAGGGACTAATTCCAAATTTCGCTGAAACTTGAGGGACCAAAAACATATTTAACCCAAAATTAAATAATGAAATAGTAATTTTGTTAAATCCAACTGTGTCATCCTCTAATCTCATTATGGATAGTGAGATTGAATTTTAAGTAAATCCTCATAATTATATCTTTCCATTATCTTGTATCACCTCCAAAAGAACACGTTATTCACTTACTAATTATTATTTCTCATTCTTTATGAATAGTACATCCAACAAAAACACTGTGTAAATGAAATTTTTACAGGATGATCTCATTAAAACTGAATTTGGTTCAGGGTTATTTTACATAAATTTTACACAATAATAAAATGTGCCAAGAAAAGTGATTCATTTGGTTATAAAATCAAAAATTAATATAGAATGTTTATTAACAAGAAAAGTCAACTAAGATTGTGCATGACCTCAAATCTGTTTATAGACATGTTTGGTAGATTGTATATATTTACATATTTGTATACCATAACTTAATATAGTCAAACTGTATCTTTGCTTTCTGCCGATTCTTTTCTATTTTCACAACTCTAACCATCTTATTACAAGCCTATGTTTACGAATGAATGAAGGAAATGGGATTGTAGTTTTCCTGGTAGGTATTAAGAATGCTGTTGAACTGCTTTTCTTATTATGCCTTTCAAATAAAAGCTTCAAAAAAATAATTGTCTTAATATTTGTTTAGAAAATATCAAAAATATTATTGAAATTTTATTTATGATTTATATATTTTGAATTGAAGAGGAGATATCAACTTCATTATTTTTTTTATTTTTAAATTATTCTCTTAAATAACGCTTTGTACATTATATTTTATCAACTCAAAGATTAATTAAAATTTCTTGCTGAGCTATTAGGTTAATTAAAATGATAAACATGTAGCTTCATTAATAAATTCAATGAAGTAATCAGTAAAATTATAAGGTATCAAATTAAATGACTGCGAAATATTCAATTTATTTTAAATTTTGTGTACATTGTCCAACTAATAAAAATATTAGATTAAAGAATTTAATGTGTTAAAAAAATAATCAAATGAACTGTTTTCATCAATAATTATTACTTCTACACTATATGATCTCTCATTGTTCTTGAAGGATTATTTCATACCTGTTTTTTTTTTTTTTTTTTTTTTTTTTTTTTTTTTTTTTTTTTTTTTTAAATTTTTAATATTTTTTTTTTTTTCTTTTTTTTTTTTTATGTCCATTTTTCTATTCATTTTCTTGACTTTCTAAAATTTAAATGATATTTTCGATCGCCTATTTTTCTTTTAATTATTTTTCCATTCATTTGCATTTTTTTTTTTACAATTTTCAGCTCTTTTTCTATATGGTTATTTTCCGTCATGAAAATGTTTCTTCCCTCCATTCTTGGCAATTTTCATTTTGTTCTACTCGCTTGAGTATTTTTTTTTCTCACTACGTTTTGTTTACTATTTTATTCTTAAATAGGAATTGTTTATATACAATTCTTTGATTTAAAGATGAGAGATGAGAGGAAATCGGAGTTGGAGAAAATAATATCCTTGTTTAGTTTGATTAAAATAAAGGAGAGAAAATGACACCTTATTTAATTTGGACTATGAAATAGAAGAAAACTACAAATAATTTATAATTTTGATTTTATAATTTGTAGAATAAATGAAAAATAAAATATAATTTTCAAAAAAAATAAAATTGTACAACCATAAAATTATGACCTTTTTATATTTATCCTTTGGTTTGGATGATACGAAGATGTTAGAAATTTAAGTGTGAGTCTAAGTCTCACATAGAGTAAAAATGAGAAAGTTGAAAATCATATAAAAATAAAGATATATCAATCTTTTATATGTGGTTTGAAGTCATGCTCATTAATGTTAAATCTTATCCTCTTTCGAAAAATCTAAATGAAGAATGAAATTTTTTTAAATGACCTAAGAGTATAAATAAAAAATGAGATAATTATATCTGTTATTAGTATAATAGAAAAATTAAAAAAAATATCGAATATTCATTATAACTAACACATAACCCTTCAAAAACACCTATTATTTAAACAATATAATCCATCATATCACATCTTCACTCACATGTTACAAATCTGCCTAAACTTTTTCATATTTCTCATTATCACAAACGCGATGTTAAAATATGTGGGACTCAAAAAACTTTCTCTTCAACTCAACGCATCACAAAACTTTCTCTTCAAATCAATGCATATTACATCATATAATCATGTATCAGTTATTTTCTTTTTGTACATCATATATTGGTCAAGAATAAATAGCGCCGATTACTATTTAAATAAAGATTGTTTTCATAAAAAATAGAAGTTAATTCCATTCGATGTAATTTTATAAAATATTTCTACACAAGAATTCATCAAATCGCCACATTATACTGACTAATTAAACGATTTGATAAATAATAATATGCAAAGTTTATATGATTGAGGGTCCATTAAAATAAATTAAGAAATAATAATAATAGAGTGAGTAAACTAATTATGTTATAGCCAACTTTAGTCTTTATCTTTTATGAACAAACGAGTGAGCCCCCAAAAAAGAAAAACAAATGGAACTAATAATAGTGTGTGAGGAATTGAAAAGGAAAGGAAAAATTTGGGAGCCCCAGAATGGTTGGGCAGCGCACACAATTATTGATTGGGTAATCACAGTTGTTTTCAAATATGGTTCGAAAATGGTTGAAGAGAGTGAGTGGATAAGTTGCATAGATAGAGTGTTTGAATTGTGTGAAAGGACATGTTTTAGTGTTTAGCATTATTAATGAGTCTAATTAGAAACACTCCAAATCCAGCCAACTGAATCAATCAAAGTGTTTCAGAAATCAGGGGATTGTGCTTAGTGACTACTGCCCCACAACCAGCTCCTCACAAATTAACCACTTTTTTTTTCATGCTCATCAAATTATGTGTTCTTTGCTTTCGATAAACAACAAAAGAGAAAAATACTAAGAAAAATGGACAAAAATTGCAACAACTGAAACTCGGTGATATAATTGAACTTAACAGTCTATGAAAAACCAGTTTTTTTTTTTTTTTTTTGTTTGTGCATTTTTTTCCATTAAACCAATCTGCACTTGCTAATTAATTAGATTCTTGATTAATGCATGATATTGTCATATTGAGATATTGGAATTGTTGAGACCCCACGCCAGAAGCAATGGGCGTGGATATAACATGAGGGTCATGTCAGATTGGCCCAATGCTCTTAAATGTTGACCATTGTTGTTATTATTATTATTCCTTTTAGTACAAATTGGAGGATAATGAAAATTACATGAAAAGAAGAGAATGGAAAAAATTATGCCTTTTGTTTTCCAAGTAGTTTGGTTTTTATCCAATATTCATTAAGAGTGGTCCTTAAATTAGTTGGATGTACATTTTAAGCATTCATTCAGATACCCAGTGATCTTTGTTTTAACCTTTGTTATTATAAATTCTTCTTCCATTATTGTTCTTTCTATAAAGAAAACGAAGTCGCAAGCACCATCGGAAGGAACACACTTGGTCACAAAAATTGAAGGCTTGATGCGTATGCTGGTATTCACGTGAACTTCAAAACAATACGTCTTTCTAGCACATAATTAAAGATCTTTACCTAATATAGATTTTTATTTTATTTTTACTTTACATAGCATAATTATGATACAGAATGAGTTTTTTTAGAGGTAACTAATCCGTATGAAAGAGTAATTTATTGAGTGATTTTTTTATTCAAAGTTCCTTTTAAAACTTTGAAGTTGTGGCTCTCGTAATTATATGTTATTTTGTTTGCTTTCAATTTATCATTGTGACCTTTATTCTCATGTGAATCTTCCGCTTATATAATTGTCTTCACTTAATCATTTGTAACTAATGTGAATCACATTCAAATGATTTTCCATATTTTGACTCGTAAACCGCCTTATCATTATTAAGATGAAAAAGTTATCCGACTCTTTCCATCCATGATATGGAAAACCTACCCTACTTGGGCCACTTCCTTTTCGTTTATTTTATCTAATTCTTAAGACAGAAAAATTGGACATATTTATGAATTTTATTTTACGGTGTAATTATTATTTCAATTTACTCAACCCATGTCAAATTATGGCACAAATGATACTTTCCATCGTATCAGTAAAGGTAAGAACAAGTAGATGATTTTATTGTTTTTTTATAAATGATCCCCAGTAGTTATAAAAAGTTATCACTAATATAATAATTCTATTTTTATTCATAATTATTAATTTGTTAGGAATGATATGAAGGTATTAAATTTTTGAAACATTAAACATCACCCTCAATAAAGACAAATAACAAATTATAAAATTCCTTATAAAAAGAAAAAAAATTAGTGCATTTTTAAATAACGTTTTAAAATTATGAGTTAAATTAAATACTTGGTAACTAAGTTAATTTATCAATATTTTATAATAAAAAATCTTCCTAAGTACTTTTAATTTATTTTGGTTGAGAATGATTATTTGGATTGAAAGATTTAAATAGTAGTATTTAAATAGAGTTTTGCATGACAGTTGGAAGCTGGTGTTAAAAAGGGAAGCTTCGCGTAGAGGGAGACAGAAGAATGGGATTGAAGGTTTACTCGCTTAGGGTGCTAATAGAAACTCTTAAGTTCAAAACCCAAAACTGAAAAAAAAAATTGTATGGCCCAAAAAGAATTACCAGTCTTCGTTTACAAATACATGACATGGGCTTACTTCTTCTTGCTCTTCTTGTGTTTCTTTTTTTTTTTTTCTTTCTATGATCCTTTCTTTATGTTTTAGTTAAGATGTAAGTTAAATTTATTAAAAGAAAGAATTATTTAATTTTTTTTTTCTTTAAAACAATTTAAGAAAAAAAAAATCTGGAAAAAGAGGAAGAAGAGGAGAGAGGTATCCGAAGGGATGAACCTAGCCAAAACCAGAAGTGGCTCTTCGATCTCCCATTTCATCGACTTCTTTACAAATCACAAACTAATCAATTCATAAAACAAGTGCAAAATCTCACAAATTAAACTCTTAGTTGATTAGTTCGTTCTCACTTGAACCATGCCGGTTTTCAAAACCCCCTTCAATGGCTACTCCGTCAAGTTCAGCCCCTTCTACGAGAACCGCCTCGCCGTCGCCACCGCCCAGAACTTTGGTATCCTCGGCAACGGCCGCCTCCACGTCCTCGTTCTCTCCCCGGACCCCTCCCTCCCCATCGCAGAGCTTGCCTCCTACGACACCGCCGATGGTGTCTACGACGTAGCCTGGTCGGAGTCACACGACTCCATCGTCATCGCCGCCGTGGCCGACGGCTCCGTGAAGCTCTACGATCTGGCCCTGCCCCCCACCTCCAACCCGATCCGCTCCTTCCAGGAACACACCCGCGAGGTCCACTCCGCCGACTACAATCCCGTCCGCCGCGACTCTTTCCTCTCCTCCTCTTGGGACGACACCGTCAAGCTCTGGACCCTCGACCGCCCCACCAGCGTCCGCACCTTCAAGGAGCACGCCTACTGCGTCTACTCCGCCGTCTGGAACCCCCGTCACGCTGACGTCTTTGCCTCCGCCTCTGGCGACTGTACCGTCCGCATCTGGGACGTCCGCGAGCCCGGGTCCACCATGATCCTCCCCGCCCACGACTACGAGGTCCTCGCCTGCGACTGGAACAAGTACGACGAGTGTGTCATCGCCACCGCCTCCGTGGACAAGAGCCTGAAGGTCTGGGATGTCAGGAACTATAGGGTTCCGGTGAGTGTGCTTAATGGGCACGGGTATGCCGTGAGGAAGGTGAAGTTCTCGCCGCACGTGCGGAATTTGTTGGTGTCTTGCTCTTATGATATGACGGTGTGCGTTTGGGACTTCATGGTGGAGGATGCGCTTGTGAGTAGGTATGATCACCATACGGAATTTGCAGTTGGGGTGGACATGAGTGTGCTTGTGGAGGGGCTCATGGCTAGCACTGGCTGGGACGAGCTGGTTTATGTGTGGCCGCATGGGACTGACCCAAGGGCACCTTAACACTATAGGTACTTTTCTTCTTCTATCAGGAACAGCATATTTGACAGTTAGTTTCAAAAGCTTTGATTTTCTGATGTTATTCTTTGAGTTCAACTTTCATGTGACTTGAATTGTCTTACTGTTTTTACCATGGTCCATAATGTGGTGGCTGGAATTTTTGCCCTTTATAGGAATTTCTTTATTCGTGTATTATATCTTAGTTAAAGTCCTCCGCCCCTTTGTTTGACAGAGTGACAATTGAATAGAGTGTTGGATAGATCTTTTGCACATTCAAACGAGCTACAAGTTACAGAGTACGCACGATTCACCATTGAGGTGCTCTGAAAGGTTGAATAGTCTGGTACAGTGATGAATTACGGATGCCAACAGGTGGATATGCAACCTTGTTACTATCTATATTCTTTTTGAAATCTTTGATAAAATTCTGTTTTGAAAGAAAAATGTAGACTCCACATGTCCATACCATGTCAAACCTCCTATCTGAAACATCAAACACCCAAGATTTCTAAATAATGAGTATTGTTATGAAAATGTTGGTGAATGATTGAAATATAAGGCGAATCTTTGAAGAAAAAAACATATAAGCTTAGAGATTTTTCATCTGACTTTATATAGGCTGACATGCTGGCTTGCCAATAGTTTGTGGAAACATTTAATACGTTCAACAATTGAAGATGACAATTTATCTGTCCACGTTGATCTAATAGTATTATCTTAATTTAGAAATCTCACTATAGGGGAAAAATTGTAATAAAATTATCAAATAGGTAATTGTTTATAAGGGATTTAGGATTCTTGATTAGGTCTTCTTATTAGAATTGATGAGCAGAGTTCAAATGTGTATTCAATTGAAAAGTTATTTCTCAAAAAGGAGAATGTAGTTACCAGGCAATTAAGTTTTCTCTGGGGTGCATTCTTGGGTAGCATATTCTTTCTCTAAAATAACTTATAATATAGAGAACTGTTGTAAGACACTCTCTAATATATTCTTTTAACATGTACTCCATCATCGGTGAAAATTTAATGCAAAATACAAAATCCGGATGAAGACCCTAAAAGAAAAGTGAGAGCTATCAAAATTTGTAGTTTTTAATAAATTTTAATCAATAGTTGAGAGTGTGTTAAAAAAAGGTGGATTAAGAAGTGTTTAATGCTGTTATTAAGTGGGTCTAAAGTCAAGTGTATGGTTTAAAAAATATATCATCAATCTTTTTTTCTTAGAAACAAATGCTTCAAGTATCAGCTCAATGATGAATGATATCTGCTTCATTAGAATCAGAGAAGGAAAAGGGAACGTAAAGAAGCTTTTAATCATGAGTTGTCCAAATTTCAGGTAATTAGTTATCAAAACTCAAAATACGAATATTCCCTTTGTTATAGTTGCTATATTACCCACAAGGGTAATATACTTATGTGAGTTGTCAAACATGATCAGCATGCTATAGAGGATTGGTAAATGGCAACTCACTTTGGTTACTGGGAGCCTTGATAAAAGAGAGATGGGTACCAGACTAACCTCCATAAACTTACGATTGGTTGGCTTTTGAATTCTCAGTTCTACATAAGAGATTGTGATTCTGCATAATTGGAAGTTAAAAGTTGAAAACAAGACATTTAATAAAGAAATAATTATGTTTAAGAGATTAGGAATATTTTAATATTGTGTAGTGTATACAATAAATAGTGCCCCTAGAAAAAAAGGAAGACTATTGGAGGGTGAAAATAATCGACTCTCCATATATCGGGAAATAAATAAATTTAGCCCTCGACTTTCGGCTTCTATCACGTACTGTTAGTTGATCAGCTTTTTATTTCTAAACCTTGCTTGATTATTGTTTCGCCATTCTCATTGATTCCTCAATCCTCAGTGAAGAATTTGTGCTTAGAAGCCTAAATTGGCTAGACTAGCCTACCTTGGTTAACAAACAGTTTACCCTCATATATTAGTTATTAGTTATTGGTCTCAATTGTGAGTAGAAGACCCTGCCATCAATGGCTTCTCCAGTTTGAACTTTTGTTCTCCTTCTGATACTGGGTAATGAAGGCAACCTAAGTTGCAAACTAAAGAGACTATTTGAGAAAAATATTTTCCGATTTCATTTCAATTATATAATCAAGAATCTTCCTCTCTCTTAAGAACATACTAATCCTGAAGTCCTCTTAAACAACTGTCTCATCAGGTAAACTTTGTTTGAGGTTGACAACTTTTCATACATACTTTGTAGAGTTTCGATAAGACCTGTTGTTTCTCCCAATTTTGGAAGCAACTGTACAATGTCAAATGATTTGTTTAAGAAAAAGTCCAATCTTCATCCGCATTTCCTCCAGTTTATTTCCTGATAGAGGCTGATACATTTTTGTATACAAATAATCAAATCTTTTATTTGCATATTCCAAAAACTACACTTCTCAATTTTCACATTTTCTTTTATAGTCATTACTCCTATTCAAATCTGACTTCATTATTATAGTTAACATAAATAACCAAATCTCTTCTTATACTAGTGGTGAAAAAATAACACAAATTTGCTATGGTCATGATGTGTGTGTGTGTGTGTGTGTGTATATATATATATATATATATATATATATATATATATATATATATATATATATATATATATAAAAAAAAAAAATAAGTTAAATAATAACATAACAATTAACAACAAAGTTTAGTTAGTTTTACTTACATCTCCAAGCTGTTGCTAGTCTTTTTCATTGAAGAAAGAAACGTATACCCGTGTATAAGAGAAATAAACAGATTTGTGAAAAATGATAAAGTATATGTAAAACATTCTGTTATTAATTTTATGGAAAATAAATCCTAGTACATTACTATTTTCTTTATTCCTCTTTTTTTTTTTTTAAGAAAAACTGAAGAAATTGAAGTTACCTTGTTCCGGTCAAAAAATTAAATATTTTGTACCGAAGACAAATCTTAAAGAATCTTTCTAATTTAATGTAAAATAAAGAATACACCGAGGTCAGCCCCACATCCCCCTAACCTTGAGGGTTAATCTCTTATTTATAGGAGAAAGAGTTACAAAAAATTCCCACCGACTGATCCAAAATATCTCATATATAAAATATCAACTAGGCCCCTAGTCTTTCATGAATCGGGTCGGGCCTTGGACGACCAGGACGGTACACAGCCCCCTAGCCTTGAGCATCAGTATCTGAGGCGTAAAGGCTGAAAAAAAGAAGTCCTGGTTTTGTAAGAATCGTCGATAGAGACTGCTCTTCATCGCCCCAAGCCGAGACTTTAACCGTTGCTTTAGACGACTCGTCACCGCCTCCAAGCCGAGCTCGAGGTTTGTCGTTTTAGCGGCTCTTCACCGCCCCCGAGCCGAACTCGAGGTTTGTCGTTTTAACGGCTCTTCACCGCCCCCGAGCCGAGCTCGAGGTTTGTCGTTTTAACGGCTCTTCACCGCCCCCGAGCCGAGCTCGAGGTTTGTCGTTTTAAC